>Ga0079305_1002119_pt1 | contig 19510 bp, 12 predicted proteins | sample LMS_cellobiose_e_FD_79183 | JGI IMG/M metagenome (GOLD analysis project Ga0079305, IMG submission 79183) | Rumen-fistulated moose microbial communities from Alaska, USA - LMS_cellobiose_enrichment | ecosystem: Host-associated > Mammals > Digestive system > Stomach > Rumen fluid ... | reverse complement strand
TTCCTCCCGGTTGACGAAGCATTCCCGTAAGGAACGTTCCGCCTGATGACCTTTTTACCGGATCATTTACCGACCGTTTTCGGAGAGAGTCATTACGTCCGTAACGTCGTTTATTTTTTGTTGTTTTGATTTTTGAATATATAATACATGTCAGGAAGTCGTAAATCACGGGTTGAATCGGCGAATTTTTCGTTGTTTCCTTTTCTGGCGGTTCTTCTCTGCACGATGGGAATGCTGGTCATTATTCTGGTTCTCATCAGTCGGCAGACATCAGGGACCACCGGAGAGGAAAACCTGTGTTCGCGACGGATTTCGGCCTTGAAAACACCGGATGTTCCTCAGGAAAATAATATTCGGGAATATGAGAGTAAACTGGTTCAGCATCAGGGGGCAACGCTGGAGGATCTGGAGGCGGAACGGGAAACTGCCGGCTGGTTTCTGGAAGAGTTACAGAGTGTATTGGATCGGACGGACGGGACACTGGAAACGGAACGAAACCGGTTAAGTGAAACGGAACACGCCATTGCTAAAATTGTTGAGGAAACCAGAGTACTGAAACAGCAGGTTACACTGCTTCAGAAGGATAAAGATGAGGAAACACAGACGCCGCGGGAAAATGAACTGAAAGAGGAAATCGCGGAGACACTTCAGAAAGCAGCGTTGTTGAAACAGGAAATCGCGGATCTGGAACAGAAAAAAGATACCGGTGGCAAGTCTTATGCCATTATTCCTTATCAGGGGACGTCTGGGACGTTCCGCCGCCCGATTTTTATCGAGTGTACGGAAACCGGAGTGTTTCTCATGCCGGAAGGGATCGAGTTTACCTGGGAGGATTTTCTGCTTGACCGATACCCGGGAAATCCTTTTGATACCGCGATTCGCAGTGTCAGTCAGTACATGAAGGAAACGGATCCAAACGCGAAGATAAACCCGGAAGGATATGAACCGTACCCTCTTCTGATTGTCCGGCCCGGCGGAACGGAAAAATATTATCGGGTTGTGGCGGCTCTCGCTTCCTGGGGCGGTGTTTATGGGTATGAGCTGGTTGACGAATCCGACGAAATCGAATATCCGCCGCGGAATAATGAGCTTTACAACCGTGTGACCGATCAGGTTTCTTTGGCCCGGTATAAATTACAGGTTCCGTTGGCCTCCCTGCTCGCGGAAATGAGACAGAAACAAGAGCAGACGGACTGGCTTGCCGTTCAGTCGGTATCAGAGAATGAAAACCGGCAGGGCGGTGAATCGTTGCTTCAATCGAAACTGGGGCAGAATGTTCGGCTGGCGGGAAATGTGGCGTCGGACAAGCGTCAGGGGTTCTCCGGTGAAACGGTCGCAGGTTATGCTTCCGGTCAACCTGACCAACGGTCTGGAACAGGGCTGGCAACGAACAATCCGCGGGGAACTGGTTCCGGTTTTGCGTCGGCCGGTAATTTTGCCCTGACGCCGGAGGACGGCGGGGGGGAAATGATGTCGGAGACCAGACTTCCCCAATATAAGGGACAATATGCGGAAAATCTGGGGACGGGGATCCGTCAGCCGGTACTTTCGGAACAATCCGGTCGTTGGGAAACTGGGGGCAGTGGTGTGCCGGGTTTCACGACGTTCGGCAGTATGGGGCATGGGATGACCGGTTCTTCCAACGGGATATCAAATGGAAAAAATCAGTCGGGTTCGCCTGGTTCATCGCCGCAGGGAATCCAGGAAAATCTGACGTCCGGCAATTCTGACGGGCCGGATTATTCCGGAGGGGACACGGCGGGCTCCATGACCGGCGGAACGTTGGCTTCGTCGTCCTCGCAACTGCTGAATCAGTCCCGTAACATTCAATCACCGGAGGCGGGGACGGTAACAGGGGAATCGCCGCCGTTAAAAAATCGCTGGGAAACCGTTGGCAATACCGTTTACAAACAGAATGGCGACGGAACCTCCGCCGAAGGAACCACCCGGCAAACCGGCCAAAATTCCCCCAAGGAAAAGACCGGGGAACAGAAGAACGTCAATCCGCTTCCGGAAAACGCGATTCTTCTTTCTCAGGAGTTGAGGAAACCGGCCAGCGCCGCCAGTGAACGGCCTGTCAGTGTCCGGATTTATGCGGACCGTGTTGTGTTTCCTGCACAGCCCGGCTTAAAAAACGAGCAAACGATCCCGATGACGGACGATTTTTCCGGGGCTTTCGATCAGATGGTCGACGCGGTTGCCGCTTGTGTCCGGGGATGGGGGGTTGCTGGCCGGAATATGTACTGGATGCCCTGGATCAAGGCGACGGTTGAGGAGAACGCCGAACCGCAGTTTGAGCAGTTTTACCGGTTTTTTGTCGATCAGGGAATTTCCGTCCGACGTTAACGGCTTTTTCTGAATTTCCAGACGATGACTTTTAACTTTTTTATTACGGAAATGAAACAGGTTTTTCCTTATCCGGATTGATATGAAAAAACGACGATTTTATCAACACCGCCGCCCGGCGACCGGGAATATCGCGGAAAACGGACAGGATTCTTTTCTGGATGTCCTTTCCAATATTGTGGGGATTCTGGTTATTCTGGTAATGGTTGCCGGTTCACGGGTTCGCGGTATTCCTTTGGAGGCGGATCAGAACATCCGGGAGGAACAGCAGGTTGTCAGCGAGTTGGAACCGGAAGGATATCCGTCGCATGACGAACGGGAACAATATCTCCGGACGGCAGCGGATTACGAGCGGATTAAACAGGAAATCGCGACTCTTCAGCAAAAAGTGAACGAAAAGAATCGTCAGATGGCGCTTGTCAGCCAGCAGGCGGACGGCGCGGAACAGGAATACAATAACCTGATTCAGGGAATGAACTGTCTGGAAGCGGCGGTTGAAATTGAGTCCAGAAAGACGGGCGAATCGGAAAAAAAGCTGTTTGATCTCCAAAGCGAACTGTTGCGCGGTCAGGAGGAAATGAAAAAACTGGAAGAGCGTCGGGAGGCGCTCATGGCCGCGCAGTCCAAAGCAACGGTTCTGGAAAACATTCCGACGCCTCTTTCCAAACCGGTCGATGAAAATCACGAGGCGTTTTTCTGTCTGCGGGGCGGCCGGATTTCACATATTCCGGTCAATGTTTTTATGGAGCGTTTGCGCGGTTTCTTTAAAAACTATCAACCGTATAAAAGCACTGTTATTGACGAGCGGATCGGCCCGGTTGACGGTTACAATTTCCATTTTAACGTTAATGTCAATGAAACGCGGAACACTCAGGGCGTTCATATTTCTTTTGTTTTTAATATGGGGGAATGTATTCCGTTACGGGAGGACTGGGGCGAAACAACCGAAGTCGCCTTACGTACTGATTCCGAATTTCAGAGGAAACTGGCTCTTTATCTGAAAGATATTTCCGTCATTACGCTGTTTGTGTATCCGGACTCCTTTAATGATTTACGGGAAATCAAAAAATACCTGCTTGAACAGGGATACACCATCGCGCTGCGTCCGATGCCCGCGGGAATGAACGTTACGTTCTCGCCGAACGGGACGTCCACAACAAGCTATTAAGGCCGGTATCGGAAAAACCAGAATGCCGCCGCTTGCTTCGGACGGACAAAGCAATAATCTGCCGACGATTCCGGGACGGCAGCCGCCTCCCCCCGCCGGTCATTCCGAAACCGGAATGACCGGACCCGGTCCCCCGGCGATTATTCTCCGATTCTGAATTCTTTCTTTTTCAAAAGCTTTTCAAACGGAATCGGAAAATGAACTGTCGGGGAAAGCTTCCTGAAACGTATGACGCTTTAAAAGAGGACGTCATTCTCTGTCAGAACATCGGGCTGGACCAGTCCCAATAATAGAGATAAAGGATGATGGTAATGATCACGACAACGAGCCCGACCACTTTGGCGATTTTGGATTCCGTCAAATCGAGCGAAACGGCGCTCTCTTCCTGAGCGGGCATCTCTTTTTGCGGGAAGAGGAACCGGAGCAGGGTCAGGGCGGCGATAATGATAACGAAAGTGATCGCCATTCGGTTCAGGAAATCGAGTCCGGGACAGGTGAATTTCAGAATACCGTAAATAATCGGACAGGAAATCAACGCGAAGGAACCGCAGCACGCCGGAGCTTTCCGAACCAGGAAACCAAACGCGAAGGCGGCGAAAATACCGGGGGAGATGAACCCCTGAAATTCCTGAATCGCTTTAAAAACACCGCCGAATCGGGGATTGGCCCAAATTGGCGCGACCAGACAGCCGATCAAAACGAACACGACAACCGCGATTCGTCCAACGAGCACGAGGTTCTTCTGGGAGGCTTTTGGATGGAAAATTCCCTGATAAATATCCATGGTAAAGATGGTCGACGCGGCATTGAGCATGGCGGCCACGGAACTGATAATGGCGCCAAGGAGCGCGGCGAGAAGGAAACCTTTGAATCCCCCTTCCGGAACCAGTTTCCGAATAAGGAGCGGGAACGCGGAATCATGATCGAAGCCTGTGATGAGCGTGGACGAAATGGCAAGCGGAGAATCTTTCCGCTGACTGATTTTCTTATTCACCTCATCAAGCTGCTGGGCAAGCGTCAACTCACGGCCGTTGATTTCCTTGACGATTTCAACGTCGCCCATTTTAGCGTTGTATTCAAGCATCTGTTGCGCGGTTTCCGGATTCAGTTTGGCAAAATCCCGGTTGAAAGCGAACAGGGCCGCGATTTTGGAGGCGTCTCCCGTGGCCGATTTCAATTCGTTGAGTTCGGCGTCTGTTTTCTGTTTTAACTGTTCAAACCGGGCGAGTTCCGCTTCCGCTTTTTGGGCCGAAGCCGCTTTCATGTCGTCATGATAAAGATTGAACGCGATGAGTCCGGGAAAAATCACAATGAACGGAATGACCAGCTTCAAAATGGAGGCGAACACGAGTCCTTTCTGACCTTCGCCGAGCGATCGGGCGCCGAGAGTCCGTTGAATAATATACTGATTCAACCCCCAGTAATAGAGGTTCGGAATCCAGATCGCGAAAATGAGCGCGGTCACGGGGAGATAAGTATCCCAACTTGGCAGGTTCATTCGGAGCTTTGAGGCGTTGAGCGTTGTGAATCGCGTCCAGGCGTCCGCGTTGGCGAGCTGATTGGCGGTTTCGTTGGAGACATCCGGCATTCCGGTAAAGGTAATGACCGGTTCAACGCCGAGCTGTCTCATCGCGTAATAAAGAACAATGGCTCCGGCGGCGATCAGCGCGGAACCCTGAAGGAGATCCGCCCAGGCACACGCCTTGAGCCCGCCTGCGAAAATATAAACGGCGGCGATGATTCCGATAACCCAGCAGAAAAAGGGGAGGGTAAGCGAGTGGCCGCCCACGGTGATCCCTTCAAAAAAAACGGCGTAGGCTTTCGCCCCCGCGTAGGTTACAATGGTAATATTGACCGCGACCAGCATAATCATCATGAGAATGGACATAATGATTCGCGCTGATTTACTGTATCGTTTTTCCAGATATTCCGGGATGGTATAAATTCCGGCCCTCAAAAAACGGGGAAGAAAAATAAAAGCGACAATAACCAGTGACAGGGCGGCGATCCATTCGTAACTGGCAACGGCGAGCCCGATATAATCCGAGGCGTTTCCCGACATGCCGACGAACTGTTCCGCGGAAATATTGGCGGCGATCAGTGAAAAACCGATCAGCCACCAGGAAAGACCGCGACCGGCGAGAAAGTAAGATTCGCTGTCCGTTCCCGATTTTCGGCTGACACCAAACGCCACAAAAATAACAAGGAACAAAAACGCGAAAAAACAGATGACATCCAACATGCCGCTTGAAGAAATGGATGAAAAAAGTGGTATCATGGGGAATCCTTTTATGAGCCAGTAAGTTTACATGAAACGAAATGAAAAAATTTTTGTTTTTATCTGTAACAGCCGGGACAACAGGCCCGTGTTTTACAAATCGGGCAATGTCCTCTATCATAACGGAAAACAGTGATGAAATCAAATTCCCCGTCCTGTTTTTTAAAAATTTTATTCAATATTTTGTCAGGGAAGGTCCCTCTGTACGGGGAAGCGGAGAAAGAAAGGAACGGTAACACTGTTTTTTAAGTTCCGGATAACGGAAAGAGTAACAGTGTCTGTGGTTTTCCCTCTCGTGACCGGGAGAACGTCCGGACGGCGTTCCGTGAAAGTGCCGCCAGTTCCCCGAACCGCCGGGAAAGAGGATTCTTCAGGAACAACGGAAACGTCAGGAGAGGTTATTATAGCGATCCAGAATCTGACGGGCATGATTTTGAACCATCTCGCGCAATTCGGGCGGCTGAATCACAGTTGCTTCACTGCCGTAACCGAGAATCCACCAGATGATTTCACTGAGTCCGCTCACTGTAAAACGAAGTTCAACTTCTCCGGTATCCAGCCAGCGAGTCTCCTGGGTTTTATGCCAGCGTAATTCCGCGACGTTCTGCGATACCTTTGGAGAAAACCGAACGACGACGTCGTAATCCTGATCGCCGGGGATCATTCGCCAGGCGTTTCGGAAGTAATGATCCAGTGTAAAATTGACCGGCATGGAAAACTTTTTATTGAGATACTTTATGGACGCAATCCGGCTGATTTTAAATGTTCTCGGTTCCTGATGTAATGAGGAATAACCGATAAGATACCAGGAACGGTTGAAAAACGTCAGAAACGGATAAACAAAAGTCTGTATTTCCGATTCCGTGGTGCTGTTGTAATGAATGTAGATAATGGATTCTTCCTGAATGGCATGAAGAATGACCTCATAAATCTCTTCGTAATCCGTGTAAATGTTGGTTGGTGAAGGAAGCAGCCGGACGGAATGCCTGACCTTGTTGATCATTTCCACAATTTCTCCTGAGAATGTTGTTGCCAGTTTGGTTGCCGCGTGCTGTAATGAAACAAACAGTGGTTCCCTGATCTGGTTGCCGAATTCACTGAAAAGAACCAGCATGGAAAAGACTTCAAGCTGATTCAAATCCAAATGGGGAACACCGAAATTACTGATCAGTGAAATAACCTCTGTGTCCGGATTGGTGGTAAAAGAGAAGCCGAGTCGTTTCAGATGTTGAATATCCCGTTGAATGGATCGCGGACTTGTATTAAATACATTGGCGTAATAATGTAAGGTTCCCGGAGAACGTTCCATTTTGACCAGAAGAGCTGCCATCCGAAGTAACGTATCCATGTTTACACGGGGGGTCATTATTGTTTTTCCTGACACCTGGTTTTGGCCTGAACACAACGACCTGGAATGATTCATTCAAAATTTATTGGGGGAAAATCTTAAATGAACATGATTCCGATAGTCCCAACGCTTTTTTTGGCTGCCGTCACGGTTGATTTTTTGCCCGTTGGCGCCGTCAGGAACAGAAAAACACGGAATTCCAAAACATCAAAATAATCAATACGGCACAAGCTCTGTTTTGCTGCTGGCGCTCTGTACAATATAAGTTTCTGACAAGTCTGAATTGTAACATATTCTTCCGGTGATTAAAGTGATTCTTCAGAAATTTCTGATAATTTTTTCAATACAACCCGAAAAACAAAAAACGCCCCGTCAATAACAACGGCGCGTTTTTCTGGAAGCCAATACAAAATCAGGGGATCTATCAGAGATTTTCACAAACGAGGTCACCCACTTCGGTTGTCGAATACCCCATTTTACCGGCGGCCTGGCTCTTCATTTTGGTTCCGGTGACGATCTGAATTGATTTCATAATCCGGTTGGCGGCTTTCGTGTAACCTTCCTGATTCAGGAGCATGGAAACTGCGTTGATGGTCGCAATGGGATTGATGACGTTCATCCCGGTATATTTCGGGGCACTTCCCCCCATCGGTTCATACATGCTGGTTCCGCCTTCATCCGGGTTGATGTTGCCGCCCGCGGCGACGCCCATTCCGCCTTGCAGAATTCCCGCCAGGTCGGTAATAATATCCCCGAACATGTTCGTTGTTACAATAACATCGTAGTATTCCGGGTTTTTGACCATCCACATACAGCAGGCGTCAACGTGATTGTAATCTTTCTGGACGTCGGGATATTCTTCACCGACTTCCTGAAAAGTTCTCCACCAGAGGTCATGACCATAAGACAGAACATTGGTTTTGGCGACGAGCGTCAGCTTTTTGCCTTTCGGATTGTTCCGCTTGCGAGCGTACTCAAATGCCCAGCGGATACATCGTTCCGTTCCCTTTCGGGTGTAAATGGCGACCTGTGTCGCGACTTCATCCGGCGTCCCTTTTTTCATCCAGCCACCTGTTCCGACGTACATATCCTCTGTATTTTCCCGAACGACAACGAAATCCAGATCTTCCGGCTTTTTGTTGGCAAGCGGCGTCTCCACGCCGGGGAACAGTTTGACCGGGCGAAGGTTAATGTACTGATCGAACGCGAAACGAAGCCTCAGAAGGAGCCCTTGCTCCAGAATGCCGGGCTTGACGTCCGGATGACCGACAGCGCCGAGAAGAATGGAACGATACTGACCGAGTTCCTCAATTTCCTGATCGGTAATAATAACGCCGGTTTTCAGATAACGTTCCCCACTGATGTCATAGGGGGTCAGTTCGAGATTGATGTTTTCCAGTTTCGCGACAGCTTTCAAAACTTTAACGCCTTCCGCGACGACTTCCGGACCGGTTCCATCACCGCCAATGACGGCCACTTTTAACAGATCGCTCATATTTACCTTTCAACTATCTTCGTTTTTCATATCGAATGGGCATGCGGTATTTTTGGGACCGGCTGAACGGAGTCGCAAAACCTGAATCAAAACGGCTCACAGACTCTCGATAAACAGCATAAAGCCGCATGTGAAGTTCTTTAATTATTCCCTTTTTGACGAACACCACAAGCCCCCCTTGCACAGAATCAGGGGATTCCGTAAAGAATATGGAATAAAGAGAAAAGCGGAAAGAAAGTAAAATCAGAAACCGGGACGGGATCAAACAAAAGCGATCACGAAAACGAAAAGGGCAAGGTTTTCCGCGTTCCAACATGCGTCCCGGGTTCTGTGGATCAGATATTAGATTCTAAGCAAATTTCATGCCATCAGTTGAAAATTGACTTTTTTCTCAGGATTTATCCTTAATTCTTACTGGAAAACTGTTCAATTCTGTCCTGAGTGTATAAAAAAGATGTATTAAAAAACAATAGAACCCCGCCGGACAGGGAGAAGACAGAATACCTGAAATCCCCTGAAAACAGGTGTCCTGGCTCCGTTTGCCGAAAAGACACGGTACCCGGTCCCTCGATTCCCGGAAAACAGATTATTCTGTCCCGTTCATAAAAATAACGACGGTACTCCGGAAGAACCCTGAATCCCAAAAGACAGGATTTTTCTCCTGTTGATAAGAGAACGCCGCCGGATCAACCTCTCCGGGCCCCGCAAACGGGCCGTTCCATCCCCGGGTTCAGAAAATCTTCCGCCGGTCTCATCCGGTATGTCAGGGAGTGCTGCAAAGATTGACAAATGCCTCCTGAACCCGGATTCTGGTTTCCGGCGTGGTCAGGAAAACCTGATGCCTGCCGTTGGGGTCCGGCTGGAATGAAGACAGGCCCTCGTCGGTAAAATCGACGGTTCCCGGCTCGGAAAGAGTATAATAGCCGCGACCGTCTTCCGGGCGGACAACAAAAAAAACGCTTGTCAAATCCCAGGTCGGACGCTGATGTCGGAAGCCTTCCTGCGTGTTTTTCGCTGTCCAGTGACCAAAAGCGTCATGCAATATTTTTGCCGCGGGGGTCGTGTTGTAATCATTGATTAAATTGACAGGCGACATAAGAATTCGATTTCCGGTTTCGTAACCGCTGTAAACGATTCTTCCCGGCCACATACGGGCCAGTTTTTGGGCCGCCGGAATGTCGCATTTAATATTCCATTCAGAAATATCCCGGTAAGATGGCTCCGTGTCCCCGAAAACAAAGGAACCGCCCATGATGGAAACGAGCCGGACTTTTTTTTCTGCCAGTTCATAACCGGTCATTGGTGAAAGATCGTCTGCCGGGGAGTCGAGCAGCGCCGCCAGATTGGTGGACATGCCGACCTGAACAATGACGACTTCATGGTCCTTCGCGTCGCAAAGAAGCCGCCGCAGCAGTCTGACCGGATTTTCCGGAAGGAATCCTTCCGGAACAGGATATTCAGGCGATCCGTCCGCCAGCGTCTGCGACAGGGTGGCGGAAGAATAGCTGTCGTCCTTCGCCGTCGGTAGTGTGATTCCGACCGGTATCTCCGGGCGATTGTTTACCGCATTGACTGCCGCGACAAACTGAGCGGATTCCAGCGTTGTGTTGGTTAAGGTAACGCCGAGTAACTCGCATTTTCCCCGGTCGCAGAATCGATGGATGAGCGCAAGAGCAAAAGTGTCGTCGATGTCACCGCCGATGTCGGTATCGAAAATAATTTTAACTGGTGTTTCCGAATCGTCCCGAACGTCCAGCAGATCCCCTTCCGCCGCCGGGACAGGCGGGATCATGAAAAGAAACGCGGCAAAGAAAAAAACGGGATACAGAATTTTCAGGAAACGTTCTGCCGACATGCTCAAAACTCCTCTTTAAAATAAATGACGAACAGCGATTTTAACACAGAAAACCGCCGGATTTTTTATTTTCATTAGAAATCCGGCGGTTTGCCCATGAATGGAACACCTGGTTCTGTTTTATTAAAAACAGATAACCGTGTCAACGGTCCCGCGGCGCCAGCCGTCAAAAAATAACCGTCAAAAATAAAAGGAAACCTTATAAAAATAAAATCAGGAGCGTTTTCGAAAAAACCTCCTGATCGTTATTCTGTTTAATGAGCCGGAACGGGAATTCTTCCACCGTCAATACCGCCCAATGGCCGGAAATTTCCCGGTTCCCTGTTTAACCGTTTAACAACGGGTGTCGACCTGAACCGCCGCCGCTTTTGCCTTAATATGCGTTCCGTAATATTTTGCCTGAACGGTCAAAAGAATTATACAGGCGAGAATTACAAAACTGAGCGAAAGCCCCAATAAAACTTCAAACAAATTGACGACTTCGCCGTTTCGCCGTTTATTCCAAAGGAGATAGGGGACGGCAAGAAGACACACGCCGAGGATGTCGACCAGAATAATATACAATATGCCGGAAAGCCCCGCGGCGATCAGCGCCCCGATATTCGTGACAACGATCAAAAACAGAAAAAGGATTCCCAGAACTAAAATAGCGTAATCCGGCAAGCCGATCGGCAGTGGTTCCCGTTTAACCTGTGCTTTTTGAGTTTTGGATTTCGTTTTCCCGCGGGATTTTTTCCCTTTTTTGCCTTTGGGAACGGAAAAACTGTCCTGTTCAGCTGTTTCCGATATATCCGCCGCGCCGGTGTCCGATGGGAATTCCCCGATCTCACTCAAGCCGCTCGCGTCACCATCCGAAAAGGGAAACTCCGACGATTCGGAATTCGTTTCGGAAGTAAAATCAGAAAATGCGGCAAACGGATCGGACTCTGATTCCTCCGTTGAAAAAGGAAAATCATTAAGATTGCTCTCTTCGTCCGGTTGTTCTTTAAAATTATTGTTATCCAGATCAGACACTTAAATAACCTCCCAAACAATCCCATTCTGTTTTGATCGCCTGTACTTTTGCCGCAGGTTTTTCAGAAAATCCCGTTGTCCGCGTGAAAATATCGTCGCATAATTATTTCAAACAACAGTATTGCCAAAGATAATATCGACACGAAACGTACACGGAACCGACACGATAACGGCACCCTCTTTCAGTATACTTAAAATTTTTCATTTTACCACAAAAAAACAAGGTATTTTTTAAAAGAATTTTCCCGGAAATCAGAATAATCAGAATATTTTCCGGAAAAACGGGTTGCGGTCGGTTTTTTTGGTATTTTAAGACGGGAAGTTAAAGAAAAATGGAGAACCGGTCCGGAAGGTTCCGGTTGGAGGGGCTGACGGATGGGGCCTGTCAGATTTCCAGGTATTCCTGTCCCGGCGGGCGGTGTTCGGGGGTTATTATCCATTGAACACGGCGGTTCCGTCGACGGTTGATTTCCGTTTCATTGGAGACAATCGGACGGATTGAGCCACATCCGCCGAGCAGAACCTGATCACGGCGGACGCCTGTTTCCCGGAGCAGAAAATCCATAACGACGCCCGCTTTTTTAATCGAGTATTCCTGATTGGAGTATTCTTCCGATTGATAAACGGAAGGTCGGTCGGTATGGCCTTCCAGCTGATAAATATTATTCGGATAACAACGTAAAACCTCCGCCGCAATTTTTCTCAATCGGTTTTTTCCCTCTTCGGTAAGCTCAAGGGTTCCCGGTCTGAATAACAGTTCATCCTGAATTTCGATGATGATTTTTTCATCGGAATATCGTATCGGCAGCATGTTGGGGTCGTCCAGCTCCATTTCCGATTGCAGAACGCTGTTGTTCGGCACAATGGTAACGGATGGCGTCTTTTGCAAAGAGGCGTTTTGTACATCAAGTTTTTCCTGTTTTTGTTTAAGGTATTTATTCAGTTCCTCATTTTGCGCTGACAGTTTTTGGTTATCGGCAAGCAGTTCTGTATTGAACCGCTCAAGTTGCCGGGTATTTTGTTCCTGATCCCGTTGATATTCAACCTGTTTGCGCAAAAGCATTTCATTTTGTTCATCCTGGCTGACCAGATTTTTCTGAGCGTCGTCCAGTTGACGTTGCAGCTCCATTTCCCGTTTTTTGCCTGTTTCAACTTCACCTTTCAGGACTTCGTTAGCGCAGCCGGCCGCCAAAAATAAAAGACAAAAACAAAGGAGGGGTCTCGTCATGTTTTACACTCCTGTTCTGACGGGAAAGGTTGGAATCAATAGATACAAACCACGCTTTTTACGGAGAGTGGCATGTAATGAAAAGACCGTTGGGCTATCAAAATATAAACGCTTATGGAGCCGATGTGGTTTTTCTGTAAAATATCCATCCGGAGAGGAAAGAGGTTCCGCGTGTTTTATTGCTTTCGGTTCCGATGCTGTCGCGGTGTTTGTCCTGTTTTCAAAAGAGAGTCGGGGAGAGGTGTCCCGTTTTCGGGAGATCACCGCGGTATGTCGCTTTCGTTTTCGGAGAAAAGACGGGATGTATTGTCCCCCGGTCGCAGGAGCAAAGCGTTTCCTCAGGGAGGGGGACCACAAAAGACGGTTTGATTTTCGGAATCGTGTTTTATTCTTCTTCAGAGTTTTTTTGTCTCAGGGCCTTTTTCCAGTGTTCGATCTGTATCCGGACCTGATCCGGCGAAGTTGAGCCATAGCTTTTCATCGTCTTGACGGCGTTTTCCGCGCCAAGGATTTTATAGACGGAATCATCGATCGCCGCGCATGCTTCCTGCATGGTCACCAGGGGAAGGTCGGCCAGCGGGAGATGTTCCTGCATGGCTGTTCGGACAAGTCGTCCGACAATGCCATGCGCGGTACGCTGTGGCACCTGTTTCCGAATAAGGTATTCCATAAGGCTGGTTGCGTCCAGGTATCCGTCGTTAAGCCGTGAGGCGATCGAATCCCGTTTCAATACGGTATCCGCAACCAGAGGGGCGGCCAGCTCCAGACACGCTTTTATCGTGTCAAAGGAATCAAAAACCCGTTCCTTGTCTTCCTGAAGATCCCGGTTATATGCGAGAATCAGACCTTTAGTCAACATCATCAGCGCCTGTAAGTTACCGACCACACGCGCCGTCTTGCCGCGGATCAGTTCAAGAACATCCGGGTTGACTTTTTGCGGCATAATGGAGGATCCGGTACAGAAAGGCTGCGGCAGTTTCAGGAAATCAAACTCAATGGTCGACCAGAGAATCCACTCTTCCGCCCAGTTGCTCAGATGAAGCGCGATTTGGGCGAGGTCAAAGGCGAACTCAATCGCGAAATCCCGATCGCTCGAAATGTCCAGACTGTTGGCGCCAACCGCTTCAAAACCGAGATATTCCGCCGTTTTTTCGCGGTCAATTGGCAAACTTGTTCCGGCACAGGCCGCCGCTCCAAGACTCAGGATATTAACCCGTTTCCGGCAGTCCGCCAGCCGCCAGCGATCACGGTTGAATTTTTCGCAGTAGGCAAGCCAGTAATGTGGGGCGAGAACCGGTTGCGCCCGTTGGGTATGGGTGTAGCCGGGCAGAACCACGTCAAAGTCACCGTCACAGCGATTGATAAAAGCGAGCTGGACGAATCGGAGTTTTTCATCCAGCGTGTCAATCGCGTCACGAATCCAGAGCCGGAAGTCCGTCGAAACCTGATCGTTTCGGCTTCTCGCGGTATGCAGTTTACGACCGGTATCCCCGATTTTGTCAATGAGAGCTTTTTCAATATGCATGTGGATATCTTCAAGAGCGGAACTGTACTCAAATTGTCCGTTCTCAATCCGTTCCTGAATGTTCCGAAGCTCTTTTTCTATTTGAACGAACTCTTCCGGCCGCAAAAGTCCAACATCCGCCAGCATTCTTGCATGCGCGATGGATCCCTGAATATCCTGACGGTACATCCGTTTATCATAACTGATACTTTCAGAAAACAGCTCCACCCGTTTATCTGTTGCCTCGGTAAAGACGCCCCCCCAGGGTTTCTCACTTTTTCTGTCTGCCATAGCTGATTGCCTTCTGTTTTGGGTTGATGAAACACTTCCTGTTTTTTCGCCGTCGATACTCAGACCATACCGTTATTTCCATCACCGGTTCCCACGACCCGTTCGTGAAGGAGACGGTATCCTGTCGATCCGTCCGGGCGTCTGTCTGTATTCCGTCCGGTGTCTGATGTTCGATTCGCGCTTTCCGGCATTATACCGTAAAATAAAAATTTTGGGGGTACCGGAACCATATTTTATATTATTTTGATATTTTATTTGATTTATTGACAGAAATCCAATAAAATCCGATAATATTATAATATGGCATTTTATATCTGAAATACCTCGAATTCTTTCCCTGTCAGAGTGTCCTTTATGTCCTTTATTTATCTTTGTGTTCTTGTCGTTTATCTTTCCATAATGCTGGCCATTGGATTCTTTTTTTATCGATTCAATAAAGGGGTTTCCGATTATGTCATTGGCGGTCGGACGCTTAATCCCTGGCTGGCGGCTCTTTCGGCACAGGCATCGGACATGTCCGGATGGCTTTTACTGGGACTTCCCGGGACGGCGTATCTGCTTTATATTGGAACAACCGAGGCGATCTGGACAGCCGTTGGACTTTGTGTTGGAACCGCGTTCAACTGGATGATTGTTGCCCGGCGGTTACGTTATTTTACCGGGAAACTGAATGCCCTGACCCTGCCTGATTATTTTGAGAAACGTTTTCAGGATAAAAGCGGACTGTTGCGAATATTTTCCGCACTGTTTATCCTCGTTTTCTTTTTGTTTTATACGGCTTCCATGTTTTCCGCCGGAGCGAAGCTGTTTCAGTCCGTTTTTGGAATCAGTTACACGCCGGCTCTTCTGATTGGGGCTGCGATCATTATTTCCTATACATTTCTAGGCGGTTTTATGGCGGTTTGCTGGACCGATTTTATTCAGGGGACGCTTCTTCTTCTGGCTCTCCTGATAACGCCGGTGATCGGCTGGTGGCACCTTAATTCAGAAACGTTGTCCGCTACACCGGAAATAACGGCGAATGTATTTCAACTGTTCCCGAAAACCGGAACCGGAACAATCGATTTTCTTCTGCTCGCCTCCGCGCTTGGCTGGGGATTGGGGTACTTTGGGCAGCCGCACATTCTTCCCCGTTTCATCGCGATTCGTTCCGAAAAAGATGTTTATCCGGCAACCGTTATTGCCCTAATCTGGGTTGTTCTCGCCCTTACCGCGTCGGTACTTTGCGGGGTTATCGGCGCAAAATGTTATCCCGGTCTGGGTGATCCGGAAACCGTGTTTATCGTGATGGCGCAGCATCTTTTTTCCCCGGTTGTCGCTGGTATTCTGATGACGGCAATTCTTTCCGCGATTATGAGCACCGCTGACAGTCAGCTTCTTGTTGCGTCGTCTGCGGTATCGGTTGACTGGTATCAGAAAACGGCTTGTGTCAATGAGAAGGCGACACTCCGGGTAAGCCGGATATCCGTTATTGTCATTTCTCTGCTGGCCATCGCGCTGGTCCTTGTGGAAAATCCGATGCCGGGCACACTGCTTTACCGGATCAACGAAAATATTTTTCGGCTTGTCGCGTTTGCCTGGGCCGGTTTTGGCGCTGCGTTTGGCCCTCTTGTGCTGTTCTCTGTTTTTTGGCGCCGGACCACCCGGAACGGTGCTCTTGCCGGAATGGTTGTGGGAGCCCTGATCGCGTTTTTCTGGCGTCTGAACGTCGGCGGTATTTTTGATATTTATGAGCTTCTCCCTGGATTTTTCGCTTCCGCTCTGGTTATCGTGATTGTTTCGCTGCTGGGTAAACGACCCGTGGAATTGGAATCGCTGTTTGACACAAAATAAATTAACGTAAAGCGTAAACCGTTGTCGCAAAATAAAACGGGATAACCGGCGGTATTTTCCCCAAAAGGGGGCTGTTGTCGAATTATCTTGTTTTGCATCTTATTCTTTAATGCTAGTGAAAAGAGCGGTGAAAAAGACGTCGCGTATTCTTTTTTATCCGTTTTCCGAAAAACAGTACTGGCACCGTTAGACCGAATCTTGTTTTTATCGTCGGATCAAGGATTACCGCAGCGGTTTCTCATTGAATATTTCAGGGATTTTTTATTGATGTGGAGGCGTTCGATAAAATTTTTGTCCTGATGACACAAAAAAACGGTTTGTAAAAGGAATCGACAATGCCGGTATAAGACATCGGATACTATTTCAGGGGATACTCAGAATGCGTTGATGAGGAGCCATTGTCAGGAAATCCTGTTTGTCTGTGGGCAGCTATGCATTATTTTTAGTACTGCCGGCAGTTCTCGAAAGTGTAAAATCAGGAGACAATTTTATGACATGTAATGGCATTTTTAATCATCTGAAAATAGTGCCACACCATGGATCAAATGGAAAGCTGGAGGTTCAGGGTGTGTTTGAGGTGAACGGGGTGGCGTTTTCGGCCAAGGCGGACCGTGTTTCCGGGGCGACGGCGGGGGATCTCGCGACGCTGGACGCAAGCGGCAACCTGGCCGACTCCGGGAAATCGGTCGCGAATTCGGTCACGGATACGGACAACGCCGTTCCGACCTCCGGGGCGGTCGTCGATTACGTTGAAAATTACGTCGGGCGGAACGCGGAGCCCGCCTGGAATACCGGCGTTTTCGCCCTGTCCGGCGGCGGCAATGCGGTCATAAGCGCGCTGAACCGGTATCAGTACTTTATCGATTACGCGGTGACCGGCCTGACCGTCACCTGCGGCGCGACGGGAATCGCGGAAACGCTGATTAAAGTATCGTTCGCCGACGGGTTTGACCCGGCGGATATTGAGCTGAACACGTTATCAATGACCGGCGACGACTGCAACGCCGGGACCTGGTATCCGGTCGCCGGCAAAACGTATTACCTCCGGCTGTACCGGTTCGCGGACACCACGTCCGGCAAATGGGCGGTCGGCATGGTCGCGGCGGTATCGAGTTCGGCGGATCCGGTTTTGCCGGTGCTTATTGTAACAGTCCCGGAAGGAGCGACGATTACGGCTACAAACGGCGTTGAAACACTGACGGCAGGCACGGCCGGCGGCATTGCGACGTTTTATCTTCCCGCGGTCGGCAGCTGGGTTATTTCCGGCGTTTACGCCGGGACCGCCGCCGACGCGACCGTAACCGTCCCGGTCAGTGTCGCGCAAACCTACACCGCCGCACTGACCTTTACGGGCGTCACGGTGTACGGCGTCCGGCATTACAAAACGCTCCCGTCCCCGGAGCTCCAGCGGTTAGGCGACGCGGCCGGCAAAACGTTCGCGGCAAAAAAGGTTGTCGAGACGGCGGCGGGTGTTTACTCAACCACACAGCCCGGATCGAGTAGCTTCGACACCGCCGCGATTTACAAAGATATTAAACAGTGCGCGATGTCCGGCGGCGCGGTTATCGCTTATGAAGGTGATCCGCGATTCAGCTACAGCGGCCAGCACGGGGCGTCGGTCGTTGTCGCGTCCGGCGCGGAAACGGGCGTAAAATTTGTTATCGCGCTCAACGGCGCGAATTTTGATGTTTCGACGTATTACAACGGAACCCTTGTCAACACGCAGACGACAACGGACGCTTTCGGCGGTGGGATTACAACAGTAACGACAGACGGCGGAACGGTTATATTCCCGGGCTTGCGGACGGCGTCACTTGTCGAAGGGACATTCTATCTGTCCGGCGGGACCGCGTCAACGCCGGCGACGGTCAGCTGCAATAATGAGCCGTTCGCGACGGCCGGCAGTAACGGGACGTGGGCGAACGGCTCTTCGGGCGGAATGGCCGTTTCGACGTATTATAACGGCGTTTTAGTCAATACACAGAACACAAATTCGACCGGTTCTACACTTGTCAACGTGACGACGCCGGCGGGCACGATTGCTTACAATACCGCCCGTTCCGCCGCCCTGGTCGCCGGGACTTACAACCTGTCCGGCGGTTCCGATTCCGCGGCCGCGACTGCGGACTGCAACAGCGAATTGCTCGCGACGGCCGCGAGTGTCGGAACGTGGCCGAATTACGCGACGTCCGACGATTTGATGGTCGAAATACCGCGGTATTATCTCAAAATTGAGGATACGGACACAACAACAACGATCTGGATCAGCAACGCGAAAGGCGAAGGGTTTATTGTGTCGCCGGGACACGCGGCCCGCGGAAGCGAACAAAACGACAGGTCCGTTATTTATGTCAGCCGTTACGCGCTGGACAGCAGCTATCACAGCAAGAGTGGAGCGACAATCAAAGACACAGGCGGGCTCATTCAAACCCTGAAGCCGGGAATGGAAGCCGTGGCCGCCCTGGGAACCGGGTATTATTCGCTTGATTATCCAGCGTGGTTGTCAGTTGTGTATTTGTACCTGGTGGAGGTGGCCAACCTTGACAGTCAGGCGGCGGTTGGAACCGGGTATCCGATTGGCGAGGAGTGGGCCGCCGTGCTTGCGAACGGAGTGACAGATAATCTTGGATACCATTCCGGGATGGTATCGCCGTATGGCGGAGCCGGAACGGATTACGGCGCGGTGGCGTACCGCGGAATTGAAGGGCTCTGGGGAAACGCAAACTGGGTTATTGCCGGTATCAGGTACAACACGTCGGACGACAAATTTTATCTCTGTAATAATCCGGCTGATAATATTCCGGACAGCGCGACGGACTGGACAAACTACGAGGCGGTATTATCGCCAACGACGGGCGGGTATTTAGTGTCGGTTCATTACGACACGGAAACTGGAATCATGCTTCCGCAAACTGCCAATTCATCAGGAAGCAGCACAACTTATTTCTGTGATTATGTCGGTTCTCTTACATCAACGCTGGCTCTTGCGTTCGGATTCGCGACGCGAAAAATCAACACTATCCGCATACAGTACTGCGGATTATTTGAGCTCGTGCGGACGTCTAACGAGGACGCGCTGCGGTCAATGATTTTGCCGTAAATGGAATAACAGAAAGGAACAGCAAATGCAAGTATCATCACAGACAATGC
>Ga0079305_1002118_pt1 | contig 19516 bp, 16 predicted proteins | sample LMS_cellobiose_e_FD_79183 | JGI IMG/M metagenome (GOLD analysis project Ga0079305, IMG submission 79183) | Rumen-fistulated moose microbial communities from Alaska, USA - LMS_cellobiose_enrichment | ecosystem: Host-associated > Mammals > Digestive system > Stomach > Rumen fluid ... | reverse complement strand
TTTCCGGAACCTTCTCCGCAAAAATCCTTGTTTTGGGATTCGTCCGGTTCCGACGCGATCCGGAGTTCAGAGCGGTTCAGAGAACTTCCGGTCAGCCGGGTGTTCAGGAGCTGAACGGTTGCCGACAGGCTGTTGATCGCCTCTTCAAAACACCCAACCCCCGCCAGCGTATCCAGATTCTGCCGCAGTCGTTCCTCCAGTCCGGCGACTTGTCCCATCGCCTGAACAACTTCTTGTAAAACCCGGCTCTCCTGAACCATTTTTTCTTCCAGCGTGCTCAAATGAAGCGTCTTCTCACTCATCGCGGCGACCAGCGGAGCAACGGTATTCGTTACAAACTCCGTTTGGCAGGCAACAAGCGATTCCCGCAGAACAGACTCAACCTGCCGGCAACTGTCACGGGATATGTTCCGGGTTTGTTCATCAATCCGACTCATCGCGTTTTTCCATCGTTCCGTCTGAATCCGGGTCATCTCTCCAAACGAATGAGCGACCAGGGTTAGCGCCTGCCGAACCGGTTCCATTTCCTGAGTTCCCGCGGAACCGCTGAACGCAAACCGTCCCAGCATTTCCCGTGCCGCCATTTTATCAATCACCGCAAACAGCCCCGATTCCTGACCGCGAACAAAAAAGAGCGAAAAATAGAGTCCAAAAACAAGCGTCAACGCCAGAGCCGTCGTATCAAACGCAACCTGAAGACCGGAAGCCAGCAGTTCTCCGGTTGCCTCCAATTCCGTCAAATCGAGATTTCCAAGAGCTTTGGTAATACCAATAACCGTCCCTAAAAATCCCAAAATAGGAATCGCCCAGATGAACATCCGGACCATTCCGTAACTGCTGTCCGCCTTGATTTCATCCTCTTCGGAGAGATACCGCAATTCCTGTTCCAGATCGTCACCGCCGCTGTTCTGCTTCAGATAATCCAAAACAACGGAAAGACGCTGGATGTACCGGTTATCCCCCCGGACCTTTTTGGCCGTCTTTAAGGTCGTCCGGTATTCGTCGATTTGATCAAGATTTTCTTTTTCCTCCCGAACCGGCGGGAAAATCATACCACGGGCAACCGACCGCTTTTCATAAAGAATCCGTCTGAATTTTATCACAAGATCCGCCATGCCGATAAAAAACATGATCACCGTCGCATACGCAACCGGATGACCGGCACAATATCGGAAAATCAGTTGATTCTGAATGATTCCGTGATGAAGTGAATAATAAAACCCAAAACTGCACAACCCACCCCAGAGAATTGCGGAACCACCTAAAAAACGGAAAAATCTCTTCAACATTGTTGGAATCCCCAATGATCGCCCTGAGCCTGTCCGGGATTCAATCTCCCCGGCTCCGTATATAAAACGGGATTCCAGAATGAAATCCCTTTTGTATCCTTTATTATCCTGTTTTACTGAACAGACCACCCCATTGAGGCTTCCGCCTCCAATGGGATAAAATCAAAATGATGGTAAAAACCAGCTAATATTAACAATTCTTTTTAAAAGGCTCCATACCAAAATCATAAATATTTTTAATAAAAAACACACAAAATAGAAAAAATAATTAAAATAAACTAAACAAAATAAATACAAAGGACGAAATTTATGATAGGGTGTTTTATCCGCAAAACGGCGGTCCGTCTGTATCAAAACTTACAATAAAACGAATTGTAAGACCGGGGCCGCGAAAAAACAGAAAAAAAACGGAAATTTCGTGGCAGATGTTCCCATGTGATTATTTTACAGGAGCCGATAACTTTACAGAAATCACGCGAAAAAATCAAACCGTTTCATGGCCGATGTCCCCTGATTTTCCGGAAAATATAAATTGCCCGTCTGGAAGCCGGTTGACACAGGGTCCTTTGGAGACATCAGTCAAAATACATCGTTCGGAGATGGCGGACACCGATATTGATTAAATAAAAAATCGAAGAAATCAATACAAAAAATCAGGAGAAAAAAATGAAATCCAGATTATTGGTCATTCTGTTCGCGGTCGGAATGTTCAGTTTTATTTCCGGCAGCAACGCTCAGGCACAGGCGCCCCTCGCGCGTCCGTTGGCGTCCCAGAGTTACGTGGCACAGGATTGGGCGCGATTCCGCCATTATCCGTATGTGTACTATACTCAAAATTTCAAGTCACCCGAAATGTATCGCAGCGCCAACGATCTTTATTACCGTTATCCGCGATACATGCAGGTTCCGGCGTTCAATCCTTACTGGCAGAACTACTATCCGGTTCCCCGTCGTTTTCATGAAGGCAAACATTTCGTGCTGGATGTTTTCTGACCATCTGTCAAACGAAACATTCCGATTACCGGGAGCTTTTTGAGTGTTGTCCCGCTCGAAAAGCTCTTTTTTTATGCGCAATTTCACCGTCAAAAAGGTATCCCATACTGATTATATAAATGCCGACGAACAGCGAGCCAGAAAAAGCGATCCTGAGGATACAATGAGTAAGATTCCCTGTTATATTCAGGAAAAGAATGTAAAATCAGTATCCCGGCAATGATCCGCGTCAATGGAGGATTGACACGAAAGACATCAAAAACGAAAAGGGGAATTTATCTTTTATTTTAAAATATCAAATATTTTCAAGGCGCTGTTTGAGGCAATTCATGTCGTTCTGTGAAAAGCCTGACGCACTCCGGGGGCATCCGAACCATAGAGTTTATCAAAAAATAACCCGCAAGAAATAAAAACATCACAAGCCCTTATGGGTATTAAAGGCTTGCGACGTTCATAAAAGCACGTCTGGAGGGATTTGAACCCCCAACCCTCGGTTCCGAAGACCGATGCGCTATCCAATTGCGCCACAGACGCCCATTGTGGAACATTCAAAAAATTTTTGTTCCGTAATCCATAAATTATCCGTTTTGAATTGGTGAATTTATTATAAAATAAGGCGTCTTTTTGGCAACCCCCACCCTGGTGGATTTTTTAATTTGTCCCCGTCGTTTTCCGGGATAATAAAACACAAATATTAAACGCGACAGTCGCAAAACCGGCCTGTTTTCAACAATCCAAAGACGGTCTGGAAAAGACGACAACAGTTCAATCCGGTCAGACGGAATCAATAGGAAAAACGGAAATTGACAACGCCGGTTGATTTGGGATGAAAAGAGATGTATGACGGATTCCATTTGTCACGAACTTCCAGAATAATATTTCGTGAAAACACCAATCCGCCTTCCAGTGACCAGTCAATCTGATGACCGGTTTTGCGCTCGACGCCCGCCAGAAATTCTATATTCCGGCTTGTAATCCGTCCTGTATTGCAAAGAGAGTGATCCGGATTTTCCAGTGACTCTTTCGTTCGGATTGTCCAGCGTTCAGAATTAAAGTCGCCCCGCAGATAAATCCAGTACGGGGTTTCGTCTCCGGACTTGTCTTTGATATTCTTCAGCCGATACGCAATTTTTGGAGTCGGAAAAATGGCGTCCAGATAAAAATCATCGTCTGGCCTCCATCTGATACCGGCAATCGGATACCAATCGTTTTTTGTAGCGTCATTATATAAAACCCCCAGATAAAGCCGGGCAATATCGCTCATCTTCCAAACGCCCGCCACATGGCCCGTTATCCGGATATTATCGCTTTCGCTCGCGTTGAAGTCGGACGCATAAAGGACATTGGCATTAAAATCAACAAGTAACGATTCACACATGGGACGATAATAATGAATCGCAAGCCCTGCCGTATAAAGATTGATCTGATCCCCAAAAAAGTGAGCCTCCACCGGCATTTTCAGTTGGGTCCAGCGAAACAAGGGGGAAACGGTAAGCGGTGAATCCGCTGTCGGCAACGGTATTCCAAGAGTCACCATGCCGTCAAGGGAATAACTTCCAAAATTCAGATTTTTAACATTGGGAATGTAGGACATCCCCAGATCAATTCCCTGAAATATCGATTCCTTTGGAGTTCGTTCGGAAAGATTCCAGGTTCCCATCCAGGACGACGTTGTTTCTGAAAAGGCGTCATATCCGGGCGTCAATGAATCATTGATTCCGCTTAAAGAAACAGGGGGCTCCAATTCGACCATGTTTTCAGTCGACTCACCGGGTTCCTCCATCCCCGGAGCACTGGGAATCCGGCTTCCCCGCCAGGAAAAAGAAGTCTGCCGGACTGATTCCGATTCCGCGGGCGTCACAACCTTCTTTCCCTGAGCGGAACCATATCCCGTCATGCCGGAATAAGAATTTGAGTAAGTCGTCACTCCCGGATAAAACAGGGATTTCGTTCCCTGAGCGGGTAATACCGGATTCCAACAGAACCAAAACAGAAAAACGCCACACCACCCTGACAGGCGCCAAAGTTTGATTATTCCGCTTTGTTTCATGACTCTCCAACCAGTTGATTTCAATGAAAATTGAATTCCCGCTTCCAGCCGCGTTCAGGGTATCCGATAATCAGTACGCCAATGAACATTTCAAATAAACAGAACTCTTGGGTTTATACCAGCTTTGTTTATAAGCGTACAACTCGCGATTGAATCGCCCGCCAACCTCAAAGCAGCCGGTCAACCCACATGGGCTGTCAAACATGGCGCCGATCCCGACATTATAGTCGTTATAGTCTGTCAGAAACGCTCCCTCCGGATCGGGAATATACCAACGTCCCCCCCCGATATCGCCACGGATATAGGCCCACCAGTCTGTTTCATTACATTTACTGATAAAATGAGTAAGCTGAGGATCCGGAAAAACGAGCCGCCAGACATTGTTTTCATTAGGTTTCCAGATAACACCGCCGGAAGGCATCAACTTGTAGCGGTTTCGGCAATAATAAATAACGCCGCCGGTCGCGATGAACTTCCCATCCTCCGTGACATTCAACGTCCCCATCCCTTTACCGCGAAGATAAAAACTCTTGCTTCCCACCTTACTGAACGCGGAAGCGACCCCGGCCTGAATCGTGGCCTCAACGCCAAATTCGCCAAATTGCGGTTGAATACTCGCCGCCAGGCTTGCGTCAAAGGTGGTGGACGGCATTTCCCGGCCTCCCAAAACGGGATTCATCGACCAGGTATCAAAAGTAAAACCCGGCGTGATAAAAAAATAACCGCTGTTCTGATTACCGGAAGTCGATGTTTTACTTATTTGAGACAATAATTTACAGGGACAGGAAAACTGAGCGCGAATATCCAAATTGTTGTTTCCTAATCCGTCCGATCCGCCTCCTTTCGGGGTATAAGTGTACGCGGCGGTTATACGACTCCAGAATCTCATGACTTTTTGTACCGGTTCGGAAAAAACAGGTTCCGTTGATGTTGTGGTCGTTGTTGTCCCGATGACCGGGGGGGCTGTCGTGGCGGCGCCGCTTGCCTGTCCCCGAATAACAAACGCTTCATGAAATCCGGTCGACATCGGTTGCTGAACCCTCCAGTAAGAAGTTTCTGATATTTCGCCGTATCCCGTCCGATGATCGAATTCCGCGGTTTCACTCAGGAGAAAATCGTTAAACATCATGTCCCTTTCGGGAAAACTCCCTTCCCAAAATACCGATGTTTCCCCGGAACCGTCAAAAAACAGGGATTCTCCGGAAAACAAGGACGTATCCGACAAACCGCCTTCCCCGGAATAACACATCCCGGAGTAACAGGGACCGGATAAACATATCCCGGAAAACAACAGATCATCCGGCTCGTTTCCTGACAAAGTCGTTTCATTCCAAAAAGAAAACAAGGCAAGAAAAGAGAGAATACCCCAATAGAGAAATTTTCGATTTTCTTTCATTTTATACTCTCGTTCCTCGTTTTTTTTCATTTGTCCCCAAATATCGGAACCCGTCGTCCGGACTTGATAAAACCAGTGTTTGAAATAAAATTTTTTTAAACAGAAGATCCTGTTTTCCGTGATTTTGTAGTTTTGCCGTCAGTTTTTTTATTTCTTCTGGTGGATTTTATTGAAATATAACTCGTTTTCCGCGTCGTCCGATTATTCAATATGAACAAATCAGACTTCCGCCTGATCTCACAAAAAACAGGGCGGATAAGATTTCCTAAAAAAGTTTATCAGGTGGAAATAACAAAATTTTAGCTTCAGGTCAAGAGCAATGTCTTTCAATATGTTAAATATCAGGAAAATTTTTCTTTCCTTTATTTTCCCTGTTTCCAAATCCACGTTTTTCCCGATAAAAAAACAAGGGCTGTTTCAAAGGACGGTATAACAGCCGGGATTCCGTTGAAAACCGTGAAATGGATCCGATAACGGATAATCCAATTTAAAATTTCAGAATCTTCAGAAAGTAAAATCCCGTGACATCTGACGTATCCTCCGAACAGGACTTTTTTGCCGCCTCAAAATTTATCCGTCTGTTCAAAAGTAAAGAGGATGCTCCCGCTTTTTTTTATTTCAGACAGACAACCTCAACCATCGACGAAGCGCGAACGCTTCTGAAATCGGAGACGCCCTTCCGTTATCCGGCTCTTGTTCTCGCGGAAACCCAAACCGCCGGGCGCGGGCAACGTGAACATCGCTGGTGGACAGGTTTCGGATCACTCGCCTTTACCCTGATTACCTCCTGGGAGTCGTTCGGCAGAACCCGGGGTGACTCCTGGGAAATCTCCATGGAGGTCGCACAGTATCTCATTTTGGGCCTTAATACACATTTTGAGCGTTTAGTACACCGGACAAAGCTCCGGAATATTCCTGAATTTCATATAAAATCACCTAACGATATTTATTGCCGGGATAAAAAACTCGCCGGAATTCTGATTGAGTCGCCAACGCCGCGAACATTACTGGTCAGTATCGGGATCAATGTCAACAATCGGGTCAGGCTGGCACCCGTTGAACTTCGGGATTCAATTACATCGCTCATTGATCTTGTTTACCCTGAACAGGAAAAATACGTCTCCGACCCCCGGCCGAACAGGTTGGATCGCGAACAGCTTCTCGCCGATATTATGATTTCCCTTCTTCAGTAGAGAATCACGCCCCCCCGCCCTATTGACAAAACCTTTTTATTCAATATAATTAAATGACTTTCTTCTGGACTTTGAGCGATTCTGTCTACAGGGGGAACTTCAGCAAAAACGTTTTTCCCACGCTCGATCCTCCCTTGAAGAAAGGTGTTTATTTCATTAAAACCAACTGTTTTGTACAGTCCGAAACAGTTGGTCCCAATAACAGACTGAGATATATTAACGTTATTGAAACGTTGTTCCATCGGATTTTTTGAGAATCCTTCCAGGGATGTTTTCCGGCAGTCCGCTGTATTTCCTCAAAACCGAGGTTAATTCAGTGTTACCGGAAGCAGAACAAACCTTAATGATCGGAAAATGTGATGAACCAATAACGGGAAAGGAAATTATGGAGAAAAAAGCTCTTTCGATTCAGGAATTTATTGACGCAGGTGTTCATCTTGGACATCGCGCAAGTCATTGGAACCCCAAAATGCGGCCTTATGTTTACGGTCGCCGCAAGCTGATCCACATTATTGACGTTCGTGAAACCGTTCGCGGTATCCTGCGTGCCCGCAAATATCTGAAACAGGTCGCCGCTCAGGGAAGCCTGGTTCTTTTCGTCGGAACCAAACGTCAGGCGTCGGAAACGATTGAACAGCAGGCAAGCCGCTGTGGCATGCCTTTCGTTGGGGAACGCTGGCTGGGGGGTACGTTGACGAACTTCAAAACGATTCGCAGCCGTCTGAAGAGACTGGAAGAGCTTGAATCGATCATCGAAGGAGAAAAACTGTCCACTTACTCTAAAAAGATGCAGTCCTCTCTGACTCGTGAGTATAAAAAAATGTTCCGGAACTTAAACGGTATCCGAACGATGGACCGTTATCCGGAAGTTATGGTCGTTGTTGACCCTCGAAAAGAAAAAAACGCGGTTCGTGAAGCCCGTAAGCTTGGTATCGTTTCAGTCGCCCTGATTGATACGGATTCTGATCCCGATACCGTTGATCTCCCGATTCCCGGAAACGATGATTCCATTCGTTCCATCGAATTGATTCTTTCCTGTCTGGCGGACGCGATTAACGAAGGTCGCAAAATCCAGGAAGAAGCCAAATATGAAGAAGCTCCGGCCGCTGAAGCCGCTGAATGATTCAACTGCTGATCCTGTTCGCGATCGGAAAACAACAAACAGATACCCGGATCGCAAACGCAAACTAAAATAATCAAAGATCTTTATTCTGACGGTATTCATTGCCGTTGTGTTTAATTTTATACCAAAACACTAAACGGCATTTATTGTCCCGGAATTTACTGGCTCCTTTTCTGTCTGATTTTCAGAATTGAATCGAATGATATCGGTTATCGCCATCAAAGCGTAAACCGGGACAATGAACGGAAACTTCAGAACAAAGAAGAAAAATAAGGAGAATTGACAATGGCTGATATTACTGCTGCTATGGTGAAATCGTTCCGTGAAAAAACCGGACTTCCAATGATGGAATGTAAAAAAGCGCTGGTCGAAGCTGATGGCGATGAAGAAAAAGCGATCGAGCTGCTTCGCAAAGCCGGCAAAAAAACAATGGAAAAACGTTCCGGTCGTGAAACAGAAGCCGGACGTATCGCGATCTACACCGCGGCCAACGGAACAACCGGAATGGTTGAGCTTCTTTGTGAATCCGCCCCTGTTGCCAATACGGCTGAATTTATTCAGCTTATCGGCGACATTGCCAAACAGCTGGCTGAAGGCCCTGGTGCCACGACACCGGAAGAGCTTCTTGCCCAAAACGGTCTCCAGCTTAAATTTGACGACCTGGTCAACAAGATTCGTGAAGTGTTCCGTCTGACACGTATTCTGCGGGTGGAAGGCAAAGCGGGAACTTATGTTCATCACAATCACGGAATCGGGGTTGTCCTTGAAATCGAAGGGGATAACAAGGAACTGGCCGACAATATCTGCATGCACGTCGCTTCCATGAACCCCAAAGCTCTTTCCAAAGACGACCTTTCTCCGGAAACGATCGCCAAAGAACGGGAAATCATTACCGAACAAACCAAAAACGTCAATGCTGGCAAGCCGGACAATATTATTGCCAAAATTGTTGAAGGGCGTATGCACTCCATGTTGGCGGAAATCTGCCTTCTGGATCAGCCTTACGTAATGGATTCTTCTAAAACTGTCGCGCAGGCGGCTAAAGATGGTGGAATCAAGCTAGTTAAAATGAATCACTGGATTCTTGGAAAGTAGTTTTACGACCGCTTGAATATCATACTATTTGATTGAATTGCAGATTCAGACAAAAACCACTCAGGGAGACCACAAATTGGTCTCCCTTTTTCTTTGAAATTACTTTTATTCTATTTCCCGGAAAAAACAACGTTCATAAAATCTTATGATCCCCGCCCCTCTTCCGGTAACAAAAACATCCTTGTGGAATCGTAACGGAAACGGGAACGGCCGTCAGCAGTGGAAAACAAGACTAGTATGGGGTCTCCTTTAATGTTCCGATCAAACAATGGAAAACACGACCGATACGCCAAACATTAAGACGATTGAAGGAACATCCCGTGATAAAAGACCGTTAAGAACGAGCTGTTCCACCGTTCCGGAGAATTATTACAGCAACTTCTGTTAAAATAATATTGGATACTCTTCGGAATTCAGAATCGGGAAATAACGAAAACACGGAATCAGTGACGAATCCTCACAAGTTGAAATTCCCTTTCCTTTTGAGTAGAGAAAATAAAAAATGCCACCAGATTTTTAATAATCTGATGGCACCGATTCCTTCAATTTTTTCATTCAACCCGAAGAAAAACAGTTCCCAAGACAAAAACGGATATTGTTTTCCAATATATGGGGGATCGAATTAAATTGTTTCTTTTTGAAATACCAAAAAGAATAATATTTTCTATATCTCATCTCTTCCATATCCCCTGTTCATCACGGTGAGATACAGAAGGGAGCGTGATTAATACCGTCTAACTCATTCAGCCGGAGCAGCTTCCGGGGCAGCCTGGGTGCAGGCCGGAGCACAAGCTTCGGGAGCACAAGGAGCCGGAGCGGCTTCGCACGGAGCACAAGGAGCACAAACGGCTTTCTTGAAGCAGCAGCGTTTGAAAATGCAGGGACGGAAGCACGGCTTGCAGCAAGGAGCGGCACATTCCGCTTCACACGGAGCCGGAGCAGCTTCACACGGAGCACAAGGAGCACAAACGGCTTTCTTGAAGCAGCAGCGTTTGAAAATGCAGGGACGGAAACACGGTTTGCAGCAAGGAGCGGCACATTCCGCTTCGCACGGAGCCGGAGCACAAGCTTCCGGTGCACAAGCGGCCGGAGCACAAGGAGCACAAACGGCTTTCTTGAAGCAGCAGCGTTTGAAAACGCAGGGACGGAAGCACGGTTTGCAGCAAGGCGCGGCACATTCCGCTTCGCACGGAGCCGGAGCACAAGCTTCCGGAGCACAGGCGGCCGGAGCACAAGCTTCCGGTGCACAGGGGTTACACGCAGCACGGTAGGCTTTGAAGAACCCAGCCTGTGCGCTTTGAGTTGCTACCGCAATTGCAACTGCGGCAAAGACAGAAAGAAGGATACGAAACTTCATCTGTAAATCTCCTCTTAATTCGGGTTGTTTAAAATACTGGCTTTTGCCATTTTACATTTTTTATTTATTTTATATCGACATATTACTGTCGATATTTTAACTGTTTTTCCAGTGTTTTTTACTACTGATCTACGAAAAATTTATCTATCTCCCGCTAAAAAACAATATAAACGTTCATTAGAAAGATTCAAGGGAGTATTTGAAAATTATTCTTATTTATTTTTCCTTTTCACATATAATATCTCCGGATATTATAAATCCACTTATTTTTATAAACCCCGGTATATTCTATATTTTTTAAATAATCCTTAAATAAAGATATTTATATAACTCTTATTAAATTCCCTTTAATATTTTTTCCGTAATCTTTTCTATAATTCACTATCTTATCAAAAAAAATATCCATTTACAACCCTTATTCAAAAAAAAATGTTCAATCATCTCTTTTTTTGAGTTAATCATAACGATTATTTCGATTAAATGGATTACAAAAGAAAACCAAGGGGAATTTTTATCTTTTATGGGGTCAAAACTCCCTCTATCTCCCATTACTTTCCGACAAACAGAGTGTGTCGACCAACCAGCAAAACATGCTACATTCAGATTACTGGTATTCTCTAAATAACCAGGCAGCATCAATTCACAGACCATAAAGCAACCCCATTTGACATCAGACGGATTTCACTGACGGGATTGATTATCGGTTTATCCGTCTATATATTTTATCGATTCCTGATAAGTTTTCGATGAAAAAAAATCAAACTTCCCTTAAATCAACATAACAGTTAAAGTCAACCATGAACGGCCTGTAAATATAGAGCATGACTTTTTATCAAACATCCTCCCTCCATGATTCTTTGGTAAAATACAATGTCATTTGTTTATATATTCCTTTTCACCCCCACGGTCAACCCTGGAGGAAAAACCTTGAACTCCCTGAGATAAGTTGGTTGCCCGGATCGCGACAATACCCCAAAAGACTGGTTCCCCCCCCGAGCCGTCAAAGAGCCCGCCCACACAAATTTCAAAAACAACCGGAAATCCCCTCTGAATAACAACGGGTTGTTTTGTCTGATGGTTTAGGGATATCCACCGTTTTTATTCATTATGATATATCGAAACATTGGCAAATGTCTTGAAACCAAAAGAAACTTATAAAAAATAACTGCGGTTTCTTTGGTAAAATTTTCCGGAAAAGTTGCAAAAATATCAGGACTCTGTCTTGAAGGTTAATATTCCTGTTTTAAATCTATGCCCCAGGGGACCATCAGTAAGCCGTTTCCCTTGTTACCTTCTGACAAACCAACCTCCCCTCTTTCCGGAAAAAGACAATACAGCCTTTTATGCAAACCATTCCTTAAAAAGTATTTTTTTGAGTCCGGATTATTTCCCGACACTTTCTGACAATCTTCTGGAAAAATTATTTAATCACCGATCCTGTGATCTTTCCTCTGTAGCCGCTAACATTCTGAACAAGTTTACACCTCACAAGGGGTTGCTGGAGCAAGTCATTTCGGTTTGTTTTTACCTCCTCTTCCTGATCCGTTTATTAGTTTATCTCAGCCAGGCTTCCGAATAAATTCAATTATTCCGCTTTCCAACTCTTTTTCCGGCTGAGCAAAATTTTTCTGTGTTACAAAAAGAATGGCCCAAACAAATAAATTTCAAAAATTTTCCCTACCTCCTGTTTATCAATGGAAACCTGCCAGATTCATGAAAATATCTTTGTGGAAAACATGTTTATATTCTGTTTACAAGATGTCAGTAACTTTACTGTTATAAACATCTTTAAAAACAACCAACAAAACAACCAACATTCACTGACATAATACAAACAGAATACCAACACTTTACCAACATCTTTTACACAATAAATATCTTTTTATAACTCTTTTATTTTCATATACTTATAATAATAAATAGCAATTTATTGACAAAAATTTCCATGAACTTTATTACTATTACTATATAAAAATATTTAAATAATGATAAAGGATAATTATAATGTTAAAAAATACACTTGAATGATAATATTTTCTGTGATATATAAAATATTAAGTTGGTATTTTAATTTTAGGTAATTTATTATGATTTTTTTGTTTTTTAGGATTAGGTGCTTACTCCCGGATAACACCTCTTTCTTTTTTGTGTTATAATAAAAAAGGTTTTTACCGGATGGAGGCATATGATCCCGGAATTTTCTGTGCTCAAAACCGGTTCAGGCTCTCCTGAGACGGCTGCGAAAGCCTGCCTCCTGTTTATCAATGGACGCCTGCCGGATTCATGGAATATTCTGGTTGACAGCGACAGAAAGCTCTGTTGTTCTGAATCTTGCCACTGAAGCATAAATCCGGCCCTGAAAAAGAAATAAAATTCAGGGATGAATTCTCAGTATAATAAAATCGGGAAACGATACTTCTTCATTTTTTGACAGACGATAATATTCAGGTGGGAATCATGAAGTTACAGTTTAAACGGGAAAAGTTTTTTCAGGCGTTTTCATTGGCGTCTATGGTTGTCGCAGTTCGCGATGTTAAGTCTGTTTTACAGAATATCAAAATGGTTGTTGGGAATAACCAGGTTCTTTTGATGGCAACGGACCTTGAACTTGGGATACGGATCATTCTGGATGAAGATATAACAATCGACGAGCCGGGCGAAATCATGTTGTCAACCAAACTGTTTCGCAAGATTTTTCAGGAAAGCACGGATAGCGTACTGACTCTGGAATGTGACCATAAAACCATTCAGGTCAATGGTGAGCGGACACACTATCAGCTTCCTATTCTTTCGACCGAGGACTTCCCGGATGTTCCTGTTTTTAACGCTGAAGAATACTACCTGATTTCACGTTTTATTATGCGGGAGTTGATTCGCCGGACTGTTTTTGCGGTTGATCCCGGAGGGGTGAAATACGCTTTGGGCGGTGTTCTTTTTGAGTGCTCGGAAGGGAGAATTTCCGCGGTCGCGTCCGATGGGCGGAGGCTTGCTCATCAGGAAGGAAATGCCGGAATGGTTGGGAATTACAAAACCAAGGAAAACACGATATTTCCAATAAAATTCCTCAATTTGATTGAAAAGGCTTTGGGGGAGGAAGACGTCAAAATTGCGGTTGTTGAGAATCGGGCCCAGGTTCAGTTTGGGAATATCGTCCTGAACAGTCAGCTGCTGGAAAGCCAGTTTCCCCGTTGGCGGAATATTATCCCGGTGACGACCGATAAAAAACGGGTTAATTTTTTGGTTGGGGAACTTTTAACGGCGATTCGTCAGGCGGAAATTGTTGCGTCCGATAAAGAGCCTTGTGTTATTTTCAGTTTCTCGACCGGGAAACTGAAAGTCGAAGCGACCGGCGCGGAAATTGGGGAGTCGACGGTTGATCTTCCTGTTGATTATCAAGGAGATGATATAAAAATAAAGATGGATCCCCGTTTTCTGGTTGATTTTTTGAGGGTCCTGCCCGCGGGAGAGACGGTTGCCTTGTATCTGGATGTGGGGAAACCTGTTCTCTTTAAGACCGAAGACGGCTATTCCTATGTCGTTATGCCACTGGTTTAAAAAAGGTGTTGTCCTCTGGGATTGAGGACGGTTTTACTGTTTTTTATTCTCAAAAATTCCCGTTTGTTTTTATCAGGCTGTTTCGGGAGGAAGGAACCCATGAGGGGGACTTTGCGGAGTTCATTCCTCTTTTTTCTTAGGAAATCAAAAATCAGGCCACAAACGGTTACTGTTTCGCCTGACGGCTCTTTTCGGGCGGTGGCTCTCAGGTGAAACAATTATTCCTCCCCTTGGGGAAAAATCATGGATTCCGTAAATATCCGGGTAAAATCAGGGTGGGTTGCCAGTTCCAGAAACTCAACATGTGGCGTGGCTGTCGGTTGTCCGGCGTGTTCGCGTTGAAGAAGCCGAATAGCTCCACGAAGCGAGGTGTTTCCCTGATAGATAATTCGGTCGGTTTCCAGTTCAGGAGGAAAAAGGCCGATTCGTTTCGCGTTTTTACCGGAAAGATAGTTTCCAAAGCCGCCGGCGAGATAAAGTTTGTTTAGATTTTCCGGTTTTAATCCGACTTCCTGGAGAAGCAAAGTAATTCCGGCCCTGATAGCGCCGACCGCCAGTTGGACCTGTCGGACATCCCCCTGGGTAAGCCAGACGGTGTTATTCTTTTCCGGCTCTCTTTTTTTCTGATTTTCAGATGTTAATTCCGGTAATTCCGCCGTTCCGGTCAGTCGGAACGCTTTTTTCCCCTCGAATATCCCAACACGCTGTTCAAGTTCCGCCAGTTCCGGACCGGCTTGGATTCCGGGTACCAGGTCCGTTGTCAATTTGGATTTTACCTGAAACCGGCCGCGGCGATCCAGTATTCCGTAATTCAGCAGTTCAGCGATCAGGTCAACCAGTCCGGAGCCGCAGATTCCTCGAACCGGGCCGTTGCCGATGACCTGGATGGGGTCCGGTGAGGCAAAATCAACATGCTCAACCGCTCCGGGTTCACCGAGCATCCCGAATCGAATTTCCGATCCTTCAAAAGCGGGACCGGCCGCGGTCGCGGTCGATATCATTTTTCCCTGATGAATCAGGACGATTTCACCGTTCGTCCCAATGTCAAGGAAAAGCTCCGGACCGGCTGTGCCGGTTAACGGGGAAGATAACGCCGCCAGTCCGGCGACCGTATCCCCGCCGACAAACGCCGAAATGACCGGCGCTACATAAACCGTCAGATTGGGGAAATGGTTAAAACCAAGGGATTTTCCTGAAAACGGTTCAAAGTGATCCACCGGCACCAGAAACGGGCTTTTTCCGAGGGATTCCGGGTTCAATCCCAAAAACAGGTATTCCATAACCGTATTACCAGCGACATACAGGGACAGTCCTTTTTCCGTCAGGAATCTGGATAATGCCGTTCCGTCGCGGTCCAACGTGTTTTCTGAACAGAGTTGGTCCCATATGCTTTGGATCATTTCCTCAATCGTGTCAATAACCATCTGTTGCAGTCGTTTTTGACAATCCGGATTTTCCATGATGGCCTGAATTCTGGAAATGACATCCCGGCCAAAAGCCGCCTGCGGATTCCATCGTTGGGTGGTCGTCAGTGTGTTTCCTGTTTTAAGGTCGATAACAGCCGCGATAAGCGTTGTTGTTCCCAGGTCGACCACAATCCCTAATTCTGTGTCAGAAGATGTATAAGAGGGTAATACGGGGGCTGACTGCGGTTCGCCGGGATAGAACGGGACTTCTGGTTTTTCCCGGGACGAAAAATCAGGAAGCCGGACTATTAAATCAGATGTTACCCGGTATTGGCAGCTCAGAACCTCCCGAAAGGCCTGAGGCTGCTGGAACAGGGACTCAATACCGGTTTCCCCATGATCCTTGCCGGTTGCCGGTTGCCGGTTCCTGTCCGGGGAATTCAATTCCAGAACCCGAACTGAACACCGTCCGCAAATTCCCTTTCCGCCACATTCTAAAGAAATCGGAATTCCCTGTTCCGCCAGTACTGCGGAAAGCCGTGTTCCTCCGGCAACCCGGCATTCCCTTTCCTGAAATTCTTTTCCACTGATCAGAAAATGAACGAGATAAGTATCTTTTTTCATAAAATGACTTTGTTTTTCAAGGGAATGACCATTAAAACAGAATGTTTTTTCTGTATGCCGGCTTAATAACAGGTTTCCGAACGCGGGCCGGAGGTTCCGCCGTCCCGGGAAAGAAACGGTTCGAGCTGCGGCGGTCGTCTTCCCATAAGGTCTTATCGAATAAAATACAGGACAGGATACTTTCCGGGGGACTATAAAAGTATTGGGAGATCGCCGTTACCAATGTATACGGCAATTGTGAATAATGGAACTATCCTGGGAAAAACAGTCAACCCGGCGACGTTGCCGCCGGTATTTGATTTTATTTAACTGTTTTCGCCTTCCGGTTCCCTGATGCCGCAAAGCCCGTGAACGGTCAGGTTTTCAACAGCTCCTCCGGAAATAACGACAGCCGGTTGTTCAATATCTTGCCCGATAACATGGTTCAGATACAGGGAATCGATCTTTCCCCCCTCGACGGAGATCAGGGACTGGATCCGTTCCGCGAACACATCGCTTACAATCAGGATCCGGACTTCCGCTTTTTCCGTGATTTTTATCAAAGTTCCGTCAATCGGACAATCACGGTTGTCATGAACCATTTCGACGTTCCTGATCAGGCAGTGTCCGACCGGGCCGTGAAACAGGAAAACCGGATCAAAGTTTTCCGCCGGATTGTATATCCGTAAACCGTCAATTAACAGGGATTTTATGTTCATTTTTGGAATATCGCCGTTTTCCCCCTCTCCCTGCATGCAGCTTGCCGCCCCGATATCGAACAGTATCCGGCCGTCCGACGGGTTATAATGGGTAATATTTTTAAAAGTCAGGCTTTCAAACGTCCCGCCAATACTGAACAGGAATGGGGAACGGTAATCATAGTTCGGTTTGGAGGCGTGAAGGTCAACCGTATCAATCGTGATGTCCCCGTAATTCCCGCCGGTTGCGCTGAACCAGGGTTCAATATAAAAGCCAAAACTCCGATAAGTGCCGCTTACATTTTTGATGATCACGCGGTCCAGTCTCCCCTTGTCCCGGGAAAGAAGCCGGATTCCCTGATCCGCGTTGTTCAGAATAACCCCATCAATCAGGACGTCGGTAATATCGGAAACACAATCGATTTCATCGGGAGCCAGCGCGATAAAATCGTCCCCGGCCCCACCCTGTATATTTCGGATAGTCAAAAATTGACCCGGTCCCATAAAATGAACGCCGTCCTGGTTATGGCCATCCATCTGGTGCGGCAGGTCAATATAAAGATTCTCTATCGTGACCCGGTAAAAATTAATGACAAACAGGGCAAATGTCGCCTGATCCCGTAAGGTGACATCCCGAACGGTAAAATTTTCAACGCCAATGAATTCCATCATGAAATTCATCCGGTTTTCCCCTTCATGTTTTTTCCATTGAATGGGATAAAGTTCCTCGCTTTGCGGGTAATCGTGCTTCTGTTCCGGGCAGTTGTGATTATAGGTTCCGCCAAGGAGCGTGATATTCCGGTTTTTCCTTTCGTCAAAACTTATATCCGCGTTATGGAACATGGGGGCGTTTGTCCAGGATTTCTGAAAGAATCCGCAATCCTGATTCAAACATTCGATTGTTGTGTTTGAGTGAACTTTAAGCCCGTGAATCAGTGCGGCGCCGTCCATGACAAGATGTAACGATCCCCATTCAACAGCCTTATCGAGTACCGCCTGAAGGATTTCCGTGTCGTCCGTTCCTCCGCCGGTCAGGACGTTACTGTCCAGAGCCGCTCCGGTCTGACTCGCGAAAACAACAGGGGTTCCTTTTCCCTGATTCAAAACCGGAATTCCGTCACGCAGTTCCGTTCCGGCTTGAGCGTTGACAGGCAGGCCCACCCCCGCGATCGCGGCAACCGTTCCCCCAAGAAGCGTTCCTCCTAAAAATTCTCTTCGTCCGGCAAGGCTGTTTTTGTTATGTTTATTTTTCATCGAAATTTTCTTTCGTTGACAATCTGACTGAATTTATCAATGTAATGTATAATAACGCAATGTATAAAAAATGGAAACTGAGGCAAACAGGTAAAAAAATGGGTATCCTCCCGTTACCCGGAAACCGGATAACAGGGGATACTCATTTAAAAACATTTCTGGATATCAAATGGTTGATAGGATACGCCGGATATTATGCCTTGACCGACTTGTCGAAAGCGCCGTCAAACGCGATATTGCTGGGTGAGAAGTTGATATTCTTCACAAAATCAAAGGCTTCGCGGGCCCCGTATTCACGTTCCATTCCGGAATCCTCCCATTCCACTGAGAGCGGTCCCTGATAACCGATGTGATTCAGTGCCCGAATGATTTCCTCAAAATTAACGCTTCCGTGACCGAGGGAGCGGAAATCCCAGCCGCGGCGGTGATCCCCGAAGTTCAGATGACTGGCCAGAATACCGTTTTCACCGTTAAGCTGAACGGCTGCGTCCTTCATATGGACATGGAAAATACGATCAGGGAATTTGTAGATGAATTTTGCCGGGTCGACCCCCTGCCAAATCAGATGGCTGGGGTCAAAATTGAAACCAAACGCCGGATGGAAATCAAGAGCTTCCAAAGCCATTTGAGCGGTGTGAATGTCAAACGCGATTTCCGTCGGATGAACTTCCAGCGCGAATTTGACGTCACATTCCTGGAAAACGTCAAGAATCGGGGTCCAGAGCTCTTTCAGGAGTTTGAATCCGTCGTCGATCCATTTCTGCGGCACCGGCGGGAAAGAATAGAAATAGGGCCAGATGGGAGAGCCGGTAAATCCGGTCACAATATGAATACCGAATTTTTTCGCGGCGCGGGCGGTATCCTTCATTTCCTCAATAGCCCGGGCACGAACGCCGGCCGGATCACCATCACCCCAGATGTAATCCGGAACAACCGCCTGATGCCGGGCATCAATCTGATCCAGAACCGCCTGACCCAGACAATGATTACTGATAGCCCAACAGGACATGTTATATTTCTTCAGCTGTTCCCATTTCCGTTCGCAATAACCGTCCTCATGCAAAGCTTTTTGAACGTCAAAATGATCGCCTCCACAGGCCAGCTCCGCGCCTTCATAACCAACACTTGACATAAAAGCGAAAAGATCATCCGCCTTCATATCGCCCCATTGTCCGGTAATCATTGTAATCGGTCGTGCCATGAAATTTATCTCCTTGATAATGTGAAACAATTATGTAAAAAGCCGCTGTTTTATCCCACCCGTTGAGCCGGGGATTCTGGATTTCCGGGCCTGGAACAGAGGTCAATTCAAACTGGATGTTATTGTATCAGCCTGAAATAAGAAAATCAATTATTTTCCCGAAAAATTTTTTGAAAATGTTCCGGAGGTTTGGGGAATTGACGTTCATTCCGACATGTTTTTTGGCGTTGGCCCGGTGTTGCGGATAATCAGCCGTTTTTGAGACCGCTGTTGTTTTGGATGACGCGGCCTGTCCGCCGTTTC
>Ga0079305_1002117_pt1 | contig 19525 bp, 28 predicted proteins | sample LMS_cellobiose_e_FD_79183 | JGI IMG/M metagenome (GOLD analysis project Ga0079305, IMG submission 79183) | Rumen-fistulated moose microbial communities from Alaska, USA - LMS_cellobiose_enrichment | ecosystem: Host-associated > Mammals > Digestive system > Stomach > Rumen fluid ... | reverse complement strand
TGACAACTAAGGAAAAGTTCGCCAGCCCCCGCCGCACCGTCATTGAAGATGTTGAGTTTGAGCAGGATATTGAGGACCTTATCCCGCGCGAGGATATGGTCGTAACCGTAACCAACACCGGCTACATCAAGCGCGTGCCTCTTTCCACCTATCGCGCGCAGCACCGCGGGGGCAAGGGGCGCTCGGGTATGTCCACAAGGCAAGAGGACTTTGTCACCGACCTGTTTGTCGCCAATACGCACACGCCGGTCTTGTTCTTCTCGACCAAGGGCAAGGTCTATAAGCAAAAGGTATATAGACTTCCCGAGGGCTCTCCGACCTCTATCGGCAAGGCGATGATTAACATCTTGCCGCTGGAGCAGGGCGAAACCATCACCACCGTAATGCGCCTGCCCGACAGCGAGGCCGAATGCGAGAACAAATATGTAATGTTCGCCACGGCAAGCGGCGGCGTTCGCAGAAATAAGCTTTCCGACTTTGTTGATGTTAAGTCCAACGGCAAGATTGCCATGAAGCTGGACGAAGGCGATTCCTTAATCGGCGTTGTCGTTTGCGACGAGGGGCAGGATATCCTTCTTGCCGCCAAAGACGGTAAGTGCATCAGATTCCCCGTCTCGGCAATTCGCGTATTCGCCAGCCGCAACTCGACAGGCGTCCGTGGCGCAAAGCTCGCCAAGGGCGATGAGATAATCTCCATGTCCGTCTTAAAGCATGCCAAAGCTGATATAGAACTTAGGGACGCATACCTAAAGGAATCCTTGAACCGCAGGCGCATGGCAGGACTTTCCGAAGCCGATGATAAGATTGAGATTGAAAGCACTTCGGCAGCCTCTGCCTCTATCAGCGAAGAAGATTTCGCCAAGATGCAAGCGGACGAGGAGTTCTTACTCACCGTAACCGATGCGGGCTTTGGCAAGCGCTCTTCGGCTTATGAATACCGCATTACCAATCGCGGCGGCTCGGGCGTGACCAACATTGACCTCGCCAAGAAAAAAGGCAGCAAAGTTGTCGCCACTTTCCCCGTCACCGACACGGCGCATATCTTAATGGTAACGGACGCCGGACAGCTTATCCGCATGCCGGTAAAAGATGTCCGCATTGCCGGCCGCAATACCATGGGCGTGATAATGTTCCGCGTTGCCGATAATGAAAAAGTCGTCTCGGCCATCGCCGTTGAAGATGACGACAACGAAGCAGAAGGAAACGCAGAAACAGAAGCAGAGGGCACCTCGCAAATTGATTCTTTAGATGAAGAAGCTCCGCTTACAGCTACAGAATCTGCGCCACAGCCACAAGAAGGGGACGCCGAATAATGACTGATGTCGTCGGCGTATACCCCGGAACTTTCGACCCCTTTACCTACGGGCATTTGGATATAGTAAAAAGGGCGCTGAAGGTGGTCGATACCTTGGTTATCGGCGTGGCGCAAAACAGCGGAAAGCATACGGTTTTCTCTAATCCCGAGCGCATTGACATGATAAAGGCAGAGCTGGCAGGGCAAACCTTTGCCAAGGGGAAAAAGGTTATCGTCAAGCCCATTCCCAACCTGCTCATCGACTTTGCTCGTGACGCGGGTGCAAGCGTTATTTTCCGCGGGCTTCGTGCTGTTTCTGATTTTGACAGAGAGTTCAAACTGTGCGTGATGAACCGCCGCCTTAACGAGGAAATTGAAAGCGTTTTCATCATGACGGACGAACGCTTCCAATTCGTCTCCTCGACCTTTACCAAGGAAATAGCAAGGCTCGGCGGCGACATATCCACTTTTGTCTCTCCTGCAATCGCATTAAAGTTAAAAGAAAAGTTCGGGGTGTAACACCATGAAAACAAAGATTATTTTTGCAATTTTATTAACAATTGGTTTATTTTTAACCTTCAATTTACAAGCAGAGGAGAAAAACACTATGGCAGATGAAGTAATATATTTGGACTTAAAGGACGGCAGAGTAACCATTAAGCTCCGCCCCGACCTCGCTCCCAATCATGTGGCAAGGATTAAGGAATTAGTAGGGCAGGGCTTTTATGACGGATTAAAGTTCCACCGCGTAATTGACGGCTTTATGGCTCAAACCGGCGACCCCAAAGGTAACGGCACCGGCGGCTCGGGCAAGTATTTGCGCGCCGAGTTCAGCACCGAGCACCACAAAAGGGGCACTGTTTCCATGGCGAGGGCGCAAGACATAAACTCCGCCGACAGCCAATTCTTTATTTGCCTTGCCGACGCACCTTGGCTTGACAGGCAATACACCGTTTGGGGCGAAGTCATTGATGGCATGGAATATGTCGACAACATTAAAAAGGGCGACAGCAACAATAACGGCGCCGTTTCCAACCCCGATGTGATTGTAAAAATGACGCTGGGGCAGCAATAAAACAATAATAAAACAATAAAGTAAACAATTTCCTCCTGATGAAAAGAGTCTTTAAAGGAAAATCCCTTTAAGGGCTCTTTTCTTATACCTTATTATCTATACCTTATTATCTATACCTTATATGCTTTTCTTGTTACCGCGGCTTTCTTTTGCCGTTATATTGCAAGGCCAGCATGGTGATATCATCGGATTGCTCGGCATTTCCTACAAACTTGTCAACATACCTTTTAACCAAACGCAAAATATCCATCACCGAGGTCCCTTGTTTGATTTTATTCAAACTTTCAACCAGCCTGTCGTTAGAGAACAATTCATGCTTACTGTTTTGAGCTTCGGTCACCCCGTCCGTGTATAGGTATATAACCTCGCCGCTCGCCATTTTCAAAGCGTTTTGCTCATACTTTATACCCGGCATACCACCTAAAATAAATCCCGCGGGCACCTTCATAAAGGCGAACTCCTCGCCTTTTTTACGCAAAAGGGGAGGATTATGCCCCGCGTTTACATAAGTAAACTCACCGGTATCGGTATTGAGCACGCCCATAAAAGCGGTTACAAACATTCCCGCATCATTGTTCTCCGCAAGCCTGCTGTTAGCTTCCGTAAAGACCTCGGCAGGAGAAAGCCCAGATTGCGCCAGCCCCTTTATCACCGACTTTGCCGTCATCATGAACAAAGCCGCCGGAATCCCTTTGCCCGACACATCTGCTATTACAACCGCTAACTGATTGTTATTTATAAAGAAAAAGTCGTAAAAATCCCCACCGACTTCCTTTGCCGTATTCATAGTCGCGAATATATCGAACTCTGTCCTGTCGGGGAAAGGCGGAAAGACCGAGGGCAGGGCAGAATGCTGAATGCTTTTGGCAAGCTCCAGCTCTCTTTTTATTCTGTCCGCTTCGGCAGCGATAGCCTTCTTTAGCGCCGCCACCATCGCATTGATACCTTTGGACAAGGCGGTGAACTCCTTATTCGTGTGCACATTTACTTTCTCGCTAAGATCGCCGGCGGTAATTTTGCTAAGCGAAGTATTGACGCGATAAATCCCGTTTATCACCACTTTCTGCACCAACAGCGATACCAGAATGAAAATCACGGCAAAGAGCAGGAAGTTGAACAGCACAATTTGCGATGCCATTTCGTTACGCGTCAGGTATATTTCATGCTTAGGCATGCACCCGACCAAGTCATATCCGGGGACTTTCTCATAAACGCATATCTTGTCTATCCCTGCGACATTAGCGGACAAAACCCCTTTGTCTTCGGTCATAAGATAAGGAGCGATGCCGTAATTAACCATCGGCTTACCGATCCAACCGGGATCGTTAATGCTGACGATAAGACCTTTGCGAGCTATGAGCAGCTTGCCGTCGGTGCCGATACGAAAGCCCGGAGCAAGATTTTGCACATCGGCGACGCGCATAGCTTCTTCCAGCTTTTCGGGACGATAGGCGATTTGCACAAACCCGGGAGCATCTTTTCTGGCAACTCCGGCATATTGCATAATTTTGCTGCCGTCATAACCTATTTGCATAGGATCCTGAACAATCTCAAGCTCTTTATCCTTTAAAAGGGGCAAGAAAGCTTTGGATTGCTCGGAATTAGCCATGTTAAACCCGACATAATTCTTTTCCGTAGCAGCAACGATAACGCCATCGCCGTCTATGATATCAAGCTCATCGACTCCCAAAGAATTAGCCGTCCTTACCAGTTCATCATAATCACTGAGCGGTTCGGAAGAAAGCTCCAGCATATGGGCGAAGCTTTTTGCTTTTAAAATTGCATCACGACCGCTTTCCTCGCGTATCTTTTTAAGATTTGCATTGTTAAGGTCTAATTGCTTTTTTAAATCATTTATCTTTAATTCTATCAAGGAAACAGCGCTGTTTTGCGCCATTTTAGTCTCGGCGATAAAGGAAACGGTGAAGGTAATGGCAAACGCCAGCACCACAAAAACGAACAACCATATCTGAAAAATCTTGCGCATTTACCTACCACCCCTTTAAAACCAGCATATTTATAGGCGAGAAGTATAAAGGGAAGGGCACTTTAACGCAAGAATAGATATTATAAGCAAGCGGCTTTTTCACCGATTACATAGATAACAAGGACAGCTTTGCGGATTTATGAACGGATAAAGTAAAGTATTCTTTAAAGCTCCACCGATTTTAAAAATATAAATCTGCAAATTAAAAACCCAAGCACCTTAAAGGCAACTTCATAGCATCATTATCCCCAAAGTTATCCACAGCTTGCATTTTCATCAAATAACACTTTGATTTATATAACTTTTTAAAAGAGGGCGCAGCTTTGTCTTAACATCCTTTTGTCGCATAATGTATATTATGTATAGTAAAATAGCAGTTGGCGGCGAAAAGAAGTTATAAAGAACGGCAGATTTCCTTAAACAAAAGTTTTATTGTTATTTTAAGGTTTTATTAAGTGTTTGATTTTTATTGTTTATTCTTTAGTTATTAAAATGATACTGCCATGATAAGTGAAAAAATAAATAAAAGCCGCGACGAACTCGCACGACTAAAAACTAAAATTTGCGACATATCAACGGCCGTAGATGATACTTTCTGCGTGTTAAAGACTATAGACGAGCAATTGCGCGAGCTTATAGCCCCTTCCGCGCGCTTAAAGTCCGACGCCCTACTCGTGCGCAAGGTTGCCGCCCTACTTGTCCAAAGCGAGGATTTAAACGCGGCTTGTCACCTTGTCGCCGAGGAAACGGGGCTATCGGCAGAATGCGTTTATTTTACCTTTATACGAGCTAACAAGATAAAAAACATGCTAGAACGCCACGCGCGCCATTACACCGCCTTAAAAATGAAAAAAAGCGGGTTTACGGCGGCACAAATTGCCGAGGTTCTCGGTGTTAGCGAAAAATATGTTTATAAGCTAATCACGGCCAAAATTGAGCCAAAACTATAGCCGGCTTTATTTTGCGTTTTTTTTACCAAAAATCCCAAACAAACCATAAATAATACTGGTTAAACTTGTTAGTATAGATACAACAAGAGTTCCGGTATCAGAGGTTCCGGAGGCAATTTCCGTTGCGGCCACTCCGGCGCCGGTGCCGCCCAAAACAGTTGCAAGGGTTCCGGTAATCTTATTTATGCTTTTTAAAGTGTTGTTTGCCATTTTTATCTACTCCTAAAAATTAAATAAAAGTTCTTGTGGTTTAACTGGTTTAACGCTTTTTTTGCGCCGTTTGGTTGTTTTCTTATGTTTTTTTGCCTTTGCTTCCGGTGTATATTCCAAACTATCAGCTAACGCGTGATACGCTTTGCGCCACCTTGTCGCCTCTGCTTTCCAGTCCATTTTTCCTCCTCTACTTCGTTTAATTCGTTTTTTAGCTGTTTTATAGCCATTTCGGTCAATAATATTCGCCTATCCAACCGCCAATAAATGAGCAAAACCGCAATTAAAGTCGGGCTATTACCTAATAGCTGGATAAGCAGTTGTTCCATTACTTCAACTTCCTATAAGCTAAATATGCGGCGACGCCTAACAGGCCAAAGAACAAAAAATCTTTATTATTGTTTGTTCCGGTGGTGCTGGTCACGGTGTCGGCCGTTATTACGGTTGAAGGTGCTTCGTTTGCTTCATTGATGACGGTTCCAATGTATGCGCCACCAAAAAAGCTCGCAACTCCGGATAAAATAGGTATTAAAAGCGGCATCTTATTTACTCCTTACAATTTATAAAAAATATGGTTACCAATGGTTACGGTGATTTTGCTATCGTCGGCCCAATTCGGTTTTGTGCGTTTGTTGTGGTAGTGGTTAGCCCCGCCGGTTATATCCGGCAAGGTCCAACTTACGGCCTTTGTGGCGATCGCGCGCGCGGTCACAAAATCGCGGTCCGTCATGGTTACGGCAAGCAATTTTGCATGGTTAGGGTCGCCCTCGTTCCAGCAACTAAATTGCGACTTTTTCTTGCATACTTCGGCAAAAGTTGCGCCCCACCAACCGCCCTGCTTTACGCGGTTTTGTATTACATTTGCAACGGCTTGCATTCCTTGCGAGCCTTCGCCCCTTGCCTCGCCCCAAATCGTGCGCGCCGTAGTATCAATTTGCACATTTTTATCTTGCATGGCCACCTTTACCGCTAAAAAAAGCACATATCCGCCTGCGACTAAAACAACGATTTTAACAGGGTCAAGCTGCATTTACTTTTTGCCCTTCTCTTTCTTTTTTTAACGGTCCTTTTAACGGCTTTTTTCTTTGTTTTCTTTACCATTTTACCCTCCTTATTTATAAGTTGCCCTGAATAATTTTTCTTTGTATTGCAATTTCGGCGTCAATTCTTTCTACTTTTTCAATTGCATAGGAAGTTTCCGCCGTTTTGCCGGCACGGGAGTCTATACCATATTCACGCATAAGCCGCGGGGTCTGTTGCGCTTCTAATTTATTAATTTTATCAAAAGCCAATTTGATTTGATGTTTTGTTTGGTATTCTTCGGTATCGGAAATATCAACAAGAACCCCGTCTTTTATTTGATATTTGATTTCATCTTCTTTGTATTCTTCTGCGGTTACGCCTTCCAAAAACAAGCACTCACTGGCAAATTTAAAATTTGCATAATCAAAGACTCTATTATCATTAATTCGATAAAACATTACCTATAGCCCTCCTTGATATTTAAAGTTAGCCAAGCCCGAGTTGCCCACGAACTGGCAGTATTACTCGAATATGTCCTGATACTAGACCCTTTTTTTAACTCAAGGTATTCGGGGAAAAGTGCCGTTGCTGATGTAGTTGTTATTTTATAAGACGTTTCAACTCCTGTTATCGAATCTGTTATATAGACATAATTTGATACATTCACATGATAGCCTGATGTCCCCGTTGCGGCAGTTATATTAACTTTACCACTATATGGGAGGGTGTAGCTTTCATTAGCTCCAAACGTTTTTGAAATAGTATAATATGGAGTTGTCAAAGAGGTATCTGCCGCTGTTTGATTTCCTTCCGCGGTTATATTATCCAAACTGCGTGAAGCTCCGGTGATTTTAAGTTTTGCCATTATTTAAACCTTCCAAAAACTAAAGTATCATTTGCTACGCCATGGATTGTAAAGGGTGTATCAAGGGTCAACTCCTCGATAGATTGCGCAGGCAAAATAAAGCCGTCCGCGGCGTAAAGCCTTAAATCATTCGTTCCGGTGTTTTGTATGCGAGTAAAAGTTGCTCCATCAGGGTCAAGAGTTACTGATGTTTCTCCTGCTCCGATTGTATATTCCGTTACATCTAACAGTTTAAAAACCTTTGTATTTACGTTTAAACTGCCGTTTGCATAGTTTTGAACTTCAATTGCACCAGCAACCGACATTCTGTTGTCCTCAATATCGCCAATCCCCATGCAAATGGTTACGGTTAAACTATTGAGCGTGTCCCTGTTGAACAACTGCACATACGGCAAAATAACTTCGCTTTTGTATTTCATACCTTGCCAAATAGGCGTTGCGCCGCCACTGCCGCCAAAATCTATGCTCAAATTTTGCGAGCTGGTGTAAAGTATGGCGAAGTTGTTTGCGTCATAGTATATGTTTTTTGTCTGTCCGGCCGGTATTGTTTCGGTAAACTGCCGGTAAGGATTTTTTATCGTGCCGGTGTTAATGTCAGCCATTTTTATCTACTCCTTAAAATTAAAAGGGCCACCACCGCAACCGCCGCTATTGCCAAAGCCGGAGTCACGGCGTCAAAAAATGTAGTGGTCGTGCTGTTTGCCTTTTGATAACTGTCTGCGCTTGCGTCTATCGCTTTTTCTGCGTTGGTTTGTATATTGCTAACCGTCGTTTTATAAGTTCCGGAAACAAAATCTAAAATTGCATATAGATTATCGTCAGAGAGGCCGACGGGGTTATAATCGCCGCCTACGGCGATATTGTTGTGCGCCAAATCGCCAAAGTTAGCCGAAAACTGGTCGGTAAAGTTTTGCGTCGTGCTACTTGATTTTGAGCTACTAAATAATCCCATAGCTACCCCCTACGCCATAGCCACACGACAAGAGCAAGGCCGCCAATTATAGCAAGCATTTTTACCACGCCGAACTTATCAGCAAAGCCATAGTTGATACTATCGCCGATTTTTCCACCACCCGCCGCGCTTGTGGTGGTGGTTGAAAGTCCTAAAGATTCCAGTGGTCCTGCCATTACAACCTACGCTTTCAGCATTTTTGTTGCAAAACTAGCTAATACAATTGCGCCTAAAATTCCGCCAACTGTGACAACTATTCCGAGCGGCGTAACCGTAACGCCACCAATCGTGATTTTGTCGCTGTCGTCTGCCGCCGTTGTCGTTTCCAAAGCGGCAGAGCTATTGCCTAAAGTGTTTGCGTATGCGTTGCCGATAGATTTTCCTACATCAAGCAAAGTTTCGCCGAGCGCGTCAAAAAAATCTGCCATTTTATTTTTTCCTTTCTTGTTTCAAGAGGGGCGGGGCTTGCGCCCTGCCCCTCTTTTACTTGGCTTTGTTCTTTATGTTTACGATGTTATTTTCTGTTCAATTACGCCAAAGCCGCGTTTTTGATTAGGTCAGGCACATTTTTAATAGTAACCGCAACCAAATTATACACACCACCGGTAGGCGCCGTTGTAAATGTCGTCTTAAACCTCAATTCGGTAACTCCTGCCATGGGCACTGCGCCGGATTGCGAACCGTCGCAAAAATCATAGGGGAAATAACCGGTTACCGGTTGGTGTCCGCGTGCGCTTGCCACATAATCCGCGGTATTTTGCATAATAGGTTGCATTATGCTTGCCCCATTAAGCACGGCTTCGCCTTCGGATATTACGCCGCCGCCATTACTTGCCAAAACAAGCAAATAGGCGTCGTTGGTATCACGCGGCAAGGTATCAATGGTTGAAATACCAGTGCTTGCCATTGTTTGCGGGTAGTTAATGATTTTTACATAAGAAACGGTGTCAGATTCAAAATTTCTACGGCTTGTGGAAACTTGAACATCTGTCACGCCCGTAACAGTTCCGCCACAATAAATTTGAAGCTGGAGAGTCTGCACATTACGGCAACCAATTGCAAAAAGTTTTTCCATGGCCGGATTTTTGAATATCAGGCGAGCTATGTTCAAGGAAATAACATTTGCCGGCTTGGTCTGCCATACTTCCTGCCCTAAAAATTTGTAAATATCCAAAAGCGTCGGAAGCGGGGTATTTATAGCCTGTTCGCCGTTAATGTTAAGCGATATTTTTTCAATAGAACTGCGGATATTTGCGTCAGTAGCCGCGGCGCCGCTGTTCGTGAAGGTCAAAATAATGTCGTCAATCGTTTTATAAGCGGGAATATTAAAAGTTAAGATATTCCCTGCCGAAACGGGCTTGCTTTCGTGAACATTAATATATTTTACTTGTGACATAGGTCAAAACTCCTTTTTTTAGCTGTTGGAGAGCTTAGCCGAAACTTTGTTATAAGCAAAAATTCCTACCATTACGCAAGCGACTAAAACTGCCATTGATTTAATATCTTTCATTTTTTTTAGGTTCCTTTCGTGTTGAAAATTAAAAGATATTTTTCCCATAGCCGAATTTGTTTTTATTTGCAAATTACAAAATGGCGGATTTCTGCGATTTTTTCCTATATATGTATATAGAAAAATTTTAAAAATGTTATTTTTTCACTTTAAGCAAGTAAAACCGCCGTTTTTATAGATATATTGCCGGTCTTTTAAACTGCGTAAAACTCCAGTCCAATCACGCCCAAGCATTTTTATTGCCGCGTCAAAGTCTGCCGGTTCGGCAAGGCGGAAAAAATAAACGCTGGATAAGTTCGCGCGAAAACAAATATCAACCTGTGCCGGCCGTTGTGATATTCCGATAAGATTGACTCCATAGTGCCGGCCGCGATTGCATAGGAAGCCAAACGGCGTGGCCCTATCACGCATGCGGGCAAAGCATGGAAAAGATAAATCAAGCTCATCAACTAAAAGCGTGATTTTTGTTTTGCTTTCGCCCATATTGTAGGGGGTTTGTAGGTTAATAATTACACGCGACAAGGCCGCAAGGGCTTTTTCCTCATTTCCCCAAGTCGGCAAAAATACAAATCTAAAGCCTTTGCGCCAATTATTGCGGATTGCCGCGGATAAACTGCGCAAATTATCGTAAACTTGCGCGCCCTCGCCCCGTGCAAATTCGCCGAGGGGGTCAAAAATTATCAATCGCCGGCAAGTTTGCGCTAGTTGGTTTGCTCGGTAGGTCTTACCGGTTCCACTTGCGCCGAAGAGTCCAATCCGGACGGCTTGCCCTCGTCCGTCTGCAAAACTGCTGGGGATATTGTTTTCTTTCTTTTTAGCCATTTAAATTTACCTAAAATCAAATCTTTTATGCTAGGTTGCCCGACTTCCACGGCTACGGCTTGCGCCTTACCGGCAACAAATCCGCCAATGATTACGGCGTCGGCGAGCCAACTTGTCTTTTTATCAGTTAAAAAAGAAAGCCATTTATATTTTAAACTTGCGTCATATAGCCGGCTTGCCGCGCGTTCAGAGCCGATTGCCTGTTTACTGTCGGCCATATCAATCGCAAGGCTTTTAATGCCGGATAAATCCGACGCAAAGCCAAATGCTTCGCGAAAACCTAAAATAAACTCATCTCGCGTGTATATATCAGAATCCGAGCCAGTCAGAGATTCCGCTTGCCCTTGCTGGAGCTGTGGTGCCGGCTCCACCTGTTCCAACAGTTCCGGCGGTATTTCCGGCGGTAGCTGTTGCGGTTCCTGCCCGTTGTCCGGCGTTAGTTCCGGTTGCTGTGGTTCCGGTTGTTTCTTGTCCTGTTCCATTTTTTTCTTTCCTTTCCGGTGATATTGTCAATTTACCAAGCGTCACAAGCCGGCCCGCGGACAATTCCGCAATACCTTTGCGGCTCATTTCGCTGTTAAGTGAAAATTTGCAAGAATAATCGCAAAAAGCGTATAACTTGCGGTTTTTATTGATTTTAATGGCAACGGTATTTCCGCAAATCGGACAAGCCGCGCGCCCTATTATTTCCCCCATTTGTTTCTTTATCCTTTCATTACTTGTTGTTTAATATCAATTCCGGCTATACCGGCACGCTTTACGAGTTCAATTCCTCTGTCAGCAAATACGCTGTCCAGTTTGTCGTAAGCGTCAAAAAAGCCTAGTTCGTTTAAAAAACCTTCCAAAAACAAGGTTGGCACAATTAGCATGATTTTTTGCTTGTTCTTTTTAATTTCCAAAGCATTGATTGCTTTTTCTGCCTGTTTATCGCCAATTTCATTTTTAAGGGCAAAATACCAATCAGAAAACACACGGCGATCGCCCTCGCTTAATTTTTCTTTTTCATTTTCATTTGCAAATTGCGCGCACGCGCGGTTCTTATTCTTGGAATAAGATATATAGTTCTCTATATATAGTTTAGGTGACACTGGTGTCACTAGGGTAGTGTCACTGGTGTCACTAGGGGTAGTGACACTGGTGTCACTAGGGTTGTGGATAACTCGGATAACTTCGTCCGACTTGGAATTCTCGTTTATTTCCGGTTCATAGTGTATGTAATAAAGGTTGGCAGAATATCCGCCTGCCTTGCTGTATGTTGTGTGTTTACATACATAACCAAAGGAAACAAGGGCTTTTAAGTTTCTTATAACCGTTCTTTTATCGCAACCGCAATCATCAGCAAGCCTTGCCATACTAGGGAAGCAATACCCGCTTTCGTTAAGGTAGGTTGATAAGACACAAAGCAAGCGCAATTGTTTATCTGTAAGTCTTTTATCTTTTAATACCTTTGCCGGTATGATTGAAAAAGGGTTTTTTGTCATGGTTATTAACCTTGTAAAATTACACTTTACATTACTTCGTAAAGTTTAATTTTACACTTGTCAACTATAAAATTATATGTTACATACATACATATATAGGGCGCTTGCCCTTGGCTTTGTTCTTTGAAATGGTTATATATGTATACGATGTTGGCGCGCTATAAGCGCGCGGCCTACCCTTTGAAAGGATAGGTAAAAAATGGAGCTTAAAGAGTATCTGGAAAAAGCAAAATCTAAAAAAGGTCTTTCTTCTGATAGACAACTTGCAAAAGTAATAGGTATTGCCAATACTGCAATTTATACTTTTTTTGCGGGGAAAAATTTGCCCGCTGATGATACAATGTTAAAAATCGCCGATTGCGCGGATATACCAGCCGAGAAGGCTTTAGTTGACCTTGCAATATGGCGCAACAAAAAAAACGCTAAAGTCGTTAAGGCTTGGCAAAAGGTGCAAGCCAAAGTCGCCCTTTAAAATGTTACTTTGGCAAAATAATTTTTGTTTAACAAACAAGGGTCTAGTCGTTGCCCTTGTAGCCGCCAACTGCTATTTGATTGTATATTATGTATAGTAAAAGATAGAAGCAAGACGAAAGCAACTTGAACCATCAAGCTAAAGCCAAAACTTCATAAGAAAAGAACCGACAAATCGCCGATAATTTTTCAATTATTATATATGGATATTTTCTTGCAGTGGATTATTCCATTGCGTAACAGATAAACCCTTTAATTATCGGATTTTGATTTTCATGCCGTCGTAAGCGGGACGGATATTTTCAGGCAGCTTTACGCACAGTTCATCATAATCAAGATGATTCCCCATGTGCGTCAAAATAATTCTGTCGGGCTTAACAAGCTCATACCATTTTAAAATCTGTTCAACTCCCGCATGCGTTGGGTGATAGCCGTAATCAAGGCAACCGACCACCCAAACTTTCACGCCCGAAAGCGTATCAAGCGCCCTTTCGTCCAAAGACGAAGCATCGGTAGAGTAGGCGAAGTCCCCTATTCTGAAGCCCAAAGTATCCATATACCCGTGCCCTTGCAAAAAGGGCTTAACTTCAATGCCTTTAACCACAAAAGGGCAATATGGCTTTATGATATTTTCCTTTAAAAGCACATGATAAAGAGGCGTTGTAGCCAAATCAATTTGCTCAAACCCATACCAAAACCGCTCCTTTAAGCTTTTCATCGTAGGCTCATCGGCGTAGATAGGAAGCGCGGCATTGTTAAGTTTATTGATTTCCCGAAGCTCATTAACACCGTCCGTGTGATCGGCGTGCAAATGCGTATAGATAACCGCATCAATCACGGGCCTATCATCACCAGAGCCCGCATTCATACGCAGAAGCTGCTCACGCAAATCGGGACCGGTATCAAACAACAATCCCACCCCATCGACATTAGCATATAAGGAAGAGCGTAAGCGGTTATTCTTAGGATTTTTAGGATTACACGCGCCCCAACCGGAACTAATCATAGGCACTCCGGCTGCCGCACCGCAGCCTAAAACCCTAATATCTATTTCCATTACCTCACCGCCTTACTAAACAATTTAAAGAAGTTTTTCGTAGTCTCGTTTGCAATTTCCTCAATATCCGCGCCCTTAAGCTCGGCCAGCTTCTCCGCCGTATAGCGCACAAAAGCGGGCTCGTTGCGCCCTCCTCTTTTAGGCGCTGGGGCTAAAAAGGGCGCATCGGTCTCGACCAGCAACCTGTCCAAAGGAATGTCCTTTATGGTATTTCTGATTTCATCGGCGCTTTTGCCGAAAGTAATAATGCCGGACACGGAGATATAGAACCCCATATCCAAAGCCTTAAAGGCCATCTCCCTGCTTCCCGTAAAGCAATGCAAAACTCCGGACACTCCGCCGTCTTTTCCCGCTTCATCTTCAAGTATGCGCAAGGTATCTTTCTCGGCCTGTCTGGTATGCACGATTAAGGGCAGCTTGGTTTTCTTCGCCACGGCAATATGCGCGCGGAACAACTCTTCCTGAGTCCTTAAATCAGCGGCTTCCTCAAACGAAAAGTCCAAACCCGTCTCGCCGACTCCCACAAACTTAGGGTGATTAAACACGGCAGCCATATCGTCAACATTAAAAGCTTCAATAGTCTTCGCATACTCGGGGTGAATCCCGAAGCCGGCAAAGACATTGCCATACTTTTCCACCGTTTCTTTAACATCTTTAAGCTCGGCAAAATCCGTAGCAATGGAAAGCATAAAATCAACCCCGTTTTGCAAGGCATTTTCCACCACTTCGGCTACACCTTCCCCGTCCTGCCCTTTGAAATCCGCAAAGTTAAGATGACAATGACTATCGACTAACATATTCCAAGCTCCAAAAATGAATTAACCAGCACCTGCTTCTTATCCAAATACCTAATAGTGGCTTCACGGTATAGGCGCTCGGTTTTTTCCCACAGACCCAACACCTTTTCCGCATCAACTTTATTGCTGATTTTAAGCAAAATCTCGCCGCTGTCCCCTGCCCCGTTTTTAGCCTTAACCAATGCCGCCAAAAAGCCCAGATAAAGCCCTTTAAGCGTTTCATAGTATCCCTCGTCCTTGTCGGCCTTTTCCGCCAACTTATAAGCTTTAAGGACATTAAGCTTCGGAAAATCATCATAAAGCTCCAAAAGCTGAGAGAAAAGATAAGGCGCGTTATTTTCCAAAAGATTAAGCGCCTCACCCACACTTCCTTTGGCAAACGAAGCAAGCATTTTTGCATCATTATCCGCAAGCTCGGGCTCTTTATTTTTAAGCACGGCGATAATATCCTCGTCGGCAAAGGGGTAAAAGTGAACCTTCTTGACTCTGGATAAAATCGTGGGCAGCAACCTTCTCTCATTATGAGCAATAAGGAAAATAACGGTATTTTTAGGCGGTTCCTCAATAATTTTCAAAGCCGCATTTGCCGCGTTAAGATTCATTTCATCAGCAGCATCAATAATAATGACCTTCCAGCCCGTAGCCGAAGAAAGCCTGACAAAGCCGTCAATCGCCCTTATATCGTCAACGGTAATTTCCGCACTTTTCTTGCGCTCGTCACCGCTATCATCTACAGCCTTTCCGTCTTTTAACAGCTTGATGATTTCCTTCTTCTCGGTTTCGGTAAGCGAGCGCTCGATATAAAGCAAATCGGGGTGCACTTTCTTTCTTACCTGGATTTTATCCTCTTTCGTTTTGCCCAGTATCATTTCCGCCATGTCAAGCGCCACAGAGGCTTTGCCAATCCCTTTCATACCGGAAAAAAGCCAAGTCCCCGCCAAGCTCCCTTGCTCATAAAAGGCTCTAAGGCGTTGCTTTATCTCTCTGATATTTTGATTTTCCAGCACTAAAAGAACCTCTGCTCTATGATTTTTACCAACTCTTTATGGATATTTTCCTTTGTATTCAAAGCGTTAACAAGCACGCACCTGTCGGGATTATCGGCGGCGATTTTAGCATAAGCGGCCCTAAGCTTTTCATGAAAGACCATATCCATTTGCTCAAATCTGGCTTTATCTTCACCCCTTGCGATTACTCTTTTCATTCCCTCATCAACGGGAATATCAAGGATAAAGGTAACATCTGGCACGAACTCACCTGCCACCATTTTATAGACGGCTTCAAGCATTTCTTTAGGCACAGAGTTTTCGCCGTATCCGCACCCTTGATAAGCTGTGGTAGAATCCGCGAATCTGTCCGATATGACCCACTTTCCCGCATTAATGGCAGGCAGTATTTTCTTTTGCAAGTGATTACGCCGCGCCGCCGAAAACAATAAAAGCTCGGTTACGGCGTCCCACCTATCCTTGCCGCCGGATATTAAAAGCCGCCTTATTTCCTCGGCATCGGGTGATCCCCCCGGCTCTCTGGTCACGACAACATCAATACCTTTAGCGGTAAGGAAATCCGCCAGCATAACGATTTGCGTAGACTTTCCCGCCCCTTCGCCGCCTTCAAGAGTAATAAACTTTCCTTTATCTTGCATTTGCATCGTAACCAAATCCGAAAATATGCTTAATCCTGTAAAGCAGCTTGCCAAAGAAGCCCATTTCCGAAACATCTTCCGCCGCAACAACCTTAACCTCTCTGGCGGTAACGCCGGGCGCCGAGACAGTGACCTTTCCCAAGACATCGCCCTTCTTCACGGGAGCTTTAACGGGCTGTTCATAATTAAACACGATATTAATTTTATTCTTTTCCGTCTTGGGATAGGTGAGCAGCAAATCATCAAGAGCCTCAACCTTAACCGAGCTTTCCTGCCCCATAAACACGGGAACGAAGGCGATCTCCTGCCCTTTGGTAAGTATTTTTGCATTAGTAAACTCGCGCATACCCCACTCGATAAGGCGTTTAGTTTCATCGCCGCGCTCCTTCATGGTTTTAAGCCCGTTAACCACCAAGATGATGCGCCGATTAGTCTCATCTTCCACCGCCGACGCCGCCAAGCCGTAACCCGATGCCTCGGTATGACCGGTTTTTAAACCGTCGGCCTTGATTTTATTCATGAACAAAAGCGGATTGCGGTTTTCCTGCTTAATCTTGTTATAAGTAAAGTATCGCTGCGAAAATATGTCGTAATACTCGGGGAAATTGCTGATTATAAGCTTTGATAAAGTAGCAATATCGCGAACGGACATCTTATGCTTTTTGTTAGGCCAACCGGTAGCATTTTCAAAATGAGAATTGGTAAGCCCCAACTCTTTAGCCTTGTTATTCATCTCTATGGCGAATTGCTCCTCGGATCCGGCCACATTCTCCGCCACCACAATGCAAGCGTCATTGCCCGATTGCACAATAATGCCTTTAAGCAAGTCCCCTATTTTCACTTTAGCATTAGGAGTAAGGAACATAGTAGAGCCGCCGGTATGCACCCCGCCCTTTTGCCATGCATTTTGCGATACCAGAAACTCGTCATCAAGAGTAAACACGCCCGCCTTTAACTTTTCCAGCAAGATATACACGGTCATGAGCTTGCTCATGGAGGCGGGAGCCATGGCCTCATCGGCGTTTTTGTTAAGCAATTCCTCGCCCGTCTCAAAATCTATCATAAAAGCAAAAGGCGCTTTTGTGGAAATACTGCCCGCTACCGAAGCGCAAGGAACCACACTCACAATTAAAAACAACAACGAACATAAACATACTAACTTTTTCATTTTACCACTCTTTCGTCAGCACTACTTCTTCAACAATACGCGCATCGTTATAGCCGAGCGCCCGCATTTTATCTAAAGCTTCCAAAGCATCTTTGCCGGTAGCGAACACACCCATTCTGACGCGATAGATATCCGCACCGTTTATCTTTGTCGTAGAGATTTTAGTATTTCCGTATTCGGCAAGAGTGCTTGCAAATTTTTCGGCATTTTGCCGGTTTGAAAAGGCCCCCACCTGCACATATAGCCCCGAGCCCGAAGGCTTAGCTACAGGTTCTCCGTCCGAAGCCGGCGCCACGGCGTCAGAGCCGAGTAAAGGAGATGCCTCAGCCGCAGCCAAAGGAGAAACCGAAGCCGCGGCCAAAGGCGCCCTTTCTCCCCTAGTTACTATGACAGCCTCATCTATTTCGTCAACCATCACCGGCTCTTTGGTGACTGAGCGTATAGGCATGCTCACCTGCTCTTGCTCGCTTTCATAGGCATAGGCGTAAGCAGGCCTTTGCGGTGCGGTCACAGAGCGAACAAGTTGCTTTTTCTTTGGTGTCTTATCTTCTTTGGTATAGGCGGTTTGCGCCGAAGTATCCCCCGCCAGCATAGCCTCTTTAAGCTCTTTGCTTTCATCGGCAAGAATATCTACGCGCACTCTGGTCGTTCCTTTTTCATAAAAGCCAAGCCTTTCCGCCGCCAGTTTCGACACATCTATAATGCGATTATTTACGAAAGGCCCTCTGTCATTGACCCTTAATACAACACTTCTGCCGTTTTCCAAATTGGTCACTCTTACAATTGAAGGCAGAGGCAAAGTCCTATGCGCCGCAGTCATCAAGTGCATATCGTATATTTCCCCGTTAGCGGTTACGCCGTTGTGGAAATCGGGACCATACCAAGACGCCACCCCCACCTCGGAGTAATCATAATCCTCTTGCGGATAATACCAAGTCCCCATGACCTGATAAGGATTGCCTATTTTGTAAACTCCGTTTTCCGAAGAAGTGCTGCCCCACAAGGCATATTGTTTTATCTGCGAACAGGACATGAGTAAAGGCGCCAAAAGCAACGCAAACAAAAGCACCCACGCCGTTTTTTCATAATTTCCACACATAGCACTCACCCGCAAGAAAGTCGTAGTTGAATCTATCGCCGAAAGCATAACAAAAAAATGCTATTACTCGCAAGCAAAACTCTCACTATTTTCCTCTAAAACAGCGACTTTCTTTAAAATCTTATTCAGGACCTTGCGGGAAGGATACCCGTCAGGCGGCAATTTCTCGCTTTTTTGAAAGGCAATCAAAGCTTTGCGCGTTTTACTTCCGAAGCTGCCGTCAACTTTATCCTTATAGAAACCCAGCTTGCATAAACCTTCCTGCAACTTCTTTATTTTCTCAATCGAAAGCGAAGAAGCCCGCGCCGACTTAAAGTCTATTTTCTCGCCCATGGCAATTCTGTCCGCCAAATACCCGACGGCGATAACATAAAAAAGCGAATGATTCCAAGCATATATGACATCAAAGTTATGATAAGCGAAAAAGGCCAAATCCTCGTGCCCCATAGGCAGAACCAACTTTGCTTTAATGTTGGACTCGGGAAGCTCGCCGCCTTTTATATTTTTAATTCCAAGCTTTTTCCACTCGGACACCGTCAGCACTTTATCTTCAAGATGCAAATGCCAGTTAAAATCCTTTGGCACTTTTATGGGTCTGCCCCACTTTTCGCCTTTTTTCCACCCCGCCGCTTTCAAGTAATGCGCGGCCGAAGCAAAAGCATCGGGCATACTTTCCACAATATCAATTTTGCCGTCCTTGTTATAATCCAAGGCATGCCGCATATAGGACGAAGGCATAAACTGGAACTGCCCGAACGCCCCCGCCCATGAAGATTTAGTGTTAACGATATCAACCCCGTCACGCTCTTGTATCTTAAGAGCAGTAATAAGCTCGCGAGTAAAAAAGTCAGACCTGCGATTATCCATAGCCATGGAAAACAAAGAATCCGCCAGCTTAAACTTTGGTAAATTCATACCGAAATTAGTCTCAAGCCCCCACAACGCCACCAGATAATGCGGCGAAACATCATACTCTTTGGCAACTTTATTTAAAGTTTTCAAGTGGTTAAAGTAATACTTGCGAGCATTTTTCACCCGCGCTTCAGTAACCAGCCTCGCCATATAGTTTTCAAAACTAAGCGCGAATTCGGGCTGCTTTCTATCCAGATTTATTACTTT
>Ga0079305_1002113_pt1 | contig 19559 bp, 8 predicted proteins | sample LMS_cellobiose_e_FD_79183 | JGI IMG/M metagenome (GOLD analysis project Ga0079305, IMG submission 79183) | Rumen-fistulated moose microbial communities from Alaska, USA - LMS_cellobiose_enrichment | ecosystem: Host-associated > Mammals > Digestive system > Stomach > Rumen fluid ... | reverse complement strand
GCTCAAAAATGATTCGCAGGCCAAAAAGGCTTTTATTGGGGACCGGCCCGAACTTTCTGAAAATGTGCTGTATCAGGATAAACGAATCGACATATCCGAATAATTTTGATCGTTCATTGGTTTTCTGTCCCGGTTGACGTCCGGGATGAATGTGATTCCGTTCAGAAAGCTTAACGGCTTTTTTACCAAAGCTTTTGAGTCATGAAATAAGGAGGAATGAAACGATGAGTAAAATATTAGTCGCGTATTTCAGCGCAAGTGGCGTGACGGCAAAGGTCGCGGAAAAACTGGTAAAGGTGACGGAAGCGGATCTGTTTGAAATCAAACCGGAAACGCCGTACACCAACGCCGATCTTAACTGGCATGACAGCAACAGCAGAAGTACGGTGGAAATGAACGACCGTGCCTGCCGTCCGGCAATCTCTTCCCGTGTGGAGCGTATGGAACAGTATGATGTTGTGTTCGTTGGTTTTCCTGTCTGGTGGTACCGTGAGCCGTCCATCATTGACACTTTTATGGAATCTTATGATTTCAGCGGCAAGAAGGTGGTTCCGTTCTGTACTTCCGGCGGGAGCGGGCTTGGCGACGCGGTGAAAAACATACAGGAACTGGCTCCGGGAGCAAAGGTTGCCACCGGAAGGCGGCTTTCGCCCGGAATCGCGGAAAGTGAGCTGAAAACCTGGGCCAATGGAGCAATTTGAGGAACGAAAGTGTTTGTGAATAGGAAAATGTCAGGATGACGGGTGTGTGCCGTTGTGCGGATGTTTTTTATCTTCTCTTTTACTGCGTATGACAACAGTCCGGGTACAGGAGGCCCGGAGGATCTGTAAATTTCATTTTCCCGGAGCGTGACAAGAAAAGCGTCATCCGCTTCGGGAAAAAACCGGAGAGGAGAAAAAGGTTTCCTGAAGAGAGTGAATGGCCGATCGACCAATAAAAAACCGTTACGGCGAGTTGTCTGGTTCCCAGTTGCCAATCGATCGGGATTCTGTTTCGTAATTGGTCAGAAATTCAATAATATCGGTCGCGTTTTCGGTAAAGTCAATGAAATAATGCTGACGGATATATTGAAGAAAAAGCCGTTTCTGGGTTCCGTTCAGAGAAGTGGGAATCCCTTTTTTTCGGAGAATATCCGATTCGTTTTGAATCAGGGTATGCAGAACATTCATTCCCTCCAGCGAGTGAAACCGGATGCCGACCAGCCGGGGGCCCTGATCTGTTAAATGGACGTTCCCTTCGACCAGAACGAACGTTCCCTGATCGGGAATCTGGGATTGGTTCTTTTTGACACTGGAAAAACCCGTTCCAACGTTCAGCATCCAGCCTTCCCCTTTTTTCCAGAAGGCGATCAGCTTATCATAAGAAAAAACAGCGTAAACATTTTTTGTATCGATCCGCGGAATGGCAAGGCCGTTATCAGAATCCGTCGGAACTCTGACTTCGGCAGGCGTTGTCGGGGCCGTCGGAGGAACCGGAACCGTTTTTACCGATTCTGCTTCTTGCGGAACAGGTTCCGGGACAATCCTCAGCGGATTTTTACATTTGGGACAACGGCGCACCTGATTCAACAGTTCATCCTTGGCATCAATTTTACTGTTGCAATTCTTACAAATAACCCGAATAGTCATAATATTTTATTTCTCCAGATAAAAACTGACATGTTCGTTATCGCTTCTTACAATTATAACTTATTTACGAAAAATTTCCTAGTCTTAAAAAGTTGGAGTTATAAATTACCCGGATTCAGACCGACAAAGAAGATACGGACGGGTATGTTTTCGAACCGCCTGGCGGTCTGGAGAAAACAAGAGAAATATTCCGTCTGATTGTGTGGGGGGGCGTTACGGGACAAAAGATTTTTCGTCGGAAGAAGCGGAAAACAGTTTCGCGGTGACCGGCGGATTTTCACGGGTACCGGAAGCGGAAAAGTCATACACAGTGAAAAACCGTCAGTTTTAACGATAAAAACGATTAAATATTCCCGTCCAGTGGCGGAAAACCCCCCATTGAAACTTTACGAATGATAAAATAAAGAGTAAACTATATATTTTGGGAAAACAAAAGACAAAGAACAGGTGAGTCAATTTTCTCCCGGTTTGGTAAAACAGGAAATCCGGGGACAACATGTCGTCGGATTTCAGCTGGAATTTTCCAGAAAGACAGGAGGAATTTGTTTTCACGCGATTCTTTTTGCGGTATAATATATGTATAATATATATAAACCGTAGAAATCCCACCTTACGCGCGTTCTGTTGTTTTTATGCGATGAATCACAGGACCGGCGAAGAAATTTGCGGAACCGAGATACGCTGGCAGAAAACCGGATTGACGCGAAAAATACTAAAAAAGGCGATAAAGCAAACAAAGGGCGTTTTCTTTTGGATAAATTTAAAATCGCGACAGGAGCGTCTTGTGTTTTATCCGTATTGGAATCGCGGACAAAGCCTGGTCACCGGGTGTTTTATTCGGGAATGCTTTTTGGTGCCGGTTGTTTTGTGAGCGTAGAATAAAAAGTAAATATAGAGAAGTTCGTTATGAAAAATTCCCTATTCATTGTTTTGTCGGGAACGTTGGTCAGTATTTCCGTGATGTTTATTGCGGCGGATCTTCTGGCGCAGGATCCCCCGGATGCCCCGTCAACCGAACAGCAGGCACCGGCAGCCCCCACCCAGGAGGCGAAAGACGCCGCGTTGGAGCAGGTTGGTATTCCGGAGACGATGCCAAATCCGTCGAGTGATCCGGCGGCGGCGGCGGAACTTGCCCAAAAGGTTGAGGAGGCGATCGCCAATCCTGAACCGGAGAAAAAGGTTGAAGAGTCTGTTCCGGTTAAGTTGATTGATTACGATCCTGAGAAGAGTTTTTCCAAACTGTTGATTCCCCATGTTGCGGATCGCGTCGGGCTTTCGGAGGCGCAACGGGACGAGATTAACCGTTTGATGACCAAGCGGTCGGAATTGCTGGCGGCTGCCCCGAAGGAAGACTGGAATCAAATCGCGTCAGATTCGGAAAAGGAGCTCAAAGCGGTTCTCAATCCTCAGCAGCTTGAGCGTTTTCAGCGGGGACTTGTTGAAAAGACCGTTGTTTTACGATTCAGCAAGCAGAAATGGGAAGATGTTTTGCGCTGGTTTGCAACGGAAGTCGGATTACAGATCGTTATGAATTCGCCACCAGCCGGGACGTTTTCTTATAGCGATAAAAATGAGTACACGCCCAAGGAAGCTCTTGATATTATCAATGGTTATCTTCAGTTTAACGGGTACACGCTGTTCCGATATGGTGAAATGCTGATTTTGCATGATTTCAAAACGGGGAGTCTGCCGCTTCAGTATTTGCCGAAGATCACCCCGGAGGATCTTCCGAATCAGGGAAAATTTGATTATGTTGCCCTGACGATTCCTCTGGAACGTCGGGATGTCAACGCGGTTCGTCAGACGATGCAACCGTTCCAGGGACCCTATTGTCAGGTTCGCCAGATGCCGGGCAATTCCCTGATGGTTATTGATTCGGTAAACGCTCTTAAAGAAATGTACGCGGCGGCAATGGCGGTTCATAATCCGGATCCGCCAAAACAGGAGGGAGAAAGGAGACGGGATCCTCCGCCTCCGGCCCCGGAATGGCGGGATTATCAGCTGAATAATACAAAAATCAGCGTTGTTCAGGAACAGGTCGAGATTTTCGCTCCCGATGCCAAGATATTGGCTAATCCGGCGTCGAATGAAGTTCATTTTCTGGCGACACCCGGAATTCACAGCGTTATTGAAGGATTGATCCGGCGACTGGAGGAAGGAGCGGATAAGAGCCGGAATACAACGGTTGTTGTGTATCCGCTGGATAAACTGTTTTCGCTCTCCCCGGAAAAAATGTGGGTGATGTCCCGCCGGATGCGGGGTAATTTCAACGCTTTTATGGCGAACGCCGGTCCCGGTTTTGCCGAAGAGGTTGTTGAGACCTTGAAAAAACTGGCCCCTGACGCGGATATTACGTTGAATATGGCGTCCCGTAAGATTATTGTCGTTGCCGACGAAGTTGACCACAAGAAGATCGCGGAAACGATCGATATGTTCAAAATTGGTCCCACGGAAGCGGAAATGCCGGAAATCCGGTTCTATCGGTTCAAGAATCCGACCAAAAAAATCTCGACCGCGGTTTCAACGATTGAAAGTATTGTGCCGGGAATCCAGATTGAACCAAACGAAACGGAAAACAACTTGCTGGTTATCGCGACGGCTCAGGAACATGAAATGGTTTCCAGAGCAATTCAGGATATTGAGGCCAACGCGGAAGACACGACAAAAGAACTTGTTATTTATCCGCTTACCCAACGTCAGGTCAGTCAGTTTACAACGATTTATCAACAACTTGCCGGAACTCCGGAAATGGCGGGGGTTATCCGGATTTATGACGGACACTCCAACCGCCTGACCATTTACGCCAAACCGCAGCAGCAACTTCAGATTCGCAAAATTATCGATCAGATAACCGGCGCCAGCTATTACAATCAGCAGCTCCAGGTTCAACCTCAGGGACTTCCGGAACCGGTTGCCTCTCAAGACGCAACCCCGGAAGAATCAGCCCCGGCGGAAACACCCCCAGCGGAAGCGGCTCCAGCGGAAACAGCCCCAGCGGAAGCGGCTCCAGCAGAAGCGGCTCCGGAAGAAGCTGCCCCGGAAGTACCGACTCAACCGGGCCCGGCGGAACTTGGTGAAAACGCGGGGATCTATATGCAGGTTATCCGGATGACACGGTATGATCTGTCGACAGCTTATACTTTGTTGTATGACTCGATTCCGGGCATTGACGTAACAATGGACAGCACGTCGCGCAGTCTGATTGTTACCGGAACGCATTCGATGGTACTGGCGGCGCAACAGATTATTGATGAACTGGAAAACAATATCAATTACACGTTGCAGGTTGTTCCGTTGAACAGGGATTTCCCTCAGGAAATCCTGAGTGCCCTTCCGCGAATAGAACCTCAGGTTTCTGTTACTTATGATCAGAAAAACCGCCGTCTGCTTGTTGCCGGTCCGCAGCGTGAAGTTAAACGGATGCAGGTATACATTCATTCCGTTCTGGCAAGCACTCCGGACGAACAGGACTCGGTCTATTATTATGATTCCCGACGCGACATTCCGAATGGAACCATTGATTTCATCAAGAAAGCGGTTCCGCAGGTTGAGCTTCAATACGACGCGGGGAGCCGGCGGTTCACTATTTTTGGGACGCCGACCGAACAGCTTATGGTTTCCAAACTGATTACCGACGCGGAAAACAATCTGCCGCCGGACGAGGAAACCCGTTATTATACGTTTGACCTGAAGGTTTCTGACCGAATGATTCAGCTTCTTAACGATGCGGTCCCGAAAATTCCGGAAGTGAAACGGGATGATTATAATCCTTCTGTTCTGATTGTTCGTGCCAAGCCGGCTCTTCATGAAAAGATCGCAGAGGCGATTGAGCATCTGAAGACGGAATTCCCGGTTGATGAAACGAATATTTTTGAGGTTTACCCGGTTACCGAGGAAATCCGATCCAATTTTGAGCAGGTCCGCGCGGATTTTGAGAACGAGAACGGAAAAATCAACGTTCTAAAGGATACGTCGAAGAACAAATTGACCGTCTGGGCGCTTCCCAAGCAACATGCCCGGTTGAAACTTCTGCTGGAACAACTTGGTCAGGTAACGGACAGCGGGAAGGATCAGGCGCATTTTTACAATCTGAAACATACCGACGCGGAAACGCTGATCGAGGTTTTGAAAGATTTGTATGATACCGACCTTCGGGTGACGAATGATGCCGCCAATGCCCGGCTTATTCTGTTCGGGAAACCGGATATTATCAAGGAGGCGCTGGAGACGCTCAAGAGCCTGGACGATACCGGGGCCGACGCGCCGAAGCGTTACTATCATTCCTATGATGTCCAAGGATTTTATTCCTATGACTCGCTGGGAAATTATTACACTCCGGTTTACTTTGTCCGGGATATTTCCAAACTGGTGCCTGCCGCCAAGGTCAGTTATGATTATTACAATCACCGTCTGATCGTCTGGGGAACGGAAGAGGAACACAAGATCGTTGAGGAAACAGTCAGCGGCATGACGAAGGACAACAGTCCGGCCAAACGGGTGATTCGTTATGAGATCCGTCGAATGTCCGGAAGCCGTCTTGTTCAGCTGATCAGTCAGGTTTATCCGAACGCGGATCCGTCTTTTGATGAGGTATCCAACTCGATTATCGTTCGCGGTAACGTCCTGATGCTGGACGAGATCAAAGAGTTTCTGGAGTTGGTTGATCCGGAAAACCCGGGTGAGCTTGACCCGGTCCTCAAATTTTACCCGGTTGGGGCCGAGCCGTCGGACAGCCTGATTTCCGCGGTTAAACAACTGATACCCAACGCGGCCAAGGTCGAGGCGGACGTTCAGGGAAAACAGATTGTCGTCATTGCCCGGCCCAGTGAACAGAAAGTCGTTGAGGATAATATCAAGTCGATTGTCGAGACGTTCACTTCTCCGGAGCAGAAGATGATCGCTTATCCGATTTACGGAGCGGATTTGGAATCTCTGAAAGAGTCGATGAGCAACGTGTATCCGGATGCGAAAATCGAGATTGACGAACGCGGACGCCGGCTGTTAATCTGGGCGACGCTGGAAGAGCATGAAAAGATTTCCGAGGAAGTATCCCAAATCAACAAAGGAAGCGAAGACGAGGAGGGGAATGGCGCGTCGCTGGTTCCAAAAGTACAGACGTACACGGCGGGTTCCATGGCGCAGATTTTGCAGTTGGCGGGAATTATAGAAATTCTGGCGCCGTCTGCGGAAATGTTTCCTGATCCCCGTAAACCGAGCTGGCAATATCAGTTTAACCAGCCGGGGCGTGCAACCGTTCCGAAAATCACCGTTATTGCGCCGACACGGGATCAAAAACTGATTGCGGCCATGATAGAGCAGTTCAAGCAGGCGGACGAGACGGAAAGGTTCGATTTTGTAATCTATCCTTTTGGCAATGCGGACGCCACATCCGTTGAGACCATGCTTCGAGGGGTCTTGCGAACCGCTGAGTCCATGTCGCCCATGAGTCTTCAGCGTGAGATGCTTGGTCGTCCGCAATACGATTATGGAATGTATGGAATGAGGGGGCGCGAAACCGCTTTTTTTCGCGTTGACGACCGAACGAAAACGGCTGCCGTTTTTGCCAGTACGGAAGATCAGGAAAGAATCAAAAGCGTGATTGAGCAAATGGCTCAGCTGGGTGAAACGGAAGCGAAACTTTTTACCAAAATTTATCGAATTCCCAATCCCATTGTATTGTCGGTTTATCCCTCCCTTCAGAGGATGGTTCCAACGGCCCAGGTGATTCCGTTAAGCGGGACGGAGATTCTCGCTTATGCGACGGAATCGGATTTAAAGTTGCTGGATGAATACATCAGCGGATTGGAAAATCTGGACGCGGAACGGTTTCAGTACCGTTCAATACGGTTTTCGAATGACACCATTTATAAAAAAGTGGATTTGGCGAATCTGATAACAGCGAATTTCGCTCCGTTGGGGGGATACTGTTATCCAGGAGCGGCAAGCAACCAGCTTGTTCTGGGCGCGCCGACCCATCTTCTTGATCGGATGGAACGGTATGTGGAAACTCTTTGCGAAGACACGGATGAACCGGTTACCAAAAGTTACCCTTTAAAGCAGTTGACGGTAGCCACTGTTTTACCGATACTTGAATATATTTGTCCCAATTCCACGGTGATTCCGGATCATGCTTCCAATTCCGTGACGGTTTTTGGAACGGAAAGCCAGCATAAACGGGTTGCGGAATTTTTACAGGAAATGGACGTTCCGCGGACCGGGGATATGGAGTTGGTGACCGAGTACCACAGCGGTTTAGGATTTCCGCAGGGGAGTTTTTATTACGTTTACGGAACGATTTTGCAGCAGTTTCCCTATCCGGAAGCGGCGGTTATTCCGCAACCGGAAACGCTGGATTATATTGTAACGGCGACGCGCGATGTTCAAGAGAAAATTGAAGCGTTGCTGGAATCGGTACGTACTAATCTGGAGGGAAAAAGGGCGAGGCTGGAAATTTATATGTTGAAAAACATCAGCATGAACCGGGTTTTGCCGCTACTCCAGTACACCGTTCCGGAGGCGGAGTCTATTATGCCGGGCAAGACGTCCAACGAACTTATGGTCTTTGCGCCGGAAGCGGTTCAAAATCAGATTCGTGAAATACTGGCCAAAGCGGAAGCCGTTTCCGAAGAGGACAGTAATCTGATAGCCAAGATTTATCAGGTTAAGGATTTCCATGTGGATACGGCGCTTGCGATCGTGACACGGGAATTCCCCATGATTATGAGAATGCCGCTTTCGGTTGACAAATTTATGGTTTGGGGGACTTCGCTGGAACACGAGCGGATCCAAAAGCTGATCGCGGAATTTCAGGAGGTGTGTCCGGAAACCGTGCTGCGTAAATATCCGCTGGTTCATGTAACCTATCCGGAAATCATCAGTTACCTGCTGGAGGCTTATTATGGTCAGGCTATTTTCTCGATGACGGGAAACGGAGAACTTCTGGCGGACGCTTCTGAGGCAGATCAGGAACGGATCAAGGAAACGTTGCGGAAACTGGATGTTCCCATTTCTGATAAAATGCGTCCGGTTCCGATAGCGTATGACATCAGCGACATTCCGATTACGTCTCACGCAACGATCATTTCCAATATTATGTCGATTGTGCCGGAGGCCACTTATCTTCCGTCCGTTTCACCGGGATATTTTGTGCTTCGCGCCAAACCGGAAGATCAGAAAAAAATAGCGGAATACATTCAGGAAGTCCTGAAGGAACAACCCTGGCTCAAGTTGCATATGGAACGGTATGATCTGAAAAACATTTTGTTTTCGCAGATTTACCCGATGCTGGCGGCACTGGCTCCGAATGCACAGTGTACACAGGGCACACGCCCCAATCAGCTTGTCGTCCTGGCGAAAGCGACGGATCAGGAGCGAATTGCCGAGATTATCAACAAGTTGAACGAGCCGGGAAGCGGGGACCGGATTCCGGTCGTGTACCGGTTAAAACGCGCCCGGATTTATTCTGTCTATGGCGCTCTTGCCGAACTTTACCCGACGGTTGGGTTTGTTCCGGATTACGCCGCCAAAACACTGTATGTTTTGGCGACTCAAAGCGAACAGAACGATATCGGTAAACTGATCGGCGAACTTGATCGGGAAGATCAGGAATATCAGGGGTTCATCAAGGTTCACAATCTTGGAAATGTGTATTTTGGCTCCATAACGCCGGTAATTCGGGAACTTTATGATGATGATCCCAATTTCCGGATGGTGGTCAACAGTGCCCATCAGTCGTTGATTGTTTACGGAACCCAGGAACAGCAGAAGTGTATTGAGGAATTGATCCAGTCGGTCAAACAGGGAGGCCTGGCTGATCGGAATATGACGATCAAGGCGTATACGACCCGGGATTATTTGTCGTATTACACTCTCCAGAGAATGTTTGAGGAATATGACCGCGTGGTTCCGATGTATCGTGATTTCTCAACCGGGAAACTGCTTGTTTTCGGGACGCCGGAGGAACATAAAATCGTTGAGGACACGTTGGAGATCCTTGCCCCGGAAAAGACGGACATTGCGATTTTCGATCTGGTTTATGTTGATCCGCAGGCGGCGCAGCAGGTCCTTTCGATGATGGAATCGGACGGAAGTTATATTGACATTCAGTTTGACGATATGGCGAACCAGCTTTATATTCGGGCAACACCGGAAAAAATCGAGGAAATCCGGCAAATCCTGATCAAGATGGGCGAGAAAGGACTTGAAAACTACAAGTCGCTGACCTCAACTTTACCCGGAAAAACAGCGGGGGGAACGGCCCCCGGCGCAGGGACATTTCAGGTTGAGGATAACGGGACCTTCCGGACTATCCGAATGGACGAAGACGTGAAGGAGGTTTTGGAGAAAGTTCGAAAAAACTGGAATCGGGTCAATTCTCTTCAGGTTATTCCTTCCGGGGAAGGGTTGATTCAGACGCGGGAAAATTTGTCCGGCAGCAGGGAAAATGACGTTCCGCTGGAGTCGACACCCGGCGATTTGACCCCGGTCCCGGACCCGATTGCTCCCGTAACCTCCATTCCGGACGAGGAAGAGGAGACGGAACCTGATACCGTTCCGCTTAATCCAACCCCGGCGGTTTCCGTTCCGCAAACTCCGGTTTCCGCCGTTCCTGTGACTCCGACGAAAACGGACCCGGTTCCTGAACAGGCGAAGCCGGCCCCGGCGGATTCGGAATCAACAACTCCGGCAAATCCGGAAAAAACGGGGAAAACTCCCGGTACAACGTCCGTTTCTTCCGCGATGAAAACCGGAAAGCGGAATAAAGCGTCATTTCGTATGTTTTCGTCCCTGACATTTTCGGCGTTGATGACCGGAACGCTTGTCGCGGATACCCGGGAGGATACGAAAACGGAGCCGGCGGAATCCTCTGAATCGGCGGATTCTCTACCGACTTTCAACGCAACGAAAGGAACGAATGATTTTCCCGTTTTTTTTTCGGGTGATGCGGAAAAACGGAACGGAGATGAAGGGGCTGTTGAACAGAAGATCGTGAAAACGGACCGTTTTCCGGGGAAAGAAGCGGACAGGAATTTCTGTTTGAGTGTTCCTGCTTCGCGTTATCAGGAGGTTTTTCAATCGAAACCGGTAAACGATACGGCGTCGACCGAAGGAACAGAAGAGTCAAGCGACGTCCAAACGCTGTCGCCCAGTCCGGTGGCCAACGAATTGCCTGATCAGTCAAACGCCACGGAAAACAATATCGTTTCGCCGGTTCCGGGGGTTTATGTTCTGCTCAATGACGACGGTTCCATGACCGTTACTTCCGGGGATCCGGTGGCGATGGACGAATTCCAGCGTCAGGTTTCCGCGGCCATTCAGGAGATACAAAACGCCTCCGTTGTTCCTGAGCCGACGTCCGATAACCGGGGAACCGGTGAAAACGGGGGCTCCGGGGACGAAAACAATCCTCTGATGACAAAAACCAGCCAGGACGAAGGTGACGGCGGATTGTCGGATTACGATAAGGCGCTGTTACAGAAGCAGGGGAAAAATCTTACCTATCTGACAAAACAGAATCTGGACGCTGCCCGTAAAAAGATTGTGCTTGAAGACCGGAATTATACGGTTTATAAAGTGGAAAACGTCAGTGTTCAGGTGATGGTGGGCCGGCTGCAAACATACATGGCGGATCGAATTAACCGGAACAGAGCGGGGGCGTCACCCCTGATCCGCCGGGGCGGTTACGGTATGGGCGGCATGGACGGCCGAATCAATATCAGCTCAACGGGAACATCGACCCCGCTTACCTTTACGCCGGATATCGCAATGGATACGATTACCGTTCGCGGAAGCAAGGCGGACCGGGAGGCGACAGGGGCCATGATTGCCGTTCTGGATAAACCGGAGTTGTTTCCGCAACCGATTACCAAACCGTACAAAATTCCGGTTCGCAACACGTCGGTTGTCAGGATGTCGCAAATGGTTTACAGTGCTTTTGCGAGAAAACTGCAAATGCCGCTTCCGGGAGGATTGTATCCAAGGATCGTTCCAAATACAACGGCCTCGGTTATTGAGGTTTACGCTCCGGAATCACTGGCCAAAGAGATTGAGGAGTATATTCAGGAGACCGACAAAAGCATTCTGGATGAGAGTGTCCGCAAGGTTCATGTGATCGAACTGAAGTCGATCAATTCCACGTTATTACAGCGGTACATGCAGAATATTCAGCAGCAGAAACAGATGAATTACATGATGCAGAATCCTTATATGAATTACAATCCATATCTGTATCGGGGCCTCTGATGGTCGGACAGACTTGACAGGGACCGCGTTTTCGGCGGTTTCGCGATGGGCCGTTTTCCTTTTTGAGTCTATTTCAGGTAAAGATCCGAATTTGGTTGCAGGAATTGAATTCGGATTTTTTTGCCGGATCGTTTCTGTTTTTGACAAAACCGGGAATTCTCAATATAATATTTGATAAAACCGGAAATTCTCCATGTAATCTTGGAAGAAAGCCGTTAAAATACATTCCGGGCAATATAAAAAACTTGAAAATTTAAAAAACGGAATTATCATGAGAGATAACAGGCGGATTTCTGTTTTCAGAATATCTGATTGGAATCCGCGAACGGTTTTTCATCAAAGAATCAGGAATTTCCGGATGAAAAACCAAAGGAAACTAAAATGTTTTCCGAGAAGAGAAAAATTTCAGTTTGATTTGTTATGCCGTTGTACCGGGAAGGGACGCGCCCTCTGTCGGTTGTACGGGAGAAGTCTTGTTATCTGAATTTTATTTTACTCAGGCAGAGGACTCAGACAGAAGAATTCTCTTAGTCAGGTATAAGTCAATTTCCGGATTCAGGAGTCGGATTATGTTAAAAACACAAGGCAATATTTTGCTGACCATGCTGCTTTTGTTGCTTCTGCTGGGAGGATCTGTTGATCTTAAAGCGCAGTCTCCGGAAGGAACGGCGTACAGCCATGGGATCAACGCATTTTTTTCCGGAAACTATGAGGAAGCGTCCGCGTTTTTTGCACAGGTTATGCAGCAGATTCCGGACGACCCGCGAGCCTTCTTTTTTCATGGCCTCTGCGCGTCGCGAACGGGGGATCCTGTCACCGCAGACCGGGATTACCGTCAAGGGGCGGAACAGGAATTTTCTGAAAGAGGTCGTTTAATCAATATAAACGACGCTCTGTCGCGAATTCAGGGGGAAGAACGGGTTGTTATAGAACAGGTCCGTAAAGAGGCCCGTTTGAAATGGAAGCAGGCGGAAGAGCTCCGGCTTTCCAAATTATACGGGAATAATATCGAGCGGCGAAATAACGAACTGACCGCCGCGAAGTCGGATGCTTCTGTTTCTGTGTCCGATGAAAAGTCCGGTGTTGCCGCGATTAAACCGTTATCCCGCCCGGAATCGGATGTTACCGCCGTCGCGGATCTTTACAGCGATGATCCGGATTCCCAGTTTAACGCATTTCGTGACAGCCTTGGAAAAACAGTTCTTTCCACCCGGGAACAGGAAAGGCTTCGGGAAAAAGAGAAACGCGTTGTTTATACCGATCCGATGGACCGACCCGCGGCGGATGGATCTCCTTTCATTGATATTTATGGGGCTGATGAAGTATACATAGATGATAATCCGTTTGTCGGAACGGATGACCCGGATGATATTTATGCCGCCGATGAAAAGGGTGTCTTAACGGATATAACAGACGCTGTTCGTGAAACGCGCCAGGGAATTTTCGGGATGGACGAGGTCCAGAGTTCGAAAAAGGGGGCGCCCGGAATGATGGACGGTATGGAAATGCCGATGATGATGCCTCCTATGGAAATGCCGCCGATGCCCACCATGATGATGCCCGGCATGATGGTTGCTCTGGAGAAAAAAGTCATTGAATACAGCGCGAATGACGACACCAACCTTGTGTTTGAAAATCCGGACATGGAAGCCAACTCATTTACCGGTAATCTTCCGCCGGTGAAGGCGGATTCCGAATTGGATCTTTTTAAAGATGATCGGGAGTACAGTACAAAACCGGCGTCTTCCGGGGCTGGCGGAATGATGATGATGGATACCGGAACGGGGCCTGTTCCCATGATGATGCCGGGGGCCGCGATGCCGACACCGGCTCCGGCTCAATGATTCTCGTTTGCAGAGATGTCGTTGCAACGCCGGATCGTTTGCGTGATCCAAAGTTGTTTTTGATAACTGTCCCGACTTTAATTTTTGAAAAGCCGGGATTTTTTATTCAAAACGGTTATATCTGAAAAACAACGGAATACAATACCCGTTTCTGCCCGATATTGAACGGGACAGAGCATGAAACAGGAATTTTTATGGAACAAACGCGACTGAATTATTTGATCGTCGGGGTTATTATCGCAGCACTTGGACTTGGTTTGCTCGCTCTCATGTTGAGCTGGACTCTTCTTTCCGAAGTCCGGTTCAATAATAAACGAAAATCGGTTATCGTTTCTGTTGAGCCGATTGCCTGGCTTGTTGAACGGATTGCCGGAGAGCATTTCGCGGTTCGTGTGCTTGTGCCTGCCGGTCGGGAACCGGAAACCTATGCTCCAACGCCGTCCTCCGTTGCCTCTTTGATTGGAAGCCGGATATTTTTTAAAACGGGACTTCCGCTTGAAGACTCCTTCCTTCCGAAACTGCGGAGTATGACCCCTGATTTGAAGGCGATCGATCTTTCCTGGGCGGAAGAACCCGGGAACGGGGAACGATATTCATTCGATGATCCCGAAGGAGGATCTGTGGCGATCAATGGCAGCAATGAAACCGTGTCAGCCGGAATGTCGGCGGCGGAAGTAAACGTTCCGGCGGAATTGGAAAATCCGGAATCGGGGACGGCGATTACAAACGCCGGTGAATTTGCCGGAGATAACGGGAATTACAGGGAGTATCATCATGAGCACGACCTCCATTTCTGGATGAGTCCCCGCCGGGTTCTGAACGCGATTCCGTTGATTGTCGCCGGGCTCAGCGAAACGGATCCGGAACACGCTGCGGATTTCCAGCGTAACGCGGATCAACTGACCGGAGAACTGATTTCGCTTCAGAAGGAAATTGAGGAGCAGCTTTCTGTATTTGCCGGTCGAACCATTGTCGTCGCGCATCCGGCTTATGGTTGTTTTTGTGAAGAATTCCATTTAACGCAACTGGCGATTGAAAAGGATGGAAAATCTCCGAAACCGCAGGATCTGGCCCGTTTGATCACGCAGATCAGGGAGGAACAGATCCAATGTATTATTGTACAGCCGGAATTTAATCAATCAGACGCTGAAGCGATTACCGGTTCTCTGAGCAATGTTCGTATTGTGACTCATTCGCCTCTTGAACGGGATTACTTCAGGAATTTACGGGAGTTAACCGTTTTGATTACTCTGTCATTCCAGCCGTAAACCAGAGTTGTTGCCAAAAATTTCCCGGTTAAACCCTGTTTTACGATACAGGCAGCGGATCCAAACAGATTGCCGGAGTATTTCCCTCCGGTGATTTTCGATTGAAATTTTTTCTGGGTTTTAGAAGTTGTTTCTCTTGATTTCCGATATTGATAAGCGGTAAAATCATACTGTCGGGCTATGGGGTTGTGTACGTATTTGGCGGAAACTGGCGATCGTGTTTACAGGGAGAGAAATTATGCGAAACAAATCAGAACAGAAGGACAGGGAGCAAAAAATACAGGATCGGCGTCATTTACTCAAAATCGGGCTTGCCGCCGGGACTTCGGCTTTATTTACGCCGGTTACTCTTTTGGCGCAGGGGAGGCATGGAAACGGTCCCCGGGGGGGGCCTGGGCATGTCACAGGGACTCCTGCTCCGGTTGGAGAGGACAATCCGGCAATTCTCTGGAAAATTGAGGAATGCGAGAAATGCGACCATTGCGAGAAGTCCTGCGGCGCGATGATGAGCGTTCTGGATCATTATGATTTCATGAAGACCGGCAAGGCGATCTGTATTCATTGCGGTCAGTGTATCAATTTGTGTAAAAGCGGAGCGAAATCCGAGCGTTTTCATTATCCCAGAGCGAGACGGATAATCGCTGATCCCAAACGGGTAACGGCGATGATAACGGCTCCTTCCGTTCGTGTTTCCCTTGGTGAGCTGTTCGATCTTCCCGCGGGGGAAAATGTTGAAGGTAAAATGGTTGCCGCGCTTAAAAAGCTGGGGTTCGATTATGTTTTTGATGGGACATTCGGCGCCGATGTCACTGTTGTTGAGGAATCGCGGGAGTTTGTGGAGCGGTTTAAAGCGGGTCAGGTTCCGATGTTTACAAGCTGTTGTCCTTCCTGGATCAAGTTTGCGGAATATTGGTACCCGGAATTTCTGCCGAACATTTCGTCGGTAAAAAGTCCGCTTTTAATCCAGGGGACGTTGGTCAAAACCTTTTTTGCGAAGGAAGCGGGTATCGATCCGGAGGCTCTTTCCGTGATGAGCGTTGCGCCCTGTACCGCCAAAAAGTTTGAAATTGTTCGTCCGGAAATGAACGCCTCCGGCCAGTATCTTGACAACCCGGACATTCGGGATATGGATCTTGAAATTACCTGCCGCGAGTTGGGAAGCTGGATTAAATTGGCGGGAATCGATTTTGCCGGACTTGAGCCGGAACCGTTTGATAAACTGATGGGACGCGGTTCGGAAGCGGGGGTTATGTTTGGCAATACCGGCGGGGTCATGGAAGCCGTTTTGCGAACCGCTTATTTTGAGATGATTGGCAGGAATCCGCCTGAAGAGCTTTTAAAATTTGAGCCTATCCGCGGGCTGAATGCGGTTCGGGAGGCGACGGTTGATTTTGACGGGACGCCGGTTCGGGTTGCCGCGGTTCATGGCGGGGCGAATATTCGGGCACTGCTGGATCGAATCAAGGCGGGGGATGTTCAATATGATATGGTTGAGGTAATGGCGTGCCCCGGCGGGTGTATTGGCGGCGGCGGTCAGCCGATTGTTAAAGGCCGGGAAGCGTTCAACAAAGTTCGGGTTGACCGTAACGCCGGACTGTACCGTGCCGCCGGAGGAAATGGAACCACCATCCGGCTAAGCCATGAAAACAAGGAACTTTTGTTTGCTTATGAGCAGTTCCTGAATACGGACAATAAGGGGGAAACGTTGGCTCATCAGTTGTTGCATACAACCTATCAGTCGCGGGCGGCGGATCTGGGTTGATTTTTGAATGGACAGTTGACCAGGGCAGATTTTGTCTGGCGGACTTAAAATTTTCTTAAAAACGAAAAATCGGCATTGCCTCAAAAGGAAAAAATAATCATAATCCCCTGATTGTTTTTTGACATCGCGGAAAATCAGCAGTTTTTCGCGACGTCAGGCTTTTCAAATCCTTTCAGACCGATTTTATTCAAGATGCCGTCCGCTTTACGAACATTGCTGGATCGTTTTTTGCAGGAAAACAATGCCGTCCCTCATTCCTTCAATAATGAGGAAGCATTGCCGTTTCTTGCGAAACTGAAGACGGTCGTCAGCGATAGAGAACTGGCCGCTCCGGAAGTTTTTGGTGACGAATCCTTTCCGGACGCTAATATCGTCGCGGAATATCTTGATGGTCAACTGGATGACGCGCAACTTCTTCAGGACTATGAGGAAATCTGTTTACGATCCGACATGATTCTTGCGGAAGTCGGATGTTGTCATGATATTTTGAATCGTGATCTCCGGGAGACACTGGTCCCCTCGCGTCAGTGTCGACGCCGGCTCTATTTTATTCCTCAGGAGGATTCGGTGCCGGACGGGGAGCAGGAATTTTCCCGCGGAGATGCCCGTTATCCGGCGGACGGGTTTCGTGAAACCGCGTATTCAGGAGAAAATACCTCCGGTAAAACACGGTTTTCCGGGGACGGGACACGGAACTGTGTTGAGACGCGACCGACGGATAATTCCCGATGTACGCAGTCTGTTCGCGTGGAGTCCGGCCGATATGTGGTCGACGGGAAGACCAACGAGGTTCTCTTTGATCGAAACGACATCCCGTTTGACGCTATCCGTAATTCCGGTTCGGAACGACGATCCGCCGGGGAATCGGACGTTTCTTTTGTTTCCGGAAATTATCGTCGGGGATGTGATCCGTCTGATGTTATCGACAGGAATGACGGCTATCAGATGGAGGAAACCGGTTCACGGTCAACATGCCAGGGAAACGGTAGTCAATCGACGGTTTCCGATATTGATTTCAGGGATAACGCCAAAGCCGCAAAGAGAAACCGGAGCCAAAAGAATACCGAAAAACGGGTCGATCTGAAAAGTCTGAAGAAAAAAGATCATTATTTTGTTCGATTCTGCCTGACAATGGGATTTTGTTTTTTTGTCTTCCGTTACGGTCTTCCGTTTTATCGGGACTATCGGGAAAGTCAGGTACGTCAGACCTGGTCTGTTGAATCGGCAAACAGTCCGGAACAAAAGTCAAAAACCCTATCACAACCGGAATCGCAGGCCAGATATTTCTCGTCAAAAAATTTTACCGCCCAGGAAATTACTCCGGAAGAGGCTATCCAGCTCAGCCAAATGGCCTCGAAAAAAGAAGAACCGGAAAAGCAGATTGATTTAGCGACCGGAAACGATCGTCAGGATGCTAATTCCACCGATCGTCTTTTCGACGATTCGGAAACAGAGACTTCATCGCAAATTACCCGTTTTGTCTCGTCCACCCCCCCACAAAAAACACGTTCCGGACTTGAGGAATTTAACACGACGGATGAAAACGGACGTCGGGTTTTTGTTGTGGTTCCAACATGGAACAACGACATTTTCCATCGTTGAGGTGTCGGAACGCTGTTTTGCGCGTCCTTCCGATGGATCGGCGGTTCAGCTTGTTGCCGGTTCCGTAATATCTGTTAAATCAGGCAGGGGGGAATTACCGTATTCGGAAACCGTGTTACGGCAACAGGCTCAGATCCAGATCAAAGGAACACGGCGTATTGTTTCCCTGGGCATTTTTCCGGATCAGGTAAAGCTTTACCTGGTTATTGTGTGAGTCTGCATGTTCTTTCCAGCTGGCAAGATAATAAAGGTTTTCAAGCGTCTTGATACCGACCTGTCCTGTTTGAGTATCATTTAAACCGAGCCCGAAAATAATGTCCCCAATCTGAATTTTAGCGTCCCCCTGACATAAAATACTGTCGGGATCAACTCTTGTAACCCGAACGCCGCCGGAAATCACAAACGCGAAATTATGGATCGTGCAAGCGCTTAAATCGGGACAAAGTGTTTTGTAGGTTTTTTCGTCGATCACTTCAACCCGAATGCCGAGTTTTTTCCAGAGTTCATTGACAATGGGATCTTCCAGATTTTCCCAACTGTCCTTATTGGAACCGATTTTTTCATTCAGGTCGGCGTTGACCAGAGCAGCGCCCCCTGTTTCATTTCTGTAGACAGGAGCCTGAGAAACGGCGCCAATTTCGCCTGCCGCTGATTTTTCACCAGACTTTTTGACATCGTTATCTATCATCACCGGTTTATTGACCTTCATGGCGATAGCCTGGGGGTCACGGTCGTTGTTTTTCAGGGTTGGCGCGCTTAATCCGCTGAATGCGATGGAAGTCTCAATTTCGCTGCCGCCGCGTTCGACCGTCAAAGATGCCGTGTCCATCAGCGAAAGCCCTATCAGGGAACAGGTAAAATCGAGGGGGGTGTGAACGGGAAAATTATTGGATGACTGGAGAACGTCTCCGGGTCGAATACCCGCGATGTCCGCCGGACTTTTGGGTTCCACTTTTGTTATCAGCAAACAGTCTTCACCGTTCATAAAATCAGGATATAATTCGGAATCGGCATCGACGATTTCCAGAGTCAGTCCATGATGTGTCATTTTCGCGACAGACTGTTTGATCATTTTATCAGCGACATCAACAACAAAATCAACCGGAATCGCGAAAGCAATACTTTCGGCCCCTTCGCGGACCGCGGCGTTGAGCCCGATCATTTCCCCATCAACGTTGATCAGGGGACCGCCGGAATTGCCTGGGTTGATAGC
>Ga0079305_1002112_pt1 | contig 19563 bp, 14 predicted proteins | sample LMS_cellobiose_e_FD_79183 | JGI IMG/M metagenome (GOLD analysis project Ga0079305, IMG submission 79183) | Rumen-fistulated moose microbial communities from Alaska, USA - LMS_cellobiose_enrichment | ecosystem: Host-associated > Mammals > Digestive system > Stomach > Rumen fluid ... | reverse complement strand
GTCGTCGCCGCTGACCACCGTGTAGATCTTCTTGCCGCGTTCCTCTTTGCCCAGCAGCGTAAGAATATCTTTGAGCGGCCGGATCGAGCTGGCCGGGTAAAGGCCGCGTTTGACCTGCACCTTTTTGACAAACTGGATCACAGCGTTGTCCGACATATCCGGCTCCCGGTAACGGTTGAGCATGTTGTCCATCTCGAACAAGAGCCGCGTCCCGTCGGTGACCGCCCCAACATATTCGTCCTCTATGTAAAGGCCGTCCGCCTCTTCAATCGAAACGCTGTTCGGGTCGTCCGAGTTTTTCCCCGCTGCCCGGATCAGTTCATCGGTCAGGTCGTCCACATCGGTGAGCTTGTCCGGAGCTGTCAGCACCGTGAGCTCAAACCGAGGGATAATCACCACTTCCTGGCGCTGTTTTTCCGCCTCCCGCGCCCGTTCCTGTTCCTCCCGCGCCTTCGCCTGCTCGCTTTCGTCTTCCTCTGATCCTGCGTCCGCAATGAATTGCGCATCGTCATAGGTGTCCTCGGTCGGGTCAGTGACCAGCACGTCTCCCAGGATCATACGCTCCTTCATGGCGTTCTCCGCCTGGGTAAAGACCGATTCGTCGGTGATGTAGCCGACTTCCTCACCGTTATACACAACTTTCAGCGCAAGGGTCAGGTTGCTGAAATAGTTGATCGTCACAAACAAAGCAATACATCCCGCCACCGGCAGCATATAATTGAGCAAAAACCGGAAAGCACGACAGATTTTTATAAGGAAATACCGTAAAAACCGGGTGCAGGCCTGCACCACCTTCCCGAAGGAACCATATTTGCGCGCGCCGCGCAGCTCCATACGGAAATCGTGGCAGCGCGTCCGCATCTCCCGCAGCGGGGCGGTCAGATCGCGCCAACCCCCGCGCACCCATAAAACGACTTTACGTTTGGATACCCGGGCCCAGTGGGCCGCCGCTGTTTCCATCCGGCGGAAGCGCTGGCTGAAATGCCGGCGCCGCGTCCGAGTCGAACGTAAAAACTGCACACCCACAAAATAAAAATACCGGTAAAGAAGGTTCATCCGGATAAAATACCACTGTTTGAGCCGCCCGACCGCCTTCTGGAAAAGAAGGCCTGCCCTGGACGGGCCCGGCGGCTTTTCATCCTGCGCGGGCCCGTCCCGCGAAGTCCCAGGCGGCGGTTCCCCGTCTCCCCGTGACTGCCCCGTGTCCTCCGTCTCGGGTTCCACAAACAAATCCTTTATCTGCGCGGGTTCCCCTTCCCTTTTTTGGGGTTCTATCGTTTCGTCCGGGACCGCGCTGTCCGCGGCGATCTCGGCAAACTGCTCCTCAACGGATTCGGAGTCCTGTGTTTCTTCTTCCGGACAGTCCAGCTCTTCGAGCTGTTGACCGTCCTCAGGCGGTAAATTTTTGTCTTTCGCCAAACACATCATCTCCTTTCGCTGCTTCTGGCGCCAAACCGCGCCCTATCCGGCAAAATGCCGCAAAATCCCAGCCCTGTACCCTTTGGCACAGCGGCCGGCTCGTCGTTTATCGTCAAAAAAGATGGTTTACAGGGTATTATTATACCCGCTAACGCCAATTCTGGCAAGCCTGTTCCCAGATTGTTTACAGATTCGTCCCATTATAAGCAATTTTTTCCGGCGGAAATGAAGTATTTTCCAGCCCTCCCTCGTTGCTTTAAAAGGACGCAAGTTATTCTGTTTTGCATCATAAGGGGGAAATGTATTATGAAAATGTTCCCGCGCCTTTTAGCAACAGCCTGCATGCTGCTTGTCTTCTGCGCGTGCGCCTCGGAAAGCGGGCAATTCCTCGACGGTAAAACCGGGATCGCCTACGACGGGGACGCAAGCCTTGACAACCAGAGCTTCACCGGCAGCTTTGACGGCACCTTCACCACGTTTACTGAGCCGTATATTATGCTTGAAACCGACCTGCCGGATAAAAAAACGGTCCGCCTCCTGGGCAAATGCGAGCTTTCCGGTTCGGGCCTTGTCGGGCCGGTCGCGCTCACCGTCACCGGTGAAGGCGGCGAAACGCTCATTGACTGGGGCGAGGAGTTCGGCATCGGCTACCTCAGCTCCTCCGGCATCGACCGGACGCTGACCCTCGCGCCCGGCAGGCACAAACTTGTCCTGCGCGGCTGCGAGGGGCTGCATCTGGAGCTGCGAATCTCCGATTCCGCCCCGGACGCGCAGCCCGCTCCAGAAGCCTCCGCTCCCGCCTCCTCCAGTACATCTTTATAAAGGTCTCCAGCCGCAGAAAGGCCGGCGCGGGTTTCCCGCGCCGGCCTTCGGCTTTCTTTTGCCAATCAGTTTGCTTTGTCCGCGATTTCCTTCTGCACCTTTGCAAGGAATTCTCCGAACGGCATGGTTGTGGTTTTCCCGTCGCGGCGGTCACGCGCGGCGACTTCCCCTGCCTCAGCTTCCTTGTCGCCGAGCACCAGCATATATGGAATCTTCTGCAGCTGCGCCTCGCGGATGCGGTAGCCGACCTTTTCGTTGCGGCTGTCGATCTCGACGCGCAGGCCCGCCGCGGTCAGTTCGTCCGCGACTTTTCCGGCATAGGCGATATGGTCGTCGGTGACCGGCAGGACCTTTACCTGAACCGGCGCGAGCCAGAGCGGAAACGCGCCCGCGTAATGCTCGGTCAGGATGCCGATGAACCGTTCGATGCTGCCGAATACCACCCGGTGAATCATAACCGGACGATGTTTTTCACCGTCCTTGCCGGTGTAGGTCAAGTCGAAGCGCTCCGGCATCTGGAAGTCCAGCTGGATGGTGCCGCACTGCCAGGTGCGCCCGATCGAATCGCGCAGGTGGAAGTCGATCTTCGGGCCGTAGAAGGCGCCGTCGCCCTCGTTGACAGTGTATTCCTTGCCGTTTTTGTCGAGCGCCTTGATGAGGGCGTTCGTCGCCATCTCCCACTGTTCGTCCGAACCCATCGAATCCTCCGGGCGGGTGGAAAGCTCGAGCGCGTATTCGAAGCCGAACACCTTATAGAAGCTGTCAATCAGCTCCATGACGCCCAGGATCTCCTCCTCGATCTGCTCCGGGGTCATGAAGATATGCGCGTCATCCTGTGTGAAGCAACGCACGCGCATGAGGCCGTGCAGCGCGCCGGAGAGCTCATGCCTGTGCACGATGCCCAGTTCCGCCATCCGCTGCGGCAGATCCCGGTAGGAGTTCAGCCGGCGCTTGTAGACGAGCATGCCGCCCGGGCAGTTCATCGGCTTGATCGCGTAATCCTTGTCGTCGATCTTGGTGGTATACATGTTATCCTTATAGTGATCCCAGTGCCCGGAACGATGCCAGAGCTCCTCGTTGAGGATGAGCGGGGTGCGGATCTCCTGGTAGCCGCGTTTCGTGTGCTCGACGCGCCAGAAGCTTTCGAGCTGGTTTCGAAGCACCATGCCCTTCGGGAAGAAGAACGGGAAGCCCGGGCCTTCCTCATAGATGTCGAAGAGGTCCAGTTCGCGCCCGAGTTTGCGGTGGTCGCGCTTTTTGGCTTCCTCCATCATGGTGAGGTAGGCGTCCAGCTCGCTCGCCTTCGGGAAGGCGATGCCGTAGACACGGCAGAGCATCGGCAGGCTGCTGTCGCCGTGCCAGTAGGCGCCGGTGCACTGGATGAGCTTGATCGCCTTGAGCGGCGAAACCGAAAGCAGGTGCGGGCCAGCGCACAGGTCGGTGAAATCACCCTGCTTATAGAAGCTGATCGGCCCGCCTTCGGCGGCGTGCTTGTCAATCAGTTCAAGCTTATAGGGCTGATCCTTCATCAGTTCTTTTGCGGCGGGCACATCGAGCTCGAACCGTTCGATCTCTTCGCCGGTCTTGACGATGGCAGCCATCTCTTTTTCGATCTTCGCAAGGTCCTCGGTGGTGAAGGGCTTTTCGACGTCGAAGTCATAATAGAAGCCGTTCTCGACCGCCGGTCCGATGGTGTATTTGGTGTCGGGATAGAGGCGCATGACCGCCTGCGCGAGCAGGTGCGAGGCCGAATGCCAGAAAGCGTGCTTTCCGTCCGCGTCGTCAAAGGTGAGGATCTGCAGGTCGCAGTCCGCGGTGAGCGGAGTACGCAGGTCGCAGACCGCGCCGTTCACCTTGCCGGCGCACGCGGCTTTATAAAGGCCCGCGCCAAGACTTTTGGCCACTTCGGCAATTGTCGTTCCCGGCTCGAACTCCTTAACGACGCCGCCTTTCAACGTAATCTTTAACATAGTGATCGCTCCTTTTCTCATTCCTGATCTTTCCCGGAATAAATGAAAAAACTCCATCCCGCCAAAAACGGGATGAAGTCAAAACTCCACGGTTCCACCCGAATTGCACGCCTTACAGGGCGTGCCGCTCGTACGGCTGGTAACGGGGCCGGACCGGCGTGCTCGTCGCACGCGCTCAAGGGGTGGTCGTTTCGGTGCTGGAATCGGCACGGCTTGCAGCCGGACGGCCGCGCCTCTCTGGGAATCCGTGTGCGCCAAAATGTCCCCTGTCGTCGCTTTTTATGCGGTATTGAGTCATTATTAAAATACTATCACCAACCAAACGTCCTGTCAATATGAAAATTTCTTGACAACTATGCACAATCCATATAAAATAGGAGTGTCATGCAATATGTTTTATGGTACTTCATAATTCATGTATTTTTCATGAAATTTTGTCGTGCGCCTGAAAATATACTTTCCGTTTCGGCGGATTGCGGACATTGATAATTGCATAAAGGAGGTCAAAATTTTCCGTGGAAGGGATCATGTCTTATGTGATCTGCGGGATTGTTGCGTTTGTTATCGCCGCAATTATTTTCTTTTTCCTGGGCGTTCAGTATAGAAAAAGAACGGCGGAAGCCGCTCTGGGCTCCGCCGAAGAAGAGGCAAAAAGACTTATCAGCGATGCAATCAAATCAGCAGAGAGCAAGAAAAAAGAAGCCATCGTAGAGGCAAAAGATGAAATCTACAAGCTAAAGCAGGATAATGAAAAGGAAATGAAAGAGCGCCGTTCGGAGGTCACCCGCCTCGAGCGCCGCATCCAGCAAAAAGAGGAATCGGTCGACAAGAAGCTCGACAACCTCGAAAAGAAAGAAGAAACCCTCCAGAATAAACTGAAGGAAGCCGATGTCAAGCTGCAAGAGGCCGAACAGGTCAAGACCCATCAGTTTGACATGCTCGAAAAAATTTCCGGCTTCACCGCCGACCAGGCAAAGAATTATCTGCTTGCCAACCTCGAAGGGGAACTCACCCACGAGAAGGCGATGAAGATCAGCCAGTACGAGGCTCAGCTCAAGGACGACTCCGATCAGAAAGCCCGCGAGATCATCGCAACGGCAATCGGGCGGTGCGCGGCCGATTATGTGGCGGAGATCACCGTTTCGGTCGTCCCGCTGCCCAGCGACGAGATGAAGGGCCGGATCATCGGGCGCGAAGGCCGCAATATCCGCACCCTCGAAACCCTCACAGGCGTCGACCTCATCATCGACGACACCCCGGAAGCGATCACCCTCTCGAGCCACGACGCGGTCAAGCGCGAAGTGGCGCGCGTTTCGCTCGAACGCCTCATCCAGGATGGGCGCATCCATCCCGCGCGCATCGAGGAAACGGTTGAGAAGGCCCGCCGCGAAATCGACGCGAAGATCAAGCAGGACGGCGAGCGCGCCGTGCTCGAATGCGGCGTCCACAGCATGCATCCCGAACTTGTGAAGCTGCTCGGCCGGATGCGTTACCGCTCCAGCTACGGACAGAACGTACTTAACCATTCGATTGAGGTTTCCCAGCTGGCGGGCATCATGGCCGCTGAACTGGGGGCTGATGAAATGCAGGCACGCCGCGCGGGCCTCATCCACGACATCGGTAAATCGATGACCCATGAGATCGAAGGTTCCCATGTGCAGATCGGCGTCGATCTTGCGCGCAAGTATAAGGAAAATCCGGATATCATCCATGCGATTGAGGCGCACCACAATGACGTCGAGCCCAAAACGATCGTCGCCTGTCTGGTACAGGCCGCCGACGCCATCTCGGCCGCGCGTCCGGGCGCCCGCCGCGAGAACCTCGAAAACTACATCAAGCGTCTTGAGAAGCTCGAGGAAATCGCAAACTCCTTCGACGGCGTCGAGAAATGCTACGCTATCCAGGCCGGTCGCGAAATCCGCATTATGCTCAAGCCCGACGTGGTTTCGGACGACCAGATGGCCATCATGGCCCGCGATATCGTCAAGAAGATCGAAAACGAACTGGATTATCCCGGACAGATCAAAGTCCACTGTATCCGCGAGAACCGCGCGATCGAATACGCAAAATAAAAGTTTCCCCCGCTGCCCAGGGCAGCGGGGGACTTTTTCGGTTTTCAGAGCATTTTCAGCAGATTCTGAAAAAGCGTACCGAACTGGTAGACCGCCAGCGCGGCTCCATAGGCGATCAGCAGCTGCGCGGCAGCGGCCGCAAGCATCGTTCTGGTCGAATGCAGTTCCCTCCGAATGGTTGCAAGCGCGGAGATGCAGGGCGTATAGAGCGCGCAAAACGCAAGAAACGCGGCCGCTGAAAGCGGCGTAAACAGGCTTTGCAGGCCCGCTGCCAGTACCGCCGGGTCCCCTGCCGCGCCGCAGACGACCCCCAGCGTCGAAACAACCGCCTCCTTGGAGATAAGCCCGGCAAGCAATGAAATCGCGGCTTCCCCGCTGTCAAAGCCCAACGGCGCAAATAACGGCGCCAGCCGTTTCCCGGCAAGCTCAAAAAGGCTTCCCGCACCGTCTGGAACATACCGGAGAACCGGATCAAAATGCTGGCAGAGCCAGATGAACACGCTCAAAAAAAAGATCAGCGTCCCCGCTTTGCGCAGGAAGTCGCCGCATTTCTCCGCCGTATTACGCAGGACGTTTCGCAGCGACGGAACCCGGTACGGTGGGAATTCCATCAGAAACGGCGACGGCGTCCCGCGCATTGGACCTTTGCGCAGGAAGTATCCATATGCGCCCACAATGAGCATCCCCAGAAGGTATAGCAGCAGCACCGCAAGGCCCGGATGCGCCGGAAAAAACACCCCCGCGAGCAGCGCATAGATCGGGAAACGCGCGCCGCAGGAGAGAAACGGGGTCAGGAAGATCGTGAGCCGGCGGTCGTGCTCGTTTTCGAGGGTGCGCGCCGCCATGACTGCGGGCGTTGTGCAGCCGAAACCCATCATCATCGGAATGAAGGATTTTCCGGTCAGTCCAAGCTTGCGCAGCGGCAGATCCATCAGGAAGGCCGCGCGTGCAAGATACCCGCATTCCTCCAAAATGGTCAGGCAAAAAAACAGGATCGCAATTTGCGGCAGAAATGTAAGCACACTGCCCACTCCGCCAAACACCCCGCCGGTGACAAGACCGGTAAGCGGATCGCTCACGCCAATCGCGGGCAGCATGCCCTGCAAAAAGAAGGAAAGCCCGGTAAAGAAATGTTCCAGCAGCGATTTCAAAAAAAGCCCCACGCTGCCGAAGCTCGCGGCAAACATCCCAGCCAGCACCGCGAAAAAAATCGGATACGACCAGAATTTATGAAGCGCGGCCCGGTCGATCCATTCGGTCAGTGAATCCTGCCCGCGTGCGGGCAGCCGTACCGCGTCCCGAACCAGCGAGTCGATCACCCGGTACCGTGCGTCTGCCACGATGGTCAGGATATCCGTTCCTCCGCTTGCCGTTTCCAGCTCTTCCCGGACCCGCACGATACGCGCGCGCTGTTCCTTTGTAAGGCACATCCGTCCAGCTGGTTCTTCCTCCCCTTCCAGAAGGCTGATCACATCGAACCGCAGCCGTTTCCAGTCGGTTCTTTCCCCTGCGATGATTCCGGTCACCTCATCGATCGCACGTTCGAGCAGCCCGTGATACCGCACGCAGGCACCGGACGCCGCCGGAAGCCCCAGAGCTGTTTTTGCAAGCTCCCCGGTATTTTCCCCCGTACGCGCCACAACCGGCACCACCGGCACGCCCAGCCGTTTTTCAAGTATTTCCGTATCAATCTTCCCACCCGCGGCACGCACTTCGTCCATCATCCCAATCGCCAACACGACCGGGCAGCCGGTTTCGCAAAGCTGCAGCGTCAGATAGAGCCCGCGTGCGATCGAAGTGCCGTCGAGCAGGCTCACCACCGCGTCCGGCTCGTCCGACAAAAGGAACCGCCGCGAGACACGTTCCTCCAGCGTATAGGTCGTGAGTGAATAGATTCCCGGCAGGTCGACCAACACGGCACGGCCGTTTTCGGCGCGCAGTTCCCCTTCCTTGCGTTCGACTGTAACGCCCGCCCAGTTCCCCACATGCTGCCGGCTGCCGGTCAGTATGTTAAAGAGAGTGGTCTTGCCGCAGTTTGGATTCCCCGCAAGCGCAATTTTTTTCATTTTTTCACCTTCCCGCCAAGATCGAAATGGTTGTCCCATCAAAATCTTATGCGGCGTTCCGGCTGGTTAGAAGCAAAAAGCACAGGGCCACGCAGCCGCGGGACCCTGTGCTTTTTGCTTTCCTGTCCTATTTTACCATTTGGTTTTGGTTTCAACCACTTTCCCCACGATTTGGATGCGGCTGAGCTCCTCCCCCATATAGATCTGGGTCTGATATGCCTGATTGAACGGCTGTAAAATCACCGCGCCATCCTTCTTAATGACCTTTTTAAGGGTGCCCTCCTCCCCGTCCACCAGCACCACAGCAAGCTCCCCGCTCTGCACATCCGGCTGTTTATGCACCAGCGCCAGGTCGCCGCTTCGGATACGCGGCTCCATGCTGTCACCGGTGACAATCAGGTAAAAATAGTTGTCCGGGTTTTTGACATTCGCCGGCTCGGTCCCGTAGTCTTCCTGAAAAGCAAGCGCGCCGTAGCCGGCCTTGACGGTGCCGATCACCGGTACCTGCGCTTCATTCACAAAGGGCCAAGGGGCCGCGGGATGCAGTTCATCCTCCCGCCCGAGAAGATAATCGGTGGTGACGTCGAAAATATCCGCGAGCCTGCGCAAAGTCCGCGGGTCCGGGGTTGAACGGCCGGTCTCCCATTTACCGACCGCCTGCTGGCTGATGCCGAGTGTTTCGGCCAGAGATACCTGAGATATCTTGCGCTCACGGCGCAGGGCTCTCAAACGATCAGAAAACATCGCTGCCTCCAACTTCTATTCAATGTATTTTATCCTCTGGGTATAATATACACGCAAAAGTTGTAATTGTCAATAAAATCATAAAAATAGTTGTAATTTTGCTTGACAACAACCGATGGTTGTAATATAGTATAAACATAAGGTTGTGGACAGCCTTTATGACAACATGGCAAAGCTGGAGGGATTTTTTATGAAGTTGGTTCAACTGATTCGATATTTGTTCCAGGTTATGGTTCTGGTCGCCGTATTCTGCCTGATCGGTTCGATTGGCGCCTGGGAAACCGGCAGCATCAATTTCCCGCAGCTTTTGCTGCAGCTCATCCTTTTTTCAGGGTGCGCACTGTTCGCCTCTCATCTGAGCCATCAGCGTTTCTTTATCCGTGTGCGCCGCAGGCGGCCTGTACGGGCGGTTCGTCCAGAGCCGCATCCCCAGAGCCGCCGTGTCGCCGCCGCCCATTCGGTCTGAGGTCGTGTCGTGTACCCCCTCACACCCCTTCCAGATCGAATGGCGGCGTATATTCTTCTTTGGCGGAGCTGCGTTCCTGCATAAATCCCTTTAGCCCCAGCTCCTCCGCATAATCCAGCACACTGTTATATTCAAAAGTGCTCACCCGCCGTCCGAGCTCTGGGAACTGCGCGCTTTTGTAAAACGGCGTGTATTGGCTCATAAGGCTTACCAGCACCTGCTCTTCGGGCAGGTGCTTTTTGATCCATTCGAGCACCCGCATCGAGTCCATCCTGCCCTTCGGAAGCACCAGATGGCGCACGATCAGCCCTCTTTTGAGCAGGCCGTCCGCACCAAAGCGTACCGGGCCGGTCTGCCGGAACATCTCGAGGATTGCCTGCGTCGCGACAGAAAAATAATCCGGCGCTTTTGAATAGCGCCGCGCACGTTCTGTATCCGCATATTTGAGATCGGGCAGGTAGATATCGATCAGCCCATCAAGCAGTCGGAGCGTTTCGAGCGTTTCATAGCCTCCGGTGTTGCAGACAACCGGGATTTTGAGTTCCGGCTTCGCAAGCAGCAACGCCTGCCGCACCCACGGTGCATAGTGCAGCGGGCTCACCAAATTCAGATTGTGCGCGCCTTTTTTCTGCAGTTCCAAAAAGATCTCCGCAAGCCGGCCAACCGAAACTTCCTTCCCAAAGTTTTCCGCGCTGATGCGGTAGTTCTGACAAAAGCAGCAGCGAAGCGGGCACCCTGAAAAAAACACCGTCCCCGAGCCATTCGTCCCGCTCAGGCAGGGCTCCTCCCAGGGGTGCAACGCCGCCCGCGCTATGCGCGCCTGTCCGCCTCCCCCGCAAAATCCCAAATCCACCGTCCGGTCGGCGCCGCACGCGCGCGGACAAAGCCGGCAGCTTTTCAGCTCTATCTTCTCCTCCAAAATAAATTCCTTCTTCCTGCGGATTTTATCCATCAAAGCTGTCCCTGCTTGCTATTTTCCGGCTGTAAAGATATAATGGGAAAAGCATATCTTTATAAAAAAAGCCGGAGGTTCTCAAAGATGCGGACAGTTATCTGGTTTCTCTATTTCTGGGTTACACTGGTCGGGTTGGTGCCCGCCATGCTTTATGCAAAACGGCTGAACGACGCCGGAAAAATCATCGAACGCGATGATTTTGTGGGACGCAAAGTCTACGGATGGATGTCCGCACTGCTCCGTCTGGCAGGCGTTACGGTGGAGGTGACCGGCAAAGAAAACATCCCGGATACCCCAGTGCTTTTCGTGAGCAACCATCAGGGGAATTTTGATATCCCAATCCTGCTGTGCAACCTTGACCGGCCGCATGGGGTCGTGGCAAAAAAGGAGCTGCAAAAACTCCCGTTTGTCCGCGTCTGGATGAAATACCTCTGCTGCGTTTTCATCGACCGGGATAATCCCCGCCGTTCCGCAATGGCGCTCCAGGAAGCCGCCCAAAACCTTCGGGACGGGCATTCGATGATCATTTTCCCGGAGGGCACCCGCAGCCGCGGCGACCAGGTCGGGGATTTCAAAGCGGGCGGTTTCAAAATTGCCCAAAAGACCCGCGTTCCCATCGTGCCAGTCTGCATCGAAGGCTCCTACCGCGTAATGGAGGCGAACCGCATGTGGATCAGGCCCGCCGTGGTCCGGGTGCGGATTCTGCCGCCGGTCGACACCTCCGCGCTCTCCAAAGAGGATTTCCGCACGCTCGAAGACGAGGTGCGCGGCCGGATTGTCAAGGCAAAATCCGCTTGACACAGCCGCTCGAAATGGCGCTCCGGTTTTTCCCACAAATCTGAACCTTTTGTAAAACTTGCGCAGCGCGCATTGTTCATTCCGGTCCGGATGTGGTACAATAACCGCAGAGCGGCCATTGTCCCGATTTATGACCAGGCAGATGCGCCGGTACCCGGCCTGAGGGAGCTCACTGAGCGCTTCGCTCTTGCAGTACAATAAAGCACGCTGTTTGCCCGCCTTTGGCGGGCAGCGCCGCCTATCCGGCATATCATGAGGCCAAGATGGGCCGCTGCCCGGGCGGAAATTCCCATCAAACGCCGCAAAGCGGTTATCGGGGCCGCAAACTGATCAGATCAATCTATACAAGGGGGCTACGCTTTGAAATACAGCCTGATTATGGATAAAGTATCCGTTGACAAAACATCGGATATCATCCGTTCAAATCCCATGCAGGAAGTTTCCCGCGCCGAGGCGGAATACCGCGGCAAAATCGCTCAGGTCTGCGACCAGGCAATCCGCGACGGCATCTACATCCTGCTGATCACCGGGCCGTCCGCGTCCGGAAAAACCACCAGCGCAAAAATGATCGCGGATGAACTGACCGCACGCGGACAGAAGGTCAACCGCATTTCGCTGGATAATTTCTACAAAAATGTCGAAGAACTTCCCCGCTGGAGCGACGGCTATCAGAATTACGAGGCGGTCGAAGGGCTGGACATCTCCTGTTTTGAAGAGATGGTGCAGCGCCTGCTGCGCGAGGGTCATGCAAATTTCCCTATCTTCGATTTCACCACCGGGCGGCGCGCCGCTGAAACGATCAACCTCACCTGCGACCCGCATACCTTTCTGATCATTGAAGGCATCCACGCGCTCAATCCTCTGATTTTTAAAAGTGTCGAAGGCTTCTCCTGTATGAAAATCTATATCAGCGTCCACAGCGACTTTGTTGATGGACAGGGAAACATCCTGCTCTGCGCACGCGACCTGCGGCTCATCCGGCGGGTTATACGCGATTTTTATTACCGCAGCACGCTGGCTGAGGACACCTTCAAAATGTGGGATTACGTCCTGCGCGGCGAGGACCTGTATATCCGGCCGTTCCGCAAATACGCCGACCTGCATATCAACTCCACCCACAACTACGAACCCTATCTCTATCATGACGAGATGGTCCGCATGCTGCTCGCCTGCACGCCGGATTCGCCTTATACCCCCATCATCCAGCGGATGATGGCCGCTTCCAGCCATTTCTTCCACATGGCGAGCGAGCTCGTTCCGGATTCGTCCCTGATCCAGGAATTCCTGAAGCCCAAGTCCTGGAAGTGATTTTCCCGCCGCGCGCGGCTGTCAGGAGGTACTTTTATGACCTGTCCAAAATGCGGCAAAAGCATCCCCGACGAGAGTTCCTTTTGCATGCATTGCGGGAGCCTTATCGATCCTTTGGATGCCATCGAACAGCTGGAAAACCCCAAGCGGCATTGCGCTATCTGCGGCTGCGAGCTGCCTGAAACCAGCATCGCGGATGTCTGCGTCGGCTGCCTCTATCAACGGGACTTCAAGTCGTCCGACGATGCTGAACCCGAAACAGACGGGCCGTCCGGTCCGCCAAAAGCCGCTGCTTTTTCTATCTCCTCCAGCGGGTTGGAATCCGATTTTGTCCCGGATTTTGACCTTGACGACCTGCCGCCTGTTCCCGGTGATTCGGAGGAGTTATCTTCCGCATCCTCCGTTTTTCCCACCGGCGGGCCAGCGCCGTTTGCCACCGATGAACCGGCAGCTTTCCGGGCTGACGAACCGGTGACCTTCCAGGCCAGCGAATCCGCCGTCCGTTCATCTGATCTATTTTCTCCCTCAAAGCCCTTTACCGTGCATATTGACGACGCGGACTATTATGAACAGCCTGTCCCGCAGCAAAACAAAGACGAAAAACAGCCAAAAGAGCCGAACTCCCCGTCCCGCCGCAGTCCGAAATGGCTGGTCATCCTGGGGGTTATGCTGATCCTTGCGGCGGCCTGCGTGGTGATTGTCCCGCGCCTGCTGCCCGCAGCCGGTTTCCTGCCCGGACTGTCCGACGCCGGCAAGCCATCCAGCGAACAGGATGAACAGGCTGTCGTCTACGCGCATGAGATGGTGAAGGCCGCGGCGTTCAGCCCGCAAAGCGTCCATTTTGATCAGAAGAGCCTCGAGATGACCCACAACGGAGATATCTATACGTTCACCCAGCGCTTTGAACGGCTCACCGCATCCGGAGAAAACGCCGCATCGGTATTCACAGCCGTTCTCCGGATTGAAACCAGCACTCAGGGATATGTCCCTCTGATGCTCCAGGTTGATGATTCGATCCTGTACGATTACCGTCAATAGCAATCACCCAAATCGGGAGCCGCCAGATGGCGGCTCCTTTTTGCCATCTCTATCCTACAGGCCTTCAATCCGCAGGCTTGTCCGGGTGGGCGCCGTAGGTCTTGAACTTTTCGAGCACTGCGGCCAGCTCCGCATCGGTGAGCATGACTGGATTTCCCACCAGTTTCGCTTTATAATAGATCTCCGCGCAGAATTCAATCTCTTCCGCCGTGTCAAAAGCTGTCCGGATATCCTTTCCACAGGCCACCAGGCCATGGTTGCCGAGCAGGACTGCGTTGCGTTCCCGCATGCCCTGGAGGACGCTTTGGGCCAGCTCCGGCGTGCCAAAGGTACAGTACCTGGTGCAGCGTACATCGCCTCCCGCGTATCCGATGAGATAGGAACACGGCTCGATCCCCATATTGAGACACGCCAGGATGCACGAATAGGTACTGTGGGTGTGCACCACCGCGTTCACGTCCGGCCGCTCCTCATAGATGACCCGGTGCAGGTCCCATTCGCTGGTCGGTTTCCACCTGCCCTCCACCAACTTTCCGTCCGGCTCCATCACGCAGATGTCCTGCGGCGTCAGCGTTTCGTATTCCACCCCGCTCGGACTAACTGCCAAAAGGCCCTCTTCCCTGTTAAAAATACTGATATTCCCACCGGTGCCTTTGGTGAGCCCATGAGAGATAAGTTTTTGCAGATGCTTTACGACCAGTTCCCGTTCTTTTGTAAGCGGCATATCATTTCTGTCCTTTCCTGCGGATACTGCTATTTTAATCGAAACCAGAAAACTTTACAAGCGGAGCATTTGCAGTAAAAAACGGACGGGGCTTTCGCTCCGTCCGTTTCAGCAATTAAATTATTTCCAGTGCGGGTCATCCCAGATCTTCAGCGTCTGTCCAACGCCCATCTCCTGGGCTTTCTTGTAGAGGTCATAGCTCCACGCTACATCGAATACCGCCATACCGCAGGCAACGAAGACGATAACCTGATCGTCATTGTCACGGCCGGATTTGATGCCGCGGGCAACATCACCGATACTGGTGGATTCCTTAAGCGGCTGGATCTTGCCCTCGTCGATCAGGGTGTAGATCGGTCCGCCGATAACGCCGGAATAATAACCCGCTTTGTCGCCGGAAGCGATCGCTTCCTCAACATAAGCTTCGTGCAGGCCAATGTGGTCATAAATGATCTTCGCATCGGTCCAGAACTTCTCGTCGCCCTTTCCAGGACCGGAGAACAGGATGGTCGAGCCTTTCTTGACCCAGGAGCTGTCGAACATGAGGGGTTTCAGACGGGAAGCGGCAACGGTGATAACATCACCGGCGCGGACAGCTTCTTCCAGAGAAGTGGCGACAACGCCTTCCACGCCGTATTCCTCTTTGACCCAGTCCGCGGTGGCCTGCGCTTTGTCCTCAAACAGGTCATAGCAGTAAACCTTCTTGATGGAAGGAACCTGCGGCATGATCGAACGGAAGCAGGATTTGTTAATCGGGCCGCAGCCGACGATAACGCCAACTTCGGAATCTTTGCGGGCCAGATAACGCGCCGCAACGCCCGGAACAGCGCCGGTTCTCATCGCGCTGATGAGGTTGGCGGACAGGAATGCGAGCGGCTCGCCGGTGTCTTTATCGTTGAGCAGAACAGTCAGAACCGAACGGGGCAGGCCGCGTGCGGGGTTCGCAGCATTCGAGCCATACCATTTCACACCGCAGCAGTCGAAACGGCCGCCGAGATACGCAGGCATTGCGAAGAAACGTCTGTCAGGACCTGCAACCGGCATATTCGGGAATTTGCAGTCTTCCGCTTTCGGGAAGATGATGCCCATGCCATGGCTGTTGTGATTCGGGCCACCCATCAGGTAGTCACCCTCGGAAAGAAGTTTGAAAACTTCTTCGGAAACGTCTACGCAGCGTTTCTCATCAAGTACGCCAACTTTAATCAGGTCAGGCTCGGACAGATAAAGGAATTCAGTCTTGTGTCCCATTTTTTGTATCTCCTCTCAAAATTTAGTTCGGTTAATGGATGTACCAAAATTAAATGAACGCTTAAACGACAGCGCCAAAATTTTGCGTGGAACAGATTGTTTCATTTACTACATTGAGGATATCACGCCAAATTCAGGAAGTCAATATTATTTTGATTCTGTGCATCACTGCCAAATTTGCAGGTCCAATCCGATAAAAAACTGAAACACAGTTCTCATTTTGCGAAAAATAATTTTGAGATTCGATCTTTTTCAAAAGAAACCGGGGGATGGTTGACAGGCGTTTTGTAGCTTATTATACTTTAAGAAGTAAATAGTACATTCCAGAGGCCATCACCATCAGAATAACAAGCAACAATTGAAGATCAGGAGGTCATTATGAGTCAGAAAATCCGTAACCGCGCAGACATCCTTTCCCACGGCGATGTGAAGTCCAGGGAAATCGTCCTGGATATCACTGAAAAAACCCTTCAGCGGCTTGACAGCTACCAGCGTATCAAGAGCATCATGCACATGGAGGGCGACATCCTTCACATTGGAACCAAGTCCTGGGATCTTTCCAAAAAGAAGAACGTCTACCTGCTCGGCGCGGGCAAAGCCTGCAACCATATGGCAATGGCGGTTGACGAAGTCCTCGGCGACCATCTGACCCGCGGCATCGCGATCGTCAAGATCAGCGAACCGACCGATGTATTCCGCAAGACCGAAGTCTATGTCGGCGGGCATCCCCTCCCGAACGAGGAAGGCCTGCGCGCCTGCCACAAGATCCTCGACATCGTCGACAACGCCGGTCCGGACGATTTGTTCATCGTGGTCATCTCCGGCGGCAGCTCCGCGCTGATGAGCTGCCCGATCGAGGGTCTCACCCTGCAGGATGAGATCGACGTCACCGACGTCATGCTCAAATCCGGCGCGAACATCTTTGAAATCAACGCCATCCGCCGCCATATCTCCCAGATGAACGGCGGTATGCTCGCCAAACGCATCGAAGCGCGCGGCAGCGAGCTGATCGGCTTCGGCATCTCCGATGCGGTCGCCTCCCCCGCCACCGGCGACATCGGTATCCCTTACGCCAAATACCGCGGCACCCCGATGGGACCTGACCAGACCACCCTCGAAGAAGCCCGCCGCGTCATCCGCGATTACGGCGTCGAGGACCGTCTGCCCAAGAAGGTTGTCGAGTACCTTATGAATGTGGGCGAAGAGGGCGAAACCCCGAAGGCGTTCCCGAACAACACTTATTTCCTGCTCAACACTCTGCCGGATTCCTGCATCTATGCGAAGGAAGTCGCGGAAGAAATGGGTCTGAATGCCATGATCCTGACCTCCTTCCTCGAAGGCGAGGCGAAGGACGTCGGCGCAATCTTCGGTTCGATCGCGCGTGAGATCCAGACCTACGGCAATCCGATCCAGGCGCCGTGCGTCCTGCTCTCCTCCGGCGAAGCGACCACCAAGATCCTCGACAACGCCACCATCACCGGTCATGGCGGACCTGGACAGGAAGAGACCCTCAGCTTCGCGCTCGTTGCACAGAAGGCCCCAGGCAGCTGCCTGCTTTCGATCGACTCGGAAGGCACCGACGGCACCGCTCCGATCGCCGGCGGCATCACCGACTCCCAGAGTTATGCAACCTCGCTCGAAAAGGGCGTCGATATCTACGCTTCCCTGCGCGGCCACGCAGCCTATGAGGCGCTCGACGCGATCGGCGACACCGTCTTTACCGGCAACACCGGCACCAACCTGTGCGACTTCAACGTCATGTACGTTCCGAAGCTCGAGAAATAAACATTTTCTGTACCCGCCCTGACCGCTGCTGCCGGGGCGGGCTTCACCCAGTTAGAATACGATGGAGGTAATTTTGATATGTCCAAAATTAAAAGTGTAACCGCCCGTCAGATCATCGACTGCAAATGCCGTCCGATGGTCGAAGTAGATGTCGTCACCGACGACGGGTTTATCGGTACCGCCAGCGCCCCGACCGGTTCTTCGGTCGGCATGTACGAGGCATATGTCCTGCGCGACAACGATCCCAACGAGTATGACGGCCAGAGCGTGCACAAAGCGGTCGACAACGTCAAAAATATCCTCGGCCCGGCCATCATCGGCATGGACGTCACCGACCAACGCGCGATCGACGAGAAGATGATTGCGCTCGACGGTACTCCCAATAAAGAAAAACTCGGCGGCAACGCCATCTATTCGGTTTCCGCGGCCGTTCTGCGCGCCGCTTCCGCCGCTGCCAAAATGCCGACCTACCGGTATCTGTGCGGCCGCGACATCAAAACCGTCCCGGTTCCGTCCTTCAACGTCATCAACGGCGGCAAATACGGCGACGTACACCTCGCTTTTAATGAATTCCTGATCGTCCCTTACAAAGCGAAGGACATCTACGAGGCGGTCGAGATCGCTGTCAAGGTGTTCAATAAGCTCGGCGTGATCCTCAAGAAATTCCTCGGCGCGGACCCGCAGGTCGCCCGTTCCTACGGCTGGGCTGCTCCGTCCAACGATCCCGAGGTCGTCCTCGACCTGATGCAGGAAGCCATTGACGCCTGCGGCTACCACGACAAGGTCGCGTTCGCATTTGACTGCGCTTCGAGTGAAGTTTACGATGCTGAAACCAACACCTATCTGATGAAGGACAAACGCATCACCGCTGACGAACTGATCGCTTATACCAAAGCGCTCACTGAAAAATACAACTTCGTCTTCATCGAGGACCTGCTCGACGAGAACGACTGGGAACACTATCCGAAGGCTGTCGAACAGATCAAACGCACCATCATCATCGGCGACGACCTGATCGTCACCAATCCGGAACGCCTGAAACGCGCCTATGACACCAAAGCGGTGGAAGGCTTCATCCTCAAGCCGAACCAGATCGGCACCATCACCGAGGCGCTCGACGCACACGCGTTCGCCAAGGAGCATGGCATGATCTCGGTTCCGTCCGGACGCGCCGGCGGCGTTGTCGGCGATATCGTCATGGACTTCTCGGTCGGCCTCGAAGTGCCCATCCAGAAGAATGGCGCGCCGCGTTCCGGCGAGCGCATCGACAAACTCAATTTCCTGATGCGCGCCTGCGACACCACCCCCGGCTGCCATATGACCGATATCACCGGGCTTGTCCGCTTCTAAAATTTCCGATTATCCCGTCACGCCCCAAAACGGATCGTTTTGGGGCGTGACCTGTCCTGCGGATGTTTTCCCATAAATTCCAAATTTTCCAACAATTCCACCGAAAGGGAGGGGTACCCATGCCCGATTTCTCCGGCAAAGTTTCCGGCAAATTCGATACGCTCACCCATTCCCAGAAGGCTGTCGCGCATTATGCGATGGAGCATATGGATATGATCGCTTTCAATACCCTTGACGATATTGCCACAAAAATCGGCGTGAGTACCACCACCATCATCCGCTTCGCCCGGGAACTCGGGTACAGCGGCTATTCCGATATGCAGAAGGACGTCCAGAGCTCCATCATGGACAAAGTCAGTCTGCCCGAACGGTTTACCAGCAAGCGCGACTCGATCAACCGGGATAAACTCCTGATGGACACCGTACAAAATGACATTGCCGATATCACCAATACCCTCTCGAACATCTCGCAGGACAGTCTCAGGCAGGCCATTGACATGATTGCCTCCGCCCGAAATATTTATGTTCTGGGGATGCGCAGTTCATTTGCGCTGGCCCACTACATGACCTCCCGGCTCGGCCAGATCCGTCCCGGCGTCAAGCTGATTCAGTCGATCGGTATGATCTTTCCGGAGGAGATGGTCGGCGCGGGCAGCGAGGATATCTGCATTGCCTACCTCTTCCCCCGCTATTCAAAAACTGCCGCAAACCTGATCCTGTGGCTGAAAAACATGGGGGTAAGAGTGATCCTTTTCACCAGCCAGAACTACGCGGCCGTCCAGAGCTACGGCGACGTGT
>Ga0079305_1002110_pt1 | contig 19573 bp, 13 predicted proteins | sample LMS_cellobiose_e_FD_79183 | JGI IMG/M metagenome (GOLD analysis project Ga0079305, IMG submission 79183) | Rumen-fistulated moose microbial communities from Alaska, USA - LMS_cellobiose_enrichment | ecosystem: Host-associated > Mammals > Digestive system > Stomach > Rumen fluid ... | reverse complement strand
GATACAATGTTTGTACATACGCATAAAATCAGTATAAATCTTATCATAAAAAACAAGATTTTCTGGATTCGGAAACGTTTCATCCCCTTGCACAAGAATTTCATCGATTCTGTCAAAAGAAGACCAGAGTCCGGTTCCAATCGCCGCAAGGGTCGCCGCTCCCAGGCTTGCGGCGTTGAGATCAACATTTGTTTTTACCAACGTTCGATTCATGACATCCGCGTAAATCTGACGCCAGAATTTACTGATACTTCCTCCGCCGACAACGGTCAGACGGTTATCGCAAACCGTATGCTTTTCAAGTCCTTCAAGTACATTCCGCATTCCCAGCGCAATTCCTTCCATCGTCGAACGAATAAGATCGCCCCGGGTGTGAGAAAGATCAAGATTCAGAAAACCGCCCCGCATTTCCGGGCACCCGTCATGAGTCGCCCCTCCGGAAAAGTTAGGGTTCATTATCACGCCATTCGCGCCGGGCGGCGAACTTTCGGCTTCTTCAATCATCAATTCATAAACATTACGACCGGAACGTTCGCTTTCGGTGACAAGATCCCGACAGACGACATCACGAAGCCAGCGAAACGTCGTTCCTGACGAGAACAGAGCCAGGGCAATCGTATAATATCCCGGAATCACATGGGCAAAAACATAGGGGCGCGTTTCGTCGTCCAAAACCAGATGATCATCAGACAACGCAATCCAGGAAGACGAACCGAGCGAAGCATAAATCCGCCCCCGTTTGATATTTCCCGCTCCAAGTGCCATACAGGAATTATCAACGCTTCCGCAGACAACAACAACCTTTTCTGAGATCCCCAGATCTTCTGCCGCTTTTTTATGAAGGGTCCCAACAATATCCGTTGATGCTATTACTTCCGGCAACAATGAGCCATCTATTCCGGCTGCGGCAATCAGTTCTTCATCATAGCACCAATGACGGAGATTCCAGACCCCGTACCCGGACGCATAGCCGGGATCCGTCGCAATTTTACCTGTCAAACGATAATTGATGTAATCCTTTGTTCCGATAATGTACCGCGTTTTCCGAAACATTTCCGGTTCATGCCGGGCATACCAGAGGATTTTAAATATTGTGTAATGCGCCGCTGAAAAACCATTGCCTGTTTTCTGATACCACCGTCCCGGATCCTCTTTTTCAAAGAAAAGAGCCGCCTCCTCTACTGCCCGGACATCAGACCAGATAGGCGTCGTCCGGCGGAGTAAATTCCCCTGACTGTCCAACGGAACACAACCAAGACTGTGTCCGGAAATTGCAAGGCAGGAAATTTCCCTGGGATCAATTTCCGGATGGGCAAGCAGTTTCCGGGTACTTGTAACGACCGCCTGATACCAATCTTCCGGAGCCTGCTCATGCCAGCCGACACAGGGATAAGTCGTTGGATATTCAACGAACTCCGACGCGACATAACGCCCGGATGAATCAAATACCGATGCCTTGTTCCCTCCGGTCCCCAAATCAAACGCTAATATTAAGGCCATAAATTATCCTCCGAGCCCTGTGATCACTCAAAAATCACTATCAGTCCTCAATTTTCAACATATACCGGTATGCGTTCGCGATTTCCGGGTGCAGATCCCTGTTAATACCGTGCTCATCAAACGGCACTTCCAACGCGGTCAAATCATTTTTAAGCTGAACTATTTCTTCCTCCGGAGAAATACGTGGTGGCAGCTCCCGTTCCAGCGGCGCAAGCCAGGCATTCAAGGTATGTCCGCCATCAACCAGAAGATCAACTCCGGTTACATAATCAGAAGCGGCAGACGCAAGAAAAATCAACGGCCCTCTTAAATCCTCCGGTCGTTCCACATATCCCAACGGTGTCAGTTCACGGATTCTTGCCCGCGCTTCCAACGGGGTTGACGCATGCATTGGGGAAAGAATGTAACTTGGACTGATACAGTTGACGTTAATATTGTATTTTCCCCATTCAGCGGCCAACATTCGCGTCATCTCGACAATCCCACCCTTACTGGCATTATAGGAGGCATTACAATTACAGATACGCGCAGACATTGACGCGGTATTGATAATTTTGCCCCCGGTTTTCTGTTGAATAAAAATCTTTGCTTCCGCCCGACAACAGAGCCAGGCACCTGTCAGGTTAATTCCAATGACCTTATTCCAGGCATCCAATTCATAATCCTCATCGGCCCCCAGAATTCCAATTCCGGCATTATTGACTCCAATATCCAGTCGTCCAAATCGTGACACAACCTCCGTAATCATCGCGTTGACGCTTTCTTCACTGGAAACATCACACGCAACAAAAAAGGAATCAATTCCATAAGTCTGAGCAAGCTCGTTTGCCGTTTTAACACCGGTCTTTTCATTTAAATCAACAATGGCAACATCCGCTCCCGCCATTGCCAGTGCCGTTGCGTAGGACTTCCCGATACCCCCACCTGCCCCGGTTACCAGTGCCTTACGCCCTTTTAAACTGAACATTTCATCAAAATTCATGTTGACACCCCCGCTTAATATTTTATTATGTCGGCTTTCATCTCAGTGCCCGGCAAACAACTGAAAAAGAATTCATAAAACAAATCACATCACAATCCGGAAAACACCGGAAAATGAAACTGACTTTTCAATAGGAATTTAAAATTACCGGAATACATATCGAATAAAAACATATTTTAGCGGAGCCGGCCTCTTCACGTCAACAAATTTTCTGACTTTTTCAAAAAATACCCTCTTAATTTTCATTTTCCCTGTTTTTCAATCGTTATTTCTTCAAAAAACTTTTCTTTATTATCCTGCTTTATGATTTCGGTATGCTGAAATTAAACATTATAAAAAAATTTTCAATTTTTCTTGACGTTTCAATATCGGAAAGTTATAATCGCTATTCTGAAAATGGAATTCATATGAGCGTTCGAAACAGGGTTATTTTGATCAAGCTGTATTTATTCGTCCAAAATAAACAAACATTTTACAACCTTTCGTCTCGTACCGTTCTATTTCGTTTTGATCCAATGATTTGTCCCGCCGTCTGGTATTCGGTTTACCTTTGGTCCGTTTTGTTTCGACAACACTCTGGAAAAAATGTTACAAACTATTTAACCAGATATAAAAAAATTTTATTTAAGGAGATCTTCAATGCAGGGTAATTTTCGATTTTCTTTTGGTCCTTGGAACATTCATGAAGGAGCCGACCCGTTTGGCCCGGATGTCCGTCAGACGGTTCCGTTCAATAAAAAACTGGAATGCTATAAAAAACTTGGGTTCGACGGCATTCAGTTTCATGACGATGACGCGGTACCGAACATGGTCAACATGACGCAGGCCGCGATCATCAAGGAAGCGGAAGAGCTTAAAAAGGTTCTGTACAATCATGGTCTGACCGCTGAATTTGTCGCGCCGCGTCTCTGGATGGATCCTCGAACGATTGACGGCGGTTTTACTTCCAATGATCCGAAAGCCCGGAAATTCGCGATTGAAAAACTCAAGAGAACAGCGGACATCGCCTCGGCTCTGGGAACGAAAAATATCGTCTTGTGGCTTGCCCGTGAAGGTACCTACATCCGGGAAGCCAAAGATCCGGTTGTTGCTACGGAACAGATCGCCGAAGCGATTCAAACAGTTCTTGATTACAATAAAGACATTCGTGTTATGATTGAATCGAAACCGAATGAGCCGGTTGATCACGCTTATATTCCGACTATTGGGCACGCAATCGCCCTTGGTCTTCTGACCAATGCCCCGGACCGGGTTGGTTGTCTGATTGAAACGGCTCACGCGCTCCTTGCCAATCTTTCACCGTCGGATGAAATGGGCTACGCAATGGCTCACAAGAAACTTTGGAGTGTTCACCTTAACGATCAAAATGGCTTGAAATTTGATCAGGATCTGACTTTTGGCGCTGTTGATCCGCGCCGCGCCTTAAACCAGGTTCGTGTTCTGGATCAGCATGGATTCGGTCAAAATGGCGAATGGGTCGGACTCGATGTCAAAGTAATGCGTACTCAAAAAGATGAGGTCGCTATGAAGCATCTGGAATACAGCCGTAAAATTTTCCTGCGTCTGCTTGAAATCAGCCGTTCTCTGGACGATGATAAAATCAATCAACTTAAAGCGGATCGCGATTATGAAGAGCTCAACTACTACATCATTGACGCGATGCTGAAATAGTCCGGTAACACGGTTGAATTCTCTTTTTTACATCTGTCAAAAGTCGTCCGGTTTCGGCGGGACGGCTTTTTTATTTTCCCCTGCTTCTGACAAGGAATCCTCTTCTGACAGACATTCTCCGGCGTTTCTCAAATATAATCTGAAATAAATGCCGCCTGCGCAAGTATCCGTTATTTATCTTCTATATTTTGACGTTTCATTTTGTTTTCTCATTATTTTATACCAGGCATACTTATATTATGAAATGATAATCAGTCAAATAACAGGACCCCGTATCGTTTTTCATTACGGGTATTTTGATCACATAAAAGACGTGTTTATTTCCCGGAAACCACAAATTCGCCATCCCATGTGATCACACAATAAAATCAAAAATCACCGTCAAAAAACATTTTGAAGCAAAGAGGATCGCTATGTTTGATATAAACCGAAAAGTTATGTTGCTGATAATTCAATGCAACCTCATGACCGTGGTATTTCTGGGCACAGCGGTAACCGTCAGCGCACAGAACATAACAACAGACGGAAACGGGTTGGAAAAGTCTGTTTCCACTTCTGTAAACGCCACTCAACATCTTCAGTCACTTGACTGGCTTGTCGGGCAATGGGAATTAAAGTCCGATGACGTTCACATCCAATGTGTCGTCGACTGGAGCCAAAACAAAAATTATCTGATAAGCCGCAACAGGATCAACTCTCCCCAGGGCCGGCACATTGCATCGATACATATTATTGTCTGGAATCCCGTCAGTGAACTTTTCGAATCCTATATTTTTTGCAATGACGGCAGCTTTGGAAACGCGATATGGCAGCGTTACGACGATGTCTGGCAGGTCTCCTTAAAAATGATTTTGTTCAATGGAGAAAGTTTAACCTCAACGGAATTTTATACACCTGTGGAAAATGGTTTTACCTGGCAATCCGTTTCCCGGACATTAAACGGAACACCGCTCCCGGAAATCGACACCATAAACGCAGTCAAAGTTCAGAATTTAAAAATACCGGAAATTTTCTGAACATTGTTTGCGGTTTTATGACATTATTTCCGTTTTACATCTCTGCTTGCCGCAAATCCTCCGGGAAATATTCCGGAAATGTTTATGAAATCATTATTCACGTAAAACATGTTTTTCAATAATACAGCAGTCAAATTATCAACAATATCAACAAACCAAGGAGAAAAACCTCATGCTAAAACCTTCTTTCGGATTTAATAAATTATCACTGTTTCTCACATTTATTTTACTCTCCGTGACAGTTTTTCCGTCCTATGCTGAAGACGAAAAAAACACTATGGCTTCTCCATCTCAGGAAACCTATGACACAGAATCAGATGTCACGGAGAAAACGGAATCCGCCGATTCCCGTTCCGCCGGGGAAACCGACGTTTCCATTGACTCAAAATATTTTCTTGATTGGGTGAACGCCTACTTATATGCGTATCCGCTCGTTCTGATGGACGAATTAAAAAAGGAAATGACCGATACAACTTTTTTTTCACCGGTAAACCAGATGACTTATCTCACCAACCTTCCCTCACCCCATGATCAGATAACGGAATGTCCCAATGTTGATTGTCTGAAATCGTTTGCCTGGCTTGATTTATCTCAAGGAGCGCAGGTATTATGTCTTCCGGAAAACATTTCACACAATTTTATCCTTGAAATACTGGATGCCTGGACAAACGTTACACTGTCGATTGACAAAAACTCAATGAATACTTTCCCGGTTAAAAATGTCGATGGACACCCGATCCGATATATTATTATCACAGGTCCGGATTCAAAAACAGAAATTCCCGACGGTTACCATACAATACACCTGCCAACGGACATGAATATTATCATCAACAGAGTTCTGCTTGGTCCCCCACGAAGTGATAAAAATCAGGCCATCAATGCCGCTTCAAAAGCATTATACGATTTTGAAGTGATTCCCTATGAACTATTTGCCCGGGAAACCGCTCCCCTCCCCTCTGAATCCACTCCGGAAAACCAGAATGGTCACAAAAAAGAAACTTCTGATGAACAATCCCAAAAGATTTCGCAACCTGTAGAAAAACTGACAGAGGAAAAAATGACATCCGATGAAAAATCATCGGAATCGGAAATGGAAAAAATCCGACTTGATGCTGATAATTTAGATGTCCATATATACGATGATCTTGTGAATGCCAATCGAGAATTCGAGCAGATGCTCCATCATGCCTTGCAACACATTTATCGATATTCCGGGTCTGGCTGGAATTACGGTAAAGAAGCGGCCCGTAGATTTGATTACCGGGCCAGACACGATTTCAGATTACTTGCGCGATATTTCAAAAACTGTTTCGACTCGGAATCGTGGTCGGAAATGCCTGTGGAGCGGGTAAAGGAAATGACTTCAGAAGAATTCTTTTCAAAATTTACGAACTTGTTGAAAAAGAATCCACCACTTACCACAGATGTAAAAATAGTTGAAACATTAAAAAAACTGGGGATCATTCCGGGGCAGGATTTTAACGTGAAAAATGGGGACTCCCGTATTATTCATTTAATGCGCTGGGCGGTTCCTTATGCGCGGAATTATCTGGAGCAATCCCTTTTTCAGGGAATCAATCATCAGAACGGAGAACATCACTGGCTGTTATTTAATAACAACGGTAATTATGGCGATCACTATTTGCTGCGCGCCTGTGTCGCACGCGAATTTCCCTATGCGTGTCTTTCTGAAAATATATTATATCTCTATACATATAAAGATTCGGAGGGGTTCTTCTTTAACGGGAACACAAAATATGTTCTGCATTTCGACGCTGACAAATTACCTCCGGTTAATATCATGTGGTCACTGACGATGTATGACGATGAATATTTTCTTGTATCCAACAGGCTCAACAGATACGATATCCGCAGCAATATGCCGCTTATTTACAATGAAGATGGCAGTCTCGATCTGTTCATCCAGCATGATGAACCGGACGCTTCCGTGGCAAACTGGCTTCCTGCCCCCGAAGGCGGATTCATGCTGATGTTAAGACTCTATAAGCCTCAGGAAGAAGCCTTGAACAAAACATGGAATGCTCCGGCTGTAAAACAGGTCTCTGAAAGAGAAAAGGAGGACTGAGTCGTTTTACAATTTTTGTTTTCAGACATTCACGTTTTATAATGACAGATGTAAAAAAACAATTCCGATGATAATAAAAGACATTTGTAGAAATAATTCAAAACAGAATAGATAAAAATTAAGAGAGGAATAAAATCATGTCAAATGATCAAAACGACAATATGGAAAAAAATCAGGAACAGAGTTCGACAAATATCGAAAAACAAACACAAATCCCTGAAGGCAACCAGGAAATGGGTTTTCAGTAGATTCGCTGTAAAGAGGAAATCACCCGTGATTCAAATTATAAAACCTGCGAAAAATCAAACTGGTACAATCCCAATGGTGGGATCAGCGGTCTTTGCGGTTTTCTGACATCACCCGAACTTAAAAAACTTTCCGGTCACTGGACGCCGTTTTTAGCCCTTGGACTCACGTTGATGATTCTGGGATTTATGGCGATCGGCTCTTCTTTTTTTGTGACCCTTTTGACAGTCGCTATCATTGGGGTACTACTGATGGTTGGCGGTGTAATGCAAATTGTCAACTCGTTTTATGTCGGAAAATGGAGTGGTTTTTTACTTCATGTGGCACTTGGTATTTTATACCTCGTTGTTGGCTTTTTACTTTTGGACGCACCAATGCTCAACGCGATTACACTGACTTTTTTATTGGCCGCTTTTTTCATTATCGGCGGTCTTATCCGCATTGTTGGCGCTATGTCGGCACAATTTCCCGGTTGGATCTGGTCGCTTTTCAACGGGATCGTCACCTTTTTACTTGGCGTCCTTATTTACAAGCATTGGCCTTCTTCCGGACTTTGGGTCATTGGCCTTTTCGTCGGTATTGAAATGGTATTCGCCGGCTGGTACTGGGTGATGTTCGCTGTTGGTTTGCGGAATTACCGACAGATCGATCAGGAAACCTGATTTGCCGCCTCCATTACTTTCTAAGAAAATTAAATTATATTTACCGATGATATTTACAGAGGCGAAAAATCCGTTAGATAACAGAAATTTCATTCGCCTCTGTCGATATAATCCGGCTCATTATCATTGAAGACGATTACATCAGAAACAACGCCTGAATTATAATCGTCGCAACGGTCAGGATCCCCAGAATTAAAAGATTCCGGGCACTCAGGGCCAGAACACGGTTCAGTTCTTTTCCCTGACGAATTTTTACAAGAGTACGCCAGGTAAAAAAATGGAGTAAAACATATCCTCCCGGAATTAAAGGCAACAGGAAAGAATATGGAAAATTTCGCAACAAATAAATTTCCACAAGTGTCGCGGCAATCAATCCGTTGACCAGATAAAAATAACGTCCAAACCGTTCACCAAACAGGGCGACTGTCGTCCACTTATGATTCTTACGATCCTCTTCCCGATCACGATAATTATTGGCCACAAGAATATTATCTGTTGCAAAACCAACAGCGGTACCGAGAAGAAACAAATCCGCAAACCATTCTTTCGTTTGAATATAAGCCGTGAATCCAACAGCCACAATTCCAAAAAAGACAACAACCAGAGCGTCACCCAATCCGACATGAGACAACGGAACCGGACCCGCACTGTAAAGCAAACAGAAAATCGCGGAAACCGCTCCAACAATTATCAATGATTTACCACCATAAGGAACGACGCCCAGTCCGAACAGGCAGGCAATGCCGAGAGCAACAAACGTTCCTGTCAACATGCGGCGTGGAGAAATCCAACCGGAAGCAACGGCCCGTCGGGGTCCCAGCCGCTCTTCGGTATCATTCCCTTTTTTGTAATCGCAATAATCATTAACGAAATTGGCCGCAACCTGAGCGAACAACGCAAAAAACAGACAACAGACCGCGGGAACCCATTGAAATGTTAAGGGAATGCCGGAATCCGTCATGGTCATTTTCGACATCTGTAGCCGCCACCAGGTGGCAGCCAGTCCAACCAGAACCGGCGTCAGCGCGGCCATCAGTGTTTTAGGACGTGCCGCCAAAAACCAGGCTGATATTGAATCCGGTTTGACAAAAAAGTTCTTTTCCGCCATTTCTTATCTTTTCGGCAAATCTGTTATACAGTTGATATTATCGACGAATGTCAAAAAAACCGCCATACTCTCAATGGAACAATTCCATTATTCGAATCAATGACGACGCAAACGGTTTTTATCGAAGCATGTTCTGAAAAACTGCCGTCATTTCCTGAATACTCAAAGCCCGGTTCCAAATGGAAAGCTCATCAAACATTCCCGGGAAACTTCGGGACTCCTTATTATCCGCCGAGAGATACTTCCCGGTTCCATCCTGTCCAATCGACCAGTTAAATTCTGTCTTTGTTTCGCCAAGCCGAGTCATGTCAGCTGAAATAAACGCCAGACGACCGTTTTGATGACCAACAAACAAAACGGTATTTCCCGAACGATCCACTGTCACACCAATGAAATTCCATTCATCATAAACAACCGGGAGCTGTTTCAGATCCATGCGATTTGTTCCGTCACCAAGTGACCACTCTATTGAATTTTCAGGCGTTTTCTCTTTGGTTTTATCGTAATTTGCGGAAATCTGGAATCCCGGATTTTTACCATTGCTCCAGTCTTTATTGCCAAAGACAGGAATAAACGTATGTTCGGTATCATTGAATTTTATCCAAAACGCGATCGAGAAATTATTATTTCTACAAAAGTCGAGTGATTCCGTTTTTTCAAGCGAAACAAAGGACGGCATTGCACCAAATTGCAAATACCCGCCGGAAATACCGTCTTTCTGACCAAATTGAACGGCCCCCTGGGGCGTCATTCCGGACGGAACCTCCGTGTTGTCGAAACTTTCATGAAGAATCAGTCCTTCCGCAACATTGACCGCCGCAACCGGAACAACAGAACGAATTTTTCCGTCGAGCTCTTCAGGAATCTCACCCAGCATATGCAACAGGGCATAAGCGGCAGAATCCGCGTTTGACGGTTCCCCCAACATGTAACAGGAGCGTTCCTTTTGAATATCGGGGCTGGAAATAGCCTGGGTTGCTTTATCAGTCCGGCTCCCCTCCCGGTAAGAAACGATCAGCGGAACCGTATAACAGTTATGACAGCCAACGACGCCATGAGACCTGTTAATACCGCCATGATCAGAAGTAACGACGATTTGCCAGTCTTCATTGGCGAAGTTCGGCCGATTTTTAATCGTGTCCAGCAACATTCCAATCATGTAATCATAATTAGTAATCAGGCTGAAATAATTATCATTGAAAACAGAAAAATTTCTGCCGTGTCCTTCCGGATCGGTTCCTTCGAGATACAAAAGAATTGCGTCCGGATCCGTTCCTGCTTTCCAGTTTCCAGTGGTCCAGGTCTGATTTATGGCAAATTCTCCGGGCGAACCGGTCTGGTCAATTGACGTTCCCCGCAACATGTGATTTACTTCATTAACTTCATGAATGTCGAGTTTGTTATTAAAGCCAAACGTTCGGGAGTAATCATAGGGAGTTTTGGCTTTATCGACCATCCAGAAATCTTCTCCCCAATTATAGAAAAAGGCAGTTACAAAATCCGGATTCGCTTTTTCGAGCCGGCTCAGATAGGTGGGATATTCCGCGTAATTATCGGCATCTGCGGATCCATTGTTCAATACCTGATGTTTTGTCGCGAAAACCCCGGTCGCAATGGAAACATGATTAGGGGTCGAGTTTGGAAAAGTATCCGGAATCGCGTGGGCGTTAAAACTCCAAACACCTTTGTATCCATCCGCCCAGGTTCCCAGACGGAGGGAATCCAGATTCGGCGTAACACCTCCACAGCAGAGATCGGCGCGGCAACCGTCAATCATGATTACCAATGATTTACAGACCGGTAATTGATTCTCCTCGGCAATGGCCGTACTAAACACGGAAAATAACAATACGGAAAACAAAGAAATAATTACTGATTGCTTCATCAGGTTCTCCCTCTCATCATGTTTCGATATATGTAAAAATACTGTGTTTTTGATTATGGAATTTTCAGTCTGTTTTTTCGGCGACATCTAAATCCAGATCACAGGAATCTGTGTCAACATAAAGCGTGGCCGCTTTGTGTGTGCGTAAAATCGTCGCCGGACATAATGGAGAAACATCGCCGACAAGCGTTCGACGAACCGCCGCCGTTTTGGTTGCGCCGGGAACAGCACAAATCAGTCTTTCCGCCTGGAGCAGCGTCGGAACGGTCAGGGTGACAGCCTTTCCGGGAACCGCATCCAGATCCGGAAAACAACCGTCATGAACCTGTTGCAGACGACAGACCTCATCAAGCTCAACAACCTTGACCGGCATCGGATCCTGAAAATCAACAGGCGGGTCATTAAAGGCGATATGGCCGTTTTCACCGATTCCCATAATAACAACGTCAACGGGAGCCTGAGCCAAAATTTCGCGGTAACGTTGCAGCAGTTCATCAGTCGAAAGTCCAAGCTGCGGGTCATCCAGCAAATAAACCTTTTTGAACGGAAGACGGCTAAAAACATGCTGTTTCAGATAATATCCAAACCGTGCCGGCGAATTTTCCGGCAAACCAACATATTCATCCATATGAAGCGCGGTTACTTTCGTCCAGTCGATTCCCGATTCGTTACACAATACATCAAGAGTTTCGTTTTGTGAGGGAGCGGCGGCAAAAATAACCCGGGCTTCTCCTTTTTGCGTGATCGCGTCCCGGATCGCGTTCCCTGCCGCCTTGCCTGCCGCGATCCCCAAACCAAGCCGGGACGAATACACCTCGACATTCAATAAATCAACCTTGAAACTTCGATGAGGGGGAATATCATTGGAAAGAGCGTTTAACAAATCAGCAGCCTCCTTTTTAACTGGGATATTACATAAAACTGACAGACAACCAATACCACAATAAACAATCAGGGAAACAAGCGTCGGAAGCAACAGAACTTCCCCGGCCGACCAGTTTGAACCGCATTTGATAATCACAAACATAACAACCCCCGCGGCAACGGCACCATTAGCGGCCCAAACCCCGCAACGTCTGAACCAGGGGAGCAATCCGAGAATCATGGAAACGGAAACCGGACCGAGCAACGCGCTGAACCAGCCGAGAATCAACCCGATAATTCCGCCAAAATAACTGTTGAACAAGGCGACAACAGCTGTCAACACCATAAAAGTAAACGTCACAAGACGGGCACAAAAAAGTTGCTGACGCGAATTAAACCGGGCCGCCGGACGCCAGACTTTCGGAATAACATCACGCACCACAACAGAGGTAATAGCCGTCGCGTCCGCGGTTGTCATGGTCAGAGTATGAGAAACCAGCGCGGCCAGCATCAGACCGGTAAGTCCCGGAGGTAAAAACTGAATGACCATCATACAGAAGCTCTGTTCCTGATCCGCCCCTTCCAACCCCGGGATCAACAGAGGACAGGCCCACATCGGAAAGAACAAAACAAGAGGCCAGATCAAATACAACGCGGCTGAAAGAAACGCCGCTTTTTTGGCATCGGACCCTTGCGGCGCAGCAATGTAACGTTGCGCAAGATTCCAGGTTCCGCCATTATAACCAAGTATGTCGATAAGCAACAATCCAAGGATACAGGTCCAGGTTCCGTACTGACCCGCCATCAGATGAGAATGTCCTTCCGGTAATTTATCCCAGATCGTCCAGATCGCGGTACCCCCCCCCAGTTTTATCAGCACAATAACGAACATGGCTATTCCGGACGCAAACTGAACCAAAAACATCGCAAAGTCGGTTAATGTTCCGGCCCATAGTCCGCCCAGCGTACTGTAAAACAAACCCAGTGTGACCGAAAGCAGAATCGCAACGGAAAACGAAACTTCCGGCATAAAGGTTTTCATAACTAGCGCAACCGCAACCCATTTCGCACCGACATCCAGGATTTTCAAGAGTACCCCCCACCATGCCAGAATCTGTTGGGTCGGGACATTGTATCGAACCTCAATATATTCCAAAGGCGATTCAATACCGTAATGTGTCCTCAGCCGGACCCAGCGGGAAACAATAAAGAAAATCCCGATAAAACATGCCATGGAAATCGGAACTGCCCACCAGATGTAAATAGTAAAACCGGTATTGTAAGCAATCGCGGCATAGGCGGTAAACGCAACCGCACTGTATCCCGAAACATGATGGGACACTCCCAGAAGCCACCAGGGCATTTTTCCTCCCCCGGTAAAATAATCTCTCGTGGTCTTGATCAGAAGCGTCGAAACAAGACCTATTCCAACCATAACCGCCAGGAAGACAATCATCACAACCCAGTCAAGGCTCGTCATTCCCGCATTCATAAATTACCTGTAATTCATCGCTGATAATAAACAATAACGGAACAAACTCCGTTTTCTCAATTTGGATTTCGTATTTCCCGGATCATTATTCCATCCGGAAGACCATGACGCAGTTTTTCTATTGTTTGGACGCTGAAAATGTTTCCGTCAGTAACGGAACAAGATCTTCCGCAAGTTTTTCAAGCGCTCCCGATTTCATCGGAAAACGTCGATACCAGATATAAGCCTGCGGCTCGTACCCTCCCTGTTCAATGGCATCTATACTCGGAAAGTAATTGAGAACTCCGTTTGTGTACCCAACAACGTGAACAGGAAAATCAACTTTTTTGGCGATAAAAACATTTAAATGGGAAAACGTTTCAAAAGGCGTGGTGACAAAAACATGATTTCCAAACGCGATCGCCGTTATTGGAGCATTCACAAAATAACCGGTTCCATTTTCGAGATGGTTCCGTGTGTTCTGTTCCCATGGATCAAAGGTATATTGAATCAAATCCGGACGATTGGCAAACTGGGCACGCATATTATCCGCCTGCTGATGAATTTCATCGGCAGAAAACCGTTCATATTCAATTTGAATATGGGTGGTACGGACAGCGAACCGGGGTTTTTGAAGTGGTTCCGCGGACCGGATAAGATCCGCAACCGACGCAACCAGTTCCCGGCCCCAGCGTTTCATTTCCTCCGGATCCGCCTGCCGACAGGGTGAACCAAGATTTCCGGCAGCGCCCTGAACGATAAAAGGTTCTGTCGTTTCACCAAACGTTTCACGGACGGCATTCGCCGTTGACCCCGGCCATTCGGAGCCAATCAGCTGATCCCCCCAACTTGTCGGGTGCATCGCATACAGAAGCAGCAACGCCTTCATACTTCCGTCCAGACGTTTAAAAGCAACAGCGGGTACCCGATAATCGACGACCGCTTTCGCTTTGTCCGGATTCGGCGCGGCCCCATCGCCCGGAACCGGGTCGTTTCGCCGGTCATGAGTTAATTCGGAATGTCCTTCGACAACAATCATCTGACATTTTTCCGCCGTTTCGATAGCCTGTTCCGATGCCTGAAGCATACAGGGAATCAGCGTCTGATAAAGATATTCCGTTTCTTTGGGCGAGCAGATTTCCGCCGTTGCCGGGCCCGAATGATTATGAGTCGCGGAAATAACGATTCGTTCCGTCGGCACTCCCGTTTTTTCAGAAAGTATCTTCTGAATTTCAATCACGTCCTCCGGCTCAAAACCAATCAGGTCAGATTCGGTCCAGAGCAGTTTTCCCTGAACATCATCTTCAATGTAAAGAGCACGGGTAAATATGGGGGAGCGAACTCCTTCATGCGGTTTGCTTCGTGACGCATATCCCCCCATCATCACAGGCGTTTTCGGGGTAATGTCAACAGACGACGCGCCCACCAGAATCGTTGTGCGATCTTCCGCTTTAAGGCATTCGCTGAATATCAAAGTCAGTAAAAAAACCGACCAAAAAAACCATCTCATTTTTCCATCCAATCTATCAACGGCAGACAATAAATTCCCTGGTAAAAAACAGCCACAACGTTTTATCATGAAATTCAGGTTTCAAGCTGAGCAATTTCAGCCGAATGCTTCTGAATCCGACGCATACAGTCGGCAATTACCTCCATATTTTCACGCGGGGCAAGCAGCTGAGTCTGAAGAATCCAGAGTCCCTGAGCACAAACCTTTTCCAGATTCGGCAACTGGATCCGTTCAGCCCAGTCATCCAAATCTTTTTCAGAGTAAACCCGTCGGGCCGCAGAAGTACTGTAAATACTCCTGATATAATTGATCCAGTCGCCCGTACTGTACCCGAAGGATACGTTAACTCCCTCCGCCGCCATTGCTTCACTGACCCTGTCACGGGAACAACCGAATTCTTCCTCGACGATCCGGAACATAAACAAATGCCAGGCGCTTTCCCCGCCATCATAAATTTCCTGAGGATAAACCCCGGGAATCTCCCGAAGAAGCGACGCCAGATAGAGCGCGTTTTCATTACGAATTTTTACCCGCTCAAGAGCCGACGGAAGCTGTGAAAGCAACAGCGCCGCCTGAAAACCGGTCATTCGCATATTGGAAGCATGAAGCGGATCATATTGAAAATCCATCGAATTCGTAACCGGGGCCCGGCTGTTTGAATGAATTTTATACAATCGATCCGCCAGCCTGTCATCGTTGGTTAAAATGGCTCCGCCGTCACCGCAGCTCAGATTTTTCGTTACCTGCATACTGAAACAACCGGTACTCCCCAAGGTACCAAGATATTTACCCCGCCATTTTCCCAAATGAGCCTGGCAGGCGTCTTCAACGATTGGCAGATTCCCGTGCCGACTGGCGACATCAAGAAAAGCATCCATTTGCGCCGGGGCCCCGCCAATATGAACCGGGAGCAGAACCCGCGTATTTGGAGTGATCAGCTTTTCGGTCGCCTGAGGGCAGATCTGAAACGAATTCAGGTCAACATCGGCAAACACCGGAAGCGCATAATGATCGATAATACAGTTCACCGTCGCAATAAAGGTGTAGGGAGATGTAATGACTTCATCGCCGGGCCCGATTTCAAAAGCAGAAAGTGAAGCAATCAACGCAGAAGTCCCGGAATTAACCGCAATACAATGTTTTGCCCCACACATTTCCGCATAAGCGGCTTCAAAATCATTGGTGACACAGGCAGGGTTTCCGCTTCGGCACCAATTCCGCGATTTGAGAACAGCGTCCAGCCGTTCCAGTTCATCTCCATTCAAAACCGGCCAGGAAGGTCCGGCATTATAACTCACCCCTTCACCGCCCAGAATTGCCGGTTTCCCATCAGGATCAATGGCACCGTAAACCGGCGACGACTCAAACAGACTACCCGTCAGTACCGCTCCTGATGCCAACGCTCCGTTTTTCAAAAAATCCCGTCTCGTTAAATGTGTCATCACTGCTCCTTATTCCCTTCCGTTAATAATTGTCATCAATAGATATTACCCCCAATACCTAACGATACACAACCAATGAGACAAACAACCGTTTATTCTTTCCGTTTTCGCTTTCCCGGCGGGACGGATATTCTTCAGGGCCGGTATGTTTTTCAGAAAATCTGTTCCGGCATTATCCTTTGCATACATCGGCCACTTTCTTAACCGCTTGAAAATAACGCTCGATAGCGTCCGGGTCATCATGTTTGAACCAGGGAACCTGAATCACGGTATCGCTGACCGCTTCCGTAACCGGACACGCCCCCGGTCCCTGCCGGACATCACGTTGACCGTAAGCGAGGCACGTCGGTTTCCCCTGATGGATCAAATCAGCGGAGTGAAACATGGGATGTAAATGCAATGGTTCATTGACTCCGTTGACACAACGCATTCCTTCCGCGCGAACCCAATCACAGAAATCCTGAGCACTGACTCCGCCAAATTGTGATTTATCATAATGGCAACAGGGAAGATACCATCCTCCTTTGGTTGATCCGGAATCCGGGGAAGGCCGATGAGCCACCAATCCCGGAATTGTCTCCAGTTTATCCATAAAACGGTTCATTGCCCGATCAATTTCGGCAACCCGTTCCGGATAGTGCTTCAACTGAACCAGTCCCATCGCGGCGCAAGTCTGATTCATTCGATGTTTTACGCCGCCAAGCGCGATTCCGATATACGGAAGCAGGTCCGGTGAATATATCTGCTTATCAACCGGATTATACCGGCTCGGCGCTCCGGTCCGCTCATAATGCCCAAACGCGATTGCCCGTTCATACAATTCGCGATTATTCGTCAACAGCATTCCGGCTTCTCCGATAGCAAACGCCTTTCCGGTCATCATACTCAGTCCGGCGACATCCCCCAGCGTCCCGCAAAAACGCCCCTTGTATTTTGAACCAACAGCATGAGACACGTCCTCAATAACTTTAACATGATGTTTTTCGGCAATTGCGTTAATCCGATCCATGTCGGCCGGATAGCCGCAATAATGAACAACGATAATCGCTTTGGTCGCCGGAGTGATCCGATGCTCCAGATCATCCGGGTCGAGGCAAAGCGTGTCCGCCTGTACATCCGCAAACTGAACCGTTGCCCCAAACCACAGAGCGGAAGCACAACTCGCCCAATAGGTCAAAGAAGGACAGATCACTTCGTCACCCGCCCCGACACCGCAGGCAAAAAGAGCTGCCGTCAGGGAAGCGGTTCCATTGCAGCAACCAAGCGCATACTCAACGCCAATCCAATCGGAAAACGCCTGTTCAAACTGCTTTGTGATCGCCGTCCCGCTCATGGTTCCGGCCCGAAGAACACCGGCTACAGCCTGAATATCTTCATCCGTCACAATCGGCCAGTGGAAAAGGGATTCATCTTCATGTTCAATTGCTTTAGTACCGCCAAAAAATGCCAGTTGCTCTTTATTCATCATCTTTTTCCACACATATTCTGTTTGTTCCGTCCCTTTCCGGAATCTGTAAATCGGTTTTCCTGTTTTATTGAAGTCGGGAATTCTTTGAAACAGCAATTTTCCAGATTCAGAATCCTGTCCGAATACAACGTTATTTTTCGGTCATTGGACTTCCTGGAATATCCGCTTTTATTTCCAGATTTCCGCCTTGAGGGTCTTAATCAGCTCGGCGGCCCTTTTGGCTTCCAGTGCCTGACGTTCCGGATCTCCCCGGTTTTCCCGTTCAACAATCAATGCTCCTTCGAAACCGGTATCATGTAAAATCTGCAAAAAAAGTTTCGCGTTGACATCCCCTTCACCGAAAGGCACCTCAGTTCCCCAGTCAACCCCTTTGTTTTTAGCCCAAACCGCGTCCTTACAGTGAACACTTTTGACATAAGGGGCAACTGTTTTGAGTGTTTCAAGCGGATCGGCACAGCCATAAAGAATCAGATTCGCCGGATCAAAATTCACAAAAAGATTATCCCGTTCCGTCGCCTTAATAAAGGTCACCAGAACATCACCCGGCTCCTGACCTGTTTCCAGATGAATTTTCTGACCGTTCCCTTTCGCATAATCACACAATACTTTTGTCATTTCAACGACGTCGGCAAAATCCGGATCAAGAGGGTCATGAGGAATAAATCCAATATGAAAACAGACGGTGTCCAGTCCCAAAAGCTTCGCGAAATCACAAACAGATCGGAACTGTTCCATTCGTTCCGCCCGCGTTGCCCGGGGAACGAGCCCAACAGTTTCCCGAACAGCCGGAATTGTTTTATAGCTTTCTCCGGTAAATCCGCTTTGCATGGAGGTTATGACAATTCCCTTTTCGCGGCATTTGGCAAGAATTTCATCCGCCACCTCCTGGGTTCTGTTTTCAGGAAACGGGGCCTTAATCTGAATGGCGTCGACCCCCAAATTGATCGCCGTTTCAAACGGAATACCGGCTCCATGTTCATCATATCGGGCAATCACCCCGACAACCAGCGGTTCCACGGCGGTCGCCAGAGTGTTCCAAAACAAACTTACTCCAAGAAAAAAACTGATCATTTTTACAGATGTCATTTTAGAAAATACTCTTTTCTTATGTTAATTATCCATCAAATCCATCATCCGTTACTGCCAGTACTCAATGATTTGTAACTTCAGGCCGTAACATGCTTATCAGAAGAAGAATACGCAAAATCAGAGTTGGAAAATACCCTCTGTTGTCCGGTTATACATTATATCAGATGCTAAAATGAAAATCCACGTATTCAAAAAAAATAAATAAAAAATCCCGATCAATATCGGAATCAGTCCCATTTAAAACAAAAATACCTGACGTCAAGTGAATGGATATCAGGTATTTCATAAAAATTCAGTAAACGTCAAAAAAGATTAAGCACCAACCTTTCCCAACATTCTTACCGTCAGGTACCGATCATTTTGCCTGACCGGGACAGTTCGCGCAGCACTGGCAGTTCTCACATTTACATTCCCCGCCCTTGGCACACGCTTCACAACATTTACATTCTTCGCCGCATTTGCAGCATTTCTTGCATTTACAGCACTTGCAGCCTTCGCCGCATTTGCAACATTTCTGACCGGGACAGTTCGCGCAGCACTGGCAGTTCTCACATTTACATTCCCCGCCCT
>Ga0079305_1002108_pt1 | contig 19640 bp, 20 predicted proteins | sample LMS_cellobiose_e_FD_79183 | JGI IMG/M metagenome (GOLD analysis project Ga0079305, IMG submission 79183) | Rumen-fistulated moose microbial communities from Alaska, USA - LMS_cellobiose_enrichment | ecosystem: Host-associated > Mammals > Digestive system > Stomach > Rumen fluid ... | reverse complement strand
TTTTACAACAACAAACGCTACCAGCAGAGGCTAAAATGCATGACGCCGATGGAGTTCCATCGCGCCGCCGCGTGAAAAATTCCACCCTGCTGCGCAGCAGGGTGGAATTCCCACTCAAAACTATTTTGTTTTTTTCACTGTCTACTTGACAGGGGGCGCTTCAAAAAAAATCCTCTCAGTCCTTTTTTATCAAAACTGTTAAGCCGCGGATCAGCCGACGACGGCTATCGCCGCCGCGACGCTGATATCGGGCATTTTGCTCAGAGCGGAAAAATGCATGAATTTCTCAAACGTCATTTCCTCATCGTTCGTGAAAAGATATCCTTTCGCAGTGCCGTTAGGAAATTCGAACACGTCAAGTCCGGTATACGTATACGCGCCGTATTCGTCGCCACTGTCTTTGAAGTAAACAAAATCGTAATGATATCCGTTCTCATCGTAATACACGTGCGTGTAAAACAATATCTTTTCATCCTTGGTGAAATACGCTTCGTTCCAGGAGGAATACTCGCCATTTTCTATCGCGGCGATGAAGCCTTTCATATTTCCCTCTTCTCTGACGTCGTTCCCGACGCCGTTGGAAACGTATACCGTGCAGCCGTCGGATATCGCCTGCTCTACCGTATATTCGGGACTGCATAAGACGGTCGCTTCTTCGGTCTCTTCTTCGCTCGCTTCTTCGGTCGCTTCGACGGTCTCTACTCCCGCCTCTCCGGCATTCATTATGCTTATACCGTTACCGCCTTTTAACAAAATATCGTCGTCAAAGCTCTCGGACGCACAGGAAGCAAGCGCGACCGCAAGCAAAAATACAAGTACAAACGCGATAAATCTGAATTGTTTCATTTTTCTCCTCCTCTAGTACATTTTCAGTTAAAAATCAAAATTGTATCACATGTCCACAATCAGGGCAGTACATACCATCGGGAAAATCCACATAGTTATGTTCTTCAAATGTCATATGACCGCAAATTCCGCATCGGCACTCATGAATGGTATCGTCAAATGGGTCAAATATGCTATATGAATGCATGTTATCGTAGCGATAAAAGCCATAAACCAAATCAGAATTATTATAGTCGCAATAGTAATCCGGCGGAACATCCGAATAATCATGCTGGTATAGCGCGCCTTCACCCCATTTTGATATTACCATAAATGAATTACCGGATAACACATAAGCAATAACACCGGAATGCAATGGCGTAAAGCCATTATTACCATCCAAACCGTAATAAACAATTCTGTCGCCAACTTGAACCTCTGCTGCTGTCAATTGGTGCGTATGACTATCATTCAAAAACGGGTCTATATCAAATAACCGATAGTGAGTATTATCAGGTGACTCACACCATGCATATCCGTGACAGTTATACTCTGTTGTAGCAGGAGAAAGGTCGAAAGCACCCGGGCAATATTGATAATAATAATTTGCCAACATTTGAGCTTGACCGGGAAAAAGATGATTTTGTTCATACTGTACAGTATACATATTGCCGCTGATAGTATAAAAATTGTAATAACCATACGTACTCGGTAAAGTTGCAAACACTGTCAACGTTGCGAGCAAAATGATAAAGCATGTAAAAAACACACTTAAAAGCAATTTTCGCTTCATAAATCACACCTCCTTATGTTTATTATATTTCTCCCCCGCGAAAATGTCAATAACAATCGGGAAATTTTATCATTTTTCGAAAATATTTTTTCACAAATTCAGAGAGTCCTGCTCAGACGCGCGCAGGAAACGATCTTTTCCATGATCGAGCCTTTGGAAAAATAATAGTGATTTGCCGCCTCAAAGCCGATGGCGGCGTTTTTGTTCATAAGGCAGAGCATGGCTCTCGCGGTCTTCTCTTCCCTTTGCGCCGCCGCGCGCATGGCGTCTCTGTCGCCCCTTTTCCTCGCGCGGATAAAGCGGATCTGATCGAGCGACGAGGTGTAGACGCAGTACGCGGCTTTCGCCATGACGACCGTTTCGCTCTCCTCTTCGCCTTCAAGCTCGTCGAGCCCCTGCTTCCACAGAGCGCAGAGCTTTTCGAACTGCGCTTCAAAGACGTCGGCGGGATATATCGAGCGCCATGCGTCGAGGTCGTCGTACGCAAAGCAGGTCATCGTCGACGAGTATCCGGTGGGCTTTTCAAAGAGAAGATTTGACGGTCCGCCGTTCTGCGGTCCGCTATATAACGTCGGACAGCTGAACGGGAATTCGACGAACGCCCTTGAAAACTTTTCGCACGCTCTTTTCATCTTTTCGCTCTCTTCGGGAACAGAAACGCGCTCATAGTAAAATTTCGAAACGTGCGCGAGGTTTTCCGACGGATAACCGCCGAGGGTCCAGCTTAGCTGAAAATGCTTCACTCCCTCGCTTCTTATGCGCCTCATGTGCTCTTCCACCAGCGGGAAAACGGGGATCGCCGGGACAGTGGAGCCCTCCCACGTGGTGTTCACCTGCACCTTCGCCATAGTCTCCAAGCCGAGGCTTTTCGCAAGAGCCCATTCCTCCTTCGCTCTTTCGCCGGGTCCGATCTGTCCCATGGAATAATCGACCACCCTGCCATCCACGCCGCCGACGTGCGTGGGAACAAAAAGCTCGCTCTGACTTTGCAGTATCACGTTTTTCGGAAGATGACGGATGATGTCGAGATTATACCTGTCCCATCCCCAGCTCCACGCGACGAGCTTCTTTTCCGGATCGGCGCGGTCGATGCCTTCGCGCATCGCCGTGATAAGCTCGCCGATGACCTCTCCGACCGATCTTTTCGCGCAGCGCGGACACGTGCAGTTTTCACCCGTTCGGTGGGAATAGCAGTTCGTCCTGTTTTCGGATCTGGTGATCGTGAAAAAGCCTCCGAGGAGCGGAGCCGCGCGGCAGATCTTTTCAAGAGACGCCGAGACGTATTCCCTCACTTCCGGCACGGAGGTGCACATACAAATCTTATCCTCGGCGCCCGGATATCCGCCGTCGCCGCGAAGACGCGGATACTTTTCGAAAAAGCCCGCGGGCATGCTTCTCGGCTCGTTTATATAGAGCATCAGCTTTATCCCGAAGCGGTCGAGACGTTCTGTGAAGCTTTTCAGATTTTCAAGGCGTTTTTGCCAACCGGCAGACAGAGACGGATCGTACGGGAATTCGGTGAGCATATAAAGGACGCCCTGTGTCCATACGGCGTTTATCCCGAGAGCGCGGTAGCTTTCAAGGAGCGAGTCTGGGCAGTATTCCTCACTCGGGACGTCGAACGCGGTCTGATAAAGCCCGGAAAAGAGATAAATCATCCGCAGACCGACGAGCTCTTTGCCGGAAAAGGCGATCTTCGGCGCCTTATATCTGAAATCAAAGGGCTTTACGCCGTCCGTCGAAACAGTCTCCATGACTTTTTTTATGCTCTTTGTCCGCTCTTTCTCGTCCGGCGTCAGTTCTCTCATGCGCACGGGGTCGCAAAGCGGCTTTTTACCGAGCTTGTGATCGAGGAAGTCCTCCTCGCGCATCGTTACGGCGAGGCTTTTTTCATCCGTTTCGAGAAGCTTTATAAGCTGTTCGTACGGAAGTATGTGCCACATGGCGCGGATGACGGTTATATATCCTTTTTCGAGCCAGACTCTGCTGCCGCAGGCGGAGTATATGCCCATTTCCGCGGCGCACTCCTTTACCTTTTCCGGCGTAGTTTCAAGTATCTCCGCCATTTTTTCAAAAGAAACGAATTCGCTCGCGCGGAAAATAAACGCCTGATGGCGCGTGGGAAAATGGTCGAGCGGCACGGGGCGCGCGCCGATCGCGGGAAGGGGTATATTGCTCATATTTCCTCCGATGCCGCCTTTGACGGCTGAGTTTTCCGGGATCGCACCGGTATTTATATCAGCGCATCAAACGCGGAACAAGTTTGCGGCGCTCGGCGCTGATTGGTATAATAAAAAAGAGGATGCGTTATCACGCGCATCCTCCGTGCGAAGATCACTTGCCGAAATATCTCTTGAGAAGTCCGGCGAACGCCTTGCCGTGGCGAGCCTCGTCGCGAGCCATCTCGTGAACGGTGTCGTGGATAGCGTCGAGATTGAGCGCCTTCGCCTTCTTGGCGAGCTCGAATTTTCCGGAGGTCGCTCCGTTTTCGGCGGCGACTCTTACCTTGAGATTTTCCTCGGTGGAAGCGGATACGCATTCTCCGAGAAGCTCGGCGAACTTAGCCGCGTGCTCAGCCTCTTCGAAAGCGGCGGTCTTCCAGTATTCCGCGATCTCGGGATAACCCTCTCTTGCAGCGGCTCTGGACATGGCGAGATACATACCGACTTCGGTGCACTCTCCGGTAAAATTGGAACGAAGTCCTTCGATGATATCCGCGGGAGCGTCCTTTGCAATACCTATGACGTGTTCAGCCGCCCAGGTCATTTCTCCGTCCTCGACAAGCTCGACGAACTTCTCGCCGGGAGCTTTGCAAAGCGGGCATTTATCGGGTCTGACGTCGGACTCGACTATTTCTCCGCATATTGTACATTTCCATTTTTTCATTTTAATTTCCCCCGTATTACGTTGCCGCGCGTAACGCGCTTCTTTTGGCGCATAAAAGACAGAACTTACTTTTTTTGCCGTATATATTTTATCAGAAACCCCGTCGCAAGTCAATAGCGCAAAAAGCGATCATCCGGGCTTTTTTATACCCGCTGACGGCGAAATCACGCAAGCCGCCTTTTTGTACGGAAACTCGGGCGGTTCAAAGAAAAAAGTTCCGGGCGGATGAAACGACAGTCTCTTCCGCCCGGTTTAAGTTAAATCCGAATCACGCGGGACGATTTGATTTTTTTCCGCAGACGAGGCAGATGTCGGTGAACGTCCTCCGGGAGTCTTCCCACCTGGATGAAGCCGCAAAGGAGAAGTAATCGGCGGAAGTCAGGGAATTGTCGTTTGTAAAGAAGAAATACGTAACGTCGTCTCCGCTGCTTCCGACGGTGCCGCCGGTATAATCGAGCTTCAACAGATACCATATACCGTCGTCACGGGTGGCAACCGGAAGTTCGTTGAAATCCGGCGAGCCGTACTGCATCTTATCGACCTTATACTTTTTCGAGCTCGTAAAGCTCATACGGTGGCATCCGTCGTCGTCGATAAAGCACGTGTGGTATTCGACGAGCTGTCCGTCCTCGTCGAAGCATGCGCTTGAGACCGACGCGTTCATTGCCGCCAAAGCGCGGTTTACGAATTCGTTCTGCTGATCCTGTCCGTCGCTGACGCATTCCGTATCGAACACATCTTCAAGATCCTTTTTCGGGTGCAGGATAAAAACGCCGTTTCCGTCGGCTTTCGCATCGTCGATCGTGTATCCGACGGGAGGCAGATATTTCGAATCGTTTTCCGGATCCACATTCAAGCCGATCTTATCCGGATCGAATCCGAGTTTTTCGGCATCATCGGTTTTGGCGGGAAGGTCGGTTTCGGGTAACGCTTCATCCGTCATCTCCGCGATATCGCCGGAATCGCCGACGGGCAACACTTTGTTATCTTTATCATACTTCAAGCCGTCGAACTCTTCCGACGCGCAGGAAGCAAGCGCCGCCGCCATGAAAACGGCAAGCAGCAAACATACGATCTTTGTGCTTTTCATTGTCTCGCTCCTTATATAATATAAATTGTCTCAGACCGGTGCGGAACTGGATGGGAAATCCCCGGCTTTGCACTTGATAACCGGTCGGAATGTTCCGCCCGGTTCAAAATCTTTCCCGCTCGCTATGATTATATCGCTCAATTGTTACAAAATTATGTACGCCCGACGTGATTTTCGGAATAATTAATTTTTTCGTTCACGTACGTTCCGAACGTCCGCGTGCGATCGTCCTTCTTTTGTCAAAACTTGACAAAGTTCCCCTTTTCGTTTATAATAAATCGGTCTGCCGGAGAGCAAATATCATTATTATTTCGGAGCAAATCAAATGTCATGGTTTTTTTTCGCCCTCATCTGCCTTTTGGGATGGGGGTTTGCGGATTTATTTTATAAGAAGAGTTCTGATGAGAACGAAAGATACTCTCATCTGAAAATAGCCGTCTGGGTCGGACTCGTTATGGGCGTATGCGCTGTTGCGCTGATACCTTTTTCCGAATCGCACCTGTCCTTTGAAAACATTTTTGAAAACGGCGTCAAATATCTTCCCGCATCTCTCGGATATATAATCTCGATGGTCATCGGTTACGCGGGGCTCAGATACCTCGAGCTGTCGATAGTTTCCCCCGTGCAGAACGCGTCCGGCGCCTTTTCAATGATCGCGATGCTCGTATTTTTCACCGTCACGGGCAGCGTCTCGAACATCGGAGAAGATTATTCCGCGCTTGATTTCACGGGAACGGCGTTCATTGTCGCCGGCGTTATAGCTCTCGCGGTGGTGGAGCAGCGTCTCGCGTCAAAAGAACGCGAAATGATTGAAAGCGGCAAAACAGCCGAGGAAGACCGCAAATACCGTTTCGGCGCGCTCGCTCTTCTCTTCCCGATCCTCTACTGTCTGTTCGATACTCTCGGCACCTCCGCCGACGGAATAATCCTCGACGAAGAGACCGGGCTGGGGCTCGGTGAGATCGACGTTCTCGTGCTTTACGGGCTCACGTTCATGCTCGCCGGCATAGCCGCATGGATATTCCTCCGGATCCGCGAAGGAAAACCGTATAATCCTTTTGCGAAGAAAGAGCTTCTGACAAAAGGCGCCGCGGCTGTCTGTGAGGAATTCGGTCAGGTATTCTACGTGTACGCCATGGCGAGAAAGCCGGTGCTCGCGGCTCCGATGGTCGCTTCGTACTGCATCGTTTCGGTCATACTCTCGCGGATACTCCTCAAAGAAAAGCTCAAAGCGAGCCAGTACGCCTGCGTCGCCGCCGTCGTTATCGGGATCGTGATGCTCGGCATTTCGGAGGGACTCGGAGAGCTTCCGGAAGAGATCGAAGCCATATCCGCGACGATCGGAGAAACGATAGGATAAAAAGTATCGGGCTGTCAAAAAAACGACAGCCCGATTTTTTACTTGTTTTTAATTTTTTCAGCGTAACCCGCCCAGTCCTTTTTGAAACGTTCGAGTCCTGACGCGGTAAGAGGATGATCCATCATCTTTTTCATTACGGCGTACGGGATCGTCGCCGCGTCCGCTCCGGCAAGCGCCGCCTCGCTGACGTGGGAAGGAGTTCTCACGCTCGCCGCGAGCACCTTTGTCTTTATCCCCCGGATCGTGAATATCTCTTTAATTTCGGCGAGCGCGTCCGCGCCGCTCGCGCCGGCGTCGTCGAGTCTGCCCATAAAGACGCTTACGTACGTCGCTCCCGCTCGCGCAGCCATTATCGCCTGCGCGGATGAAAACACGAGGGTCACGTTCGTTTTTATACCCATCTTAGAAAGCGCGGCGACCGCTTTTACGCCTTCCGTGCAGGCGGGGATCTTTACGACGACGTTTTCGCTTATCGCGGAAAGCTCCTTCGCTTCCTTTATCATGCCCTCGGCGTCGTCGGACAGTACCTCGGCGCACACTATGCCGCTCGTGATCTCCGTAATCTCCTTAATGACGCTTTTCAGATCCTTTCCGGAAGACGCCACGAGAGACGGATTGGTCGTGACTCCGTCAAGTATCCCCCATGAATTTATTTCTTTTATCTGTTCTGTTTCAGCAGTATCAAGCAAAAGCTGCATAAAAACCTCCTTGCGCCTTTCAGGCGCCGAAAAATTTTGCGAAATCGAAAAATGATGTTATAATATCCGCGGAAGCCTTGCTTCGCAAGTCTTTCAGGCTTCGCCTCCGTGCGCTTTGCGCACCCCGCGATATTGACGGCTTCGCAAAAATGCCCTTGCAAGCAAGCATTTTTGCTTCATGGTTGAATATCCGCGGAAGCCTTGCTCCGCAAGTCTTTCAGGCGTTCGCCTTCGTGCGCTTTGCGCACCCCGCGATATTGACGGCTTCGCAAAAATGCCCTTGCAAGCAAGCATTTTTGCTTCATGGTTGAATATCCGCAGGCGGTTTTTTATCCCGCGAGCAGTATTTTCAAAAAAAGTTAAGGAATCCCCCGTTTCCCGTTCGTATAAAAAGCGAAAGACCGGACGCGGTCATAAAGGACGAAAGGACGGCGGCAGACACATATGGACAAATGCGCGCAATGCTACCGGCGTTTCCTTGACGGCGACGAAAGCGCCGTCGGAGAGATCATGGACGAGCTCTTTTTCAAACTCGTATTATTTGTCGACCGATATCTTCACGACGTTCACGCGTCAGAGGACGTCGCGCTCGACGTAATGTCTGATCTTTTCGTTTATAAGCGCAGGTATAATTTCTCGGTATCGCTCAAAACGTACGTTTTCATGCTCGGCAAAAGCCGCGCGATCGATCATCTGCGTCACCGCAAAGCGCTGAACGCCGCCGTGATCGAAGAAGCCGAAGATTTGGCTGACGAGCGGGGCGATCTCATCGGCAAAGTGATCGCCGACGAACGTAAAAGAGAGCTGTACGGCGCGGTAGGCAGGCTGCCGGAGGATATGCGTACGGCGGTGCATCTCGTCTATTTTGAAGAGATGACCTACGACGAAGCCGCAAAGGTAATGAAAAAGAGCAGAAAACAGATCGACAATCTGTTGTACCGAGCAAAAAAAGAGCTTCGCAAAAGCATGGGGGAATCATGAAAAGCATCACTGAATACACCGACGATCTTATGATCCGGATAAATGAAAAAGAAAAACTCAGATCGAAAAAGCGCCGCGCCGCTCTGTCGGCTGCCGCCGTGCTTTCGATATGCGTCACGGTCACGGCAGCCGCGGTACCCGTACTCGTCAGACCGGTAAAAACTCCCGTTCAGATACCTGTCGGCACAGCCGAGGGCTCTGACGTCAGCATCACGGCGGAGCTTGCCGTAGACAAAAGCGACAAATTCGTTTTGACGGATCCCGATTACGGCTACGCCGAAAACGCCGGCGGTGACGCCATCAGTAACAGGCTGCTGTTCAGCGGTCTCACCGCGTTCACGGGCGGCGGCAAAACCTACTTTTCTCTCAACGAAGACGGACCGATCTATTACTTTGACGGGGAAAGCGTGATAAAATTTACCGGAAGGTTTTCAAACGGCGTATATTTCGGAGCCGCGTATCACGACGGATACGTCTATATGCCGGCGACGAGCGAAGTGATCTGCGGTGACGTGCGAACAAACGGCATATCCAGATACAACCCTGAGACGCGCAAAACCGAGAGCGTCATCGCCTCCGACGGAGCGGTCGGTTCCGTCGTGATCATCGGGAACAGTATGTTCTATACGTCGCAAAAAAGCGGTAAGCCGGTCATCAGAATGTGCGATCTTGAGTCGGGTACGATATATACGGTCGCTTCTCTTCCGTCCGGGGACGGCGCGGCGTGGATAAGCTTCTGTGGCGACAGGCTAGCCGTTTTATGCGGACGAGTACTCTATACCGTCACCTTTGACGGCACGGTCGCAAAGATCGCAGAGGACGTCAGCGCCATGACGTCAGGCAAAGATAAGATATACGCATATCGCGGGACCGCGGGACAATACGCCCAGTATAACTGGGTCTCATACCTGCGCCGCGGCGGAACGGACAGCGTCGACGTTTATTCCGCTCTCACCGGTGAAAAGCTCGGTGAATATGAAAACGACGGATACGTTCTCGCTTTCGACGTGCTCGGGCAAAGGATCCCCGCGATCAAAAACGGAAGCCTTTTCCTTATCGATCCTCTGAGCGGCGAAGCCGAGAAAATGATCGAAAGCGGCAGCGGCGTGTTTTTCATCGGAAACGCCGGCGGAAATCTGCTTGCAGTCAACGTAACGGGCTATTATAACGGCGCCGCGACGGGAGACATGTATCTCATCAGCGACAGCGGCGTGGTTTTCACGGGAAAGATGCCTTCTTTTTCAAGCGGTCACGTGAAAGTCAACTTCACCGACGCAGACAAGGCATGCGAGGAGTACCTCTATGAAAAGATCGAACTTCCGATCGAATTTGACAGGCTTTCCGTGACTGAAATATACTGTCATGACTCGGTTCATTTTTACACGGGCAGCGGCGAAGAGCTGCGTGAAAGGGAAATGGGAAATGTATATATCACCGCATATTTAGGTGAAAAACAGATAAACATATCCGTTTCACAGGAAAAGCGTACTTCCGACGCCGTGCCCGGCGAAAATTTCTACGATCCGGAAGGCATGGAAAGCGCGCTTCTGAAAACCGAAACGCTCCCGATAAAAATCGAAATGAACTCCGGAACGGAATTTTGGGATCTGATACGGCAGTCGGGCAAGTTTAGGGGCATGATCCGCTGGTATGAGGATCCGAACGGCGTTACGGAACTATGTGAAATAAAACTGATATGCGAAACTGACAATTATATCACCGTCGTACACATTGAATCCGAGAGTGGAAACATGGACGCCGCGATATCACTTTTAAGACTCGGATAATATACACAATATTATATACCCTCTGCTTTTTCGTGTCAAGCGAATGCATTAAACATAAAACGGAGCTGATCATGGAAATATCGCCGATAGCGTACGCCAAAAACGGTTTTACGGAAAAATTCGGGATCCCGAGGCAAAGCGGTCTCGTCGAAGAGGTCGTGTCGAGGATCGTGGTAAAAAAGGAATACTCGGTAAGGGAGGCTTTCCGAGGACTTGAAGGATTCAGCCACATCTGGCTGATCTGGGGCTTTTCGGAAGCGGTCAGAGAAAAATGGTCGCCCACGGTGCGTCCTCCGCGGCTCGGCGGAAACAAGCGCGTCGGCGTTTTCGCTACGCGCTCGCCGTTCCGTCCCAATTCTCTGGGCATAAGCTGCGTGCGGCTCTGCTCGATAGAACACGGTGAGAACACGGTTCTGACCGTCGCGGGAGCCGATATGATGAACGGCACGCCGGTGTACGACATAAAGCCGTATCTGCCCTTCACCGACTCCCGTCCGGACGCGGTGGACGGCTTTGCCGGAGACGTCGCCGGAAACAACGCCGAGGTCGTTTTCACATGCGCCGCGGCGGACTGCGCAAAGCGTCTCGGGCTTTCCGAAAACACGCTTTCGGCGATAAAAGCTCTTCTCCGCGAGGATCCGCGTCCGCACTATCACGAAAGCGCCGACAGGATCTATAAAATGACTTTCGGTGATCTTAATATCGCGTTTTTCGCATCAGACGGGACTATAAACGTGACCGAAATAGTTTCAAAGGACGAATAAAAACATATCTTCCGGAAACACTACCTTTGAAGTTTTCAACGAGGGGTGTTTTTCGTGTGTGAAGAACAAAAAGAAACGGAGAGCGAAGATTTTGATACGCTTCGGCGCGACGGGATGACAATATCGCGCGGAGACGGTTTTTCCGTCTGCACGTTCATGATCGCGGGACATATCGAGGGGCACACCGCCGTGGCGCCGCCTCTGAAATCGACGAAATACGAACACATAATACCGAGGCTGATCGACGCGGAGCGTTCCCCCGGGATCGACGGCGTGCTCGTAATATTAAACACCGTGGGAGGCGACGTGGAAGCGGGGCTCGCCATGGCGGAGCTCATATCTTCGATGCGAAAGCCCGTCGTGTCACTCATAATCGGCGGCGGCCATTCCATCGGGATACCGCTCGCCGTATCGGCTAAAAAATCGTTCATCGTACGTTCCGCGACGATGACGCTCCATCCGGTCAGGACAAACGGGCTGATAATCGGCGTTTCCCAGACGTTCACGTATTTTCAGAAGATGCAGGAGAGGATAACCTCGTTCATCGTATCGCATTCGGACGTGAAAAAAGAAGAGCTTGAAGAGCTGATATACGCCAGCGACTTTCTTGCCGGGGACATAGGAACGGTGATCGACGGCAAAAAAGCGGTGGAGATCGGGCTCATAGACAGTCTCGGAGGGCTTTCCGAGGCGCTGGACGCGCTGAAAGAAATAAAAGACCGATAGCTTCAAAAAAGCGCAAAGCCGCGGGACTTTTTCCGCGGCAAACGCATATAATATGAACAAGGCGCACGCCGGCTGCATACGCAGTCGGCATGTTCTTTTATTTTTTTAAGAAGGAGGTGCGTTTCATGAGCAGTATAAGACTGACGGATCATTTTGATAAAAATCGGATAGATGAAAAGGATTTTGACTTTCTGCTTCAATGCAGGCTGCTCAGAGAGCGCGATACGCAAAGGCGCGGACACGGCTCTCAGGACGATATCGACGCGTATATATTCGCGGACGACGCGGACGGCGGACATATCGCAAAGGCTGAAAGTACGTATACGGCAAATAAGCTTTGATGCGGCTTTTTATGACGTTTTACGAAAATTCACGGTTTCCTATTGATATATTCCGTCGTTTATGATAAAATAACGGTATTAACTATGACAAGGATATTAAAAATGTCAAGAAAATCAAAAGAAGAAATGGCAAAGCTTCTTCCCAACGCATCTAAAAGAAAACGCCGCTTGGGGGACAGGAACGACGGGCGCCGTCTGCGCACGCTCTTCCCCATGACGCGGGTATCGGCGTATATCATGCCGGACAGGATCGGTTCCTCAAACTACATCAGGGACAGTATAGAGATATCCGAGATAGAAAAGTTCATAATGAAAAAGCGCGCCGAGGGGCTGAAGGGCTTCGGGATCATCCACGTGCTCATCGCCGCATACGTGCGGGCGTGCTCTCAGCGCCCCGGTCTGAACCGTTTCATCAGCGGTCAACGGTGCTACTCGAGGGATTACGTGGAATGCTCGCTCGTCATAAAAAAGGAAATGCGCCTTGACGCCCAGGATACCGCGCTCAAAATGCTTTTCGACAGAGGCGCCACGGTGACGGACGTTTACAATCAGCTTACGAAGCTCAGCGAGGAAAACAAATCCGCCGACGGCGACAACGGTAATTTCGACAAGACGGCGAGGATATTCAACTTCATCCCGGGTCTGCTTCTGAAATTCGCCGTATGGTTTCTCAAGCTGCTCGACTACTTCGGACTTCTTCCGAGATTCCTTACGAGGATAAGCCCGTTCCACGGATCGTTTTTCATAACGTCCATGGGATCTCTCGGCATACCCCCGATATACCATCATCTTTACGATTTCGGAAATCTGCCGGTGTTTATGTCTTACGGCGCAAAACGTATCGTATATGAGCTGAACCAGGACGGAGAGGTCGAGGAAAAAAAGATGGTGGACCTCACCTTCGTCACGGACGAGAGGATATGCGACGGTCATTATTTCGCTTCCGCGCTGAAATATTTCCGCCAGCTCTGCAAGAACCCCGCCGTGCTCGACATCCCTCCCGAGACGATAGTCGAGGATATAGACTGAAAACGCAAAAACCCTGCCGCTTCATTGAATGCCGCGGCAAAAAACATAAGCTGAGATCCCGGTATGCACCCGGATCTCAGCTTTTTGCTTATTTTTTACATCAGCCGCGCTTATTGCGAAAGGATCCCGTCGGAAATAACGATCCTTCTTTGGCAGTAAGAAGCGACGACGTCGTCGTGAGTAACGATTATCACCGTTTTTCCCTCGTTGTTGAGCCGTACAAAAATATCCATTATTTCCGCGGCGGTGGACGAATCGAGGTTGCCGGTGGGCTCGTCCGCGAGTATCAGGTCGGGATCGTTCACTATCGCTCTTGCTATCGCGACTCTCTGGCGCTGTCCGCCCGACATGGACACCGCCTTCTTTTTTTCCTGAGAAAGAACGCCGAAGGTCTCAAGCGCGTTCCGCGCTCTTTTCTTCATTTCGAAAAAAGGCGCGTTCCCGAAAAGCATGGGCGCCTCCGCGTTGTACAGGGCCGTTCTGTGATTTATCAGAGAAAAATCCTGCAAAACAAAGCCTATTCGTGAATTGCGTATTTTTGCGAGAGAAGAGCGGCTCTGATTTTTTATATCTATGCCGCAAAAGTGATAATCTCCCCTCTCGAAGGTGTCGAGACAGCCGATTATATGCAGCAGCGTGGATTTACCGGCGCCGCTCCTTCCCTGCACCGCGACCATCTCGCCCTCTTTGATCTCAAGATCGGCGTCCCTCAGAGCGTAAAACGGCTCGCCGCCTACTTTATATATTTTAGATACTTTTTCCAGCTTTATCATCAGACGTTCCTCCTGTAAAAATCAAGCGGCGAATTCTTTCCGTAAAGCGCGGCGGGGATCGCGTACAGTATCGCCGTCAGCGCGGCGAAGTATACGAGCACCGGGATCGCCGAGCGCGCGTCTATAATATAGTTTATTGCGCCGACCGATCTTGCCCTCAAATAGTGAGGAAAAAAGAATACGCTTGCAATATTCGCCGCGCACGGCAAACCGAAAAGAACGGCAAGCGGCGCGGATATGAGCATTATGCATCTTTTTCTCGTACAGCCGATCATGTAGTATTTCGAAAAGTCCGGCAGCGAACGCTTTACGATAACGCCGCATATGCATATCGCGCACACGGTGCTCACGACTATCAGAAAGACCGGCAGCGGAAGCAAAGAGCGCAGATGCATTTCCAGTCTCCTGTCGGACTCGGCAATAATATCGCCGTACTGCGCGACCCATCCGTTGTTTTCAAGGAAGGTCAAAAGCTCTTTTCTGCTGTTTTCGTCTGCGTCCTTTTTTATGACGACGTATGAATTCGCATCTATTCTGAAGCCGCGTTTTTCCTCATACTCCCGCTCCGGTATCCCTTCCTCGGAAAGGAAAACCATCGTATCGTTTTTATCAAACAGTTCATCCGCAGACGTGCCGGTATTTCCGCTTGAATTGAACGACGGATAAAAGACGACGTCTCCGATCTTTCCGACGACTTCCGCTTCGATCCCGCTGACAGAAATCACGTCGCCGACGGATATATCTCTGACGGTCACGCCTCCGACGACCGCCGAGACGGAAGATATCCCGTCTTTGAACCAGCTTCCTTCTTTGACGTCGAGTTGAAACATCTTCCGCAGTTTTTCGCCGCAAATGATGACGTTGAGCGGCATTTCAACGCCGTTGACCGTTATTTGAGAGCTGAATTTTTTAATCGTTATGATATCTCCGCAAGCGTCGAATTTTCTGATCTCGTCTCTGAAGGCGTCATATTTTTCATATCCAACGTACGACGGATCGAGCGGGACCATAAAGTATGCGCCGTCTTTGTATTCGGATCTGAGCAAGACGTCCCTCGTATAAGACATATACCTGTACTCGCCTATGAGAGTGACGAGGACGAAAAGAGATACGAGGATCAGGATCATGACTATGATCACGGGAACTATGTTTTTTCTGATAAAGGAAAAGCACAGGATAAGCGTTTTCATATTTTCTCCTTATGCGATGAATTTCCGCGCGTTCACGATCGACGATCTGCGCACGCGAAGCAATACGTAGATAAACACGAACGCGAATACCGACAAAAACGTGACGGCGAACAGCCCTGCGTAATCACCGAGCGTATACGTGTACGGTCCGAACATATTCATTTTTGAAAACAGGCTGTCGTAAAGCGCCGCGTGGAACGCCTGCGATGCAAAGCACACGACCGCCAGGACTATGAACATCGCGCCGGAAAACACCGTCATCGTACGGACGCCGGAAGCGCCGAGCATAGCGTATACGTTCAGCTCGTACGCCGAGTCGTCGTACAGAGATTTTACGAGATAAGCAAACGCGAACACGCACGCAAGATATATGATAAATACCGTTGCCATATCTCTTTTCAGTGCCGCGTCAAATATTTCCTCATTGACGGTCTCTATACGGTAAGATGTCGCGGAGAGGATATCTCTGATCTTCCCGATGTCGGACACCGGGCAGTCCACGGCGATCTGATCCGGAAAAAAGCCGCATGCGGAAAACGTCTCGAGCGACATCGTAAATGAATCATACGACGTGACGCCGACTACCTCAAGATCTTTGCCGTTGAGTCTTACCGTGTCGCCTATGGATACGCCGACAAGATTTTCGGGCGCCATAACGGTGCCTTTTCGTTCAAGTCTGCCGGTGTCTCCGTATCTTGAATAATAATACGTTACGTCGCGCCTTGCACGAATTACAAGGTTCTCGGGTCTTACGTCCCATTGTGAGCCCGGATCCTCTCCGAGTTCAAAACGGTCTGACGAGTCCGGATCGATCGCGGCGTAATAAACAAGCTCCGCGCGCTGATTTTCGAAAAGAGCTTCCACGTCTTCCGCGCTCATTCGATCTCCGCCCTGAGAGATCATATAAAAATCGGGGATTCCGTCCAAATCCACCACAGATCTCAAAACGCCGTACATATACGTAAACATGATATTGCAGACAAAGATACCGACGCAAAAGACGGTAAAGAAAAACTTGTCTTCACATATCATCGCTTTCAGCTTTGAAAGTATCAGATACAGGGTTTTCATATAATCTCCTTATATGCATTCGTGCTTTCTATAACAAGTGGGGCAAATCTCGCGCGTTGCACAAGGAATCACAAATTACGGAATATTATAATAACTATTATTCGCGCTCCATTCATATGAATCATTGAGCAATAATACAGCTGTATGTTGTAAATGCGCAGCATACTTCTCACTTATAAAATCGGTAGTCGCATTACAATTATTGCTGGAATTAACACAAGTGTTTGACTTCGCTTTTTCAGCGTTTTGATTGCTATTATAAATTCCGGCATATGCATACAGTGTCACATCGTTATCTTCAATTGATCCATAATAATGGGACTCACTTGCGGACCTCGCTCTCCATCAAGTAAAAAGTCCACCGGGTTCATATATGCGTTTTCCGTATCCGTTAGCCGTATTAATATAAATCGAATCGTATCCGCTGGTAAACTCCGGCACATAATCCCTCAATTCGTCAATTCTGTGAAGTTCCTCAAGAGGAGACAGGGCAAACACGCTTAAATTAATCATAAGCATAGTAAAAAGCATAACGATTATAAATCCGACTGTTCGTTTGTTTTTTGTAATTTTCATCTTTATTATCCTTTCATAACTGCACAGCTGTATTAATTTGATCAAAATATATCAATTTTCGTATTGCTTCATTGGCTCGACCCTAAGATAAAATAGTTCAGCGGTGCTTCGAGTTCCGCTCCGGTGCGAGCCATTATTTCGTAAAAATCAGGATGCTGCCATACAAGATGCAGCGTTCCGTCCGGGTCCATGTAATAGACTCTTAAATATTTGGATACCATTTCCTCAGGCGACTTCTCGTAATCTATGTCTTTATCGAAAAACCAATACCTAGTCAAATCGCCGTTAGCGTAATCCCTTCCATCCGGAAACAACTTTAGATACAAATTGTGAAGCACTCCTTTGTTATGTTCCAGATGCCATCTTTGCGCATAAACACTGATGGCGTAATATCTGTAACTGCTCCCCTTCTCGTAATCGTTAAGCACCGTTTTTGAAGCACCGCCCCCTCTGTATCCGATCAAGCCCGAATCAGTCATGTACATATCAAACGTGATAAACCCGTCTCTCATCACGGGCTTTATCCCATCATACATATCTTCATAAAACAGGGTGTATTCACCGAAATAATACGTATATAAGACGATAAGCAAGATTGCCAGAACAACAGCCGAAATCCATACGATCCTCTTTATAATCGTTCTCTTGCGTTCTTTTTGTCTTAAAGCCTCTTCCATCGATACGTTTACGTCCATGATATGATCCTTTCTGTAATAATACGTTTTTCGCCCGTCCGATCCGTTTTCGTTCGGTTACGGCAGGATATAGTAATCTTTTATGATGAGTCAATTAGTATGCGCTTCTCGGATCATCTGCCCGGACCTAAGATAAAATAATTCAGCGGCGCTTCGAGCTCCGCTCCGGTACGCTCGATTATTTCGTCAAAGTCGGGATGCTGCCATACAAGATGCAGCGTTCCGTCCGGGTCCATGAAGTACACTCTTAAATATTTCGGTGCCATTTTATCAGGCTCTTTTTCATAGTCTATGTTTTTATCAAAAGTCCAATATTTGTTAAGATAACCTCCGACAAAACGGTTTCTGCCGTCAGGAAATACTTCAAGATAATCATGAGTATGCACTCCTTTGCTATGAATCAAATACCATCTTTGAGCTTGAACTCTAATGGCATAGTACATATACACGCTTCCTTTCTCATAATCGTTAATTACCGGATTAGATACAGCAATATTTCTATAATTGATTGATCCCGAATCAGTCATGTACATATCAAACGTGATAAATCCGTCTCTCATCACGGGCTTTATCCCATCATACATATCTTCATAAAAAAGAGTGTATTCACCGAAATAATACGTATATAAGACGATAAGCAAGATCGCCAGAACAGCTGCCGAGATCCATACGATCCTCTTTATAATCGTTCTCTTGCGTTCTTTTTGTCTTAAAGCCTCTTCCATCGATACGTTTACGTCCATGATATGATCCTTTCTGTAATAATACCTTTTTTGCCCGTCCGATCCGTTTTCGTTCGGTTACGGCAGATTGTAATAACCTTTGATAATTGGCCAGTTGTACGTACCGTTCACCTTCAATCTTGCGATATGGTTCAGATTAGTGGCGTATGTCGCCCAAATATAAGGCGTATACGCGGCGCAGTTTCTTTGAGCGTTCATCTCGGTATTGGTTGAGCTTTCATCCGAACCGTTATTCAGATTACGGATGCGCGCATATGCGTACGGTTCCATCTGGTTGAGCGCAAGCGCATGATCGCCCCAGACCTCGGTAAAAGCTCTCGAACGAAACAGGGTAAAAAGGTTTCCGGTCTGATATCCGCACTGCCCCCATCCGTTTTGACCACTAACAAATATGTCATCATATCCGGACGTGTACTCAGGCAACTGATCTCTCGATCCGCCCGTCTCAAACGCGCCGTCAGCGGGAGACAAAGCGAATACGCTTATGCTCAGCATAAGAGCCGCAAAAAGCATAAAGCATAAAAATCCGATAATTCGTTTAGTTTTCATTTGAATCTCCTTTCGAAAAATGCGGCGTACCGCGGGTTGCTTTGGTAAAACGGCGGACCGGACGGGCGTCGGCGATCTCGTCATCGATATAAATATATCACAATTTTAATAAAGTGTCAATACGTTTTTTTAATTTTTACGTATTTATCAAAATCTGTCGCGCTTCGCACAAAAAAAGCAGGCAGAATGTCGTTCTGCCTGCAAAAATATACAAAGTTTTGAAAATGCCGAAAAACGGGCGACCCGTTCGATCAATACTCGTACTCGGCGTAATACGCCACTATCTTAAGCGCCTGCGCCTCGTATTCGATCGGGACGTAAACGGGGATGACGCATCTGTCGCCGCCGGAAAGGAAATTGTTCCTGTAATATATCTTCATCAGGGAATACTTGTTGTTAAAGCCGGCGCTGACGTCTTCTATCCCGATATCGCAGAAGGAATAGTAAAGACCGTTCACGTATGCGCCGAAGTAACCGAAAACGCATATGCCCTTTGAAAGCTTCATTTTATAAAGATCGGAAAAATACGTAAGAAGCACGGCGGCGAACTGTAAAAGCGCCGGCACGAGCACGCTTATGAAAAGGCGGATATTGCGGAAGACCGCCGCGGAAACGCCTCCGATGACAACGAGCGCCAAAAGCACAAGAAGGGAGATCCTTATGGGCAGCGGGCTGAATTTTTTTGCGGCGTAATGAGCCGACGCCGCGGCTTCCTTGGAGGAAAGATACCATATGGAGATACGGTCCTCGTCCTTTGTTTTCA
>Ga0079305_1002106_pt1 | contig 19653 bp, 14 predicted proteins | sample LMS_cellobiose_e_FD_79183 | JGI IMG/M metagenome (GOLD analysis project Ga0079305, IMG submission 79183) | Rumen-fistulated moose microbial communities from Alaska, USA - LMS_cellobiose_enrichment | ecosystem: Host-associated > Mammals > Digestive system > Stomach > Rumen fluid ... | reverse complement strand
CTTCACCGCCTCTCCTCTTGTTTACTTCTTATATTCGACATCACCTCTTAATTCTCCTTTTGGTCTCTTTTGGCTTTTTCATAAAATATAACCGCTGACAAGGGCTTTGTCAACGGTCTGAGCCGACGCTCTCTTTGTCCGGGCGGATGCCTTCCTTCCAGAACGGGCCGGGCGTTACCGATCCGCCGTCAGGACATAATCGCGCATCTCCCGGATGAACCCCGCCCGCTCCAGCCAGGGCACGGCTTCGGCCGGATAGTCGCGCACGGTCAGCAGCCGCAGGTGGGGATAGACACGCCCGGCGCGGAAGGCGTCCGCCAGCGCGCGGACGGCCACCTCGCTGCCGTGCGGCGCGCGCAGCACCGCGCCCTGGCGCTCGGCGATGAGCGCGACGCGCCCGCCCTCCAGCACCACGGCCGTGCCGGGCACGCAAAGAAACGCTCCGTCGCCGCTGCGATCCAGCGGCAGAATGCGGCCCCATGCCTGCGCCGGATCGGCGGCATTCAGGCAGAGGCAGTCGTCCTCCGGCCGGCGCAGCCGCTCGCTGACGCGCTCAAAATCCCGCGCCCGCACGAACTGCGCGCCGGACAGCGCGCGCACGAAATAGCCGCGGCGGGCCTCGCCGGTATACTCCATGCGCCGCAGCAGCGTGAGCGCTTCGGCAAAGCTCAGGCCCTCGGCGGCAGCGGTCTCACGGCAAAGGATGCCCCAGCGATCGAACGCGCGGTCCAGCCGGAGCGGCAGCGCCTCCGGAAGCATCGGCCGGGCCAGCTCCCAGCGGCCGCCGTCGGTCTGCGCCATGCGCGCCCTCACGCGCTGCCGGGCGCTGGACGAGGCGGGCGCGGCGCGCAGCGGCGCGAAACCGTCGCACACCACATCGCCCGCGAGCGCCATGCGCCTGAGCAGGTCGCGCACCGGCAGACCGTGTAGCGCCGCCGTGAGCGCGTAGGTAAAGCTCGCGCCGCGCTTCGCAAGCACCGCGCGCACGGCCGCGGCCTCTTCGGAGGCGTCAAACGCCGGCGGCTCGGCGTCCCAGTCGACGGCGTCGGCCGGGAAAAAGGCCAGCCGCGCGCCGTCTCCGCTCAGCCGCCACACCGCCTCCCCCGCGGCGAGCAGCTCGTCGAGCAGCGATTCCCGATAGGCGCTGGTGCGCGCGGGCAGCACGACGCCTTCCCAGTGCGCAACGGGCAGATACAGCCCGTAGAGCCGCCGCACGGCCGCGGCCAGCCGCTCGCGGGGCGAGCCGGAAAAATCCGTCTGCCAGCGGGCCAGCAGCGCCGCGTAGGCCGCGGGCTCCGCCGTCTGCACGGCGCGCCGCCGGGCCGTCAGCGTGAGCCGCTGCGCGCGGCGGTAGACGTCGGCGTGAATGAACAGGCCATTTTGCTCCACGGCGATTCCTTCGCCGACAAGCGCCCCCAGCGCGGCGCCGACCTGCGCGCCGGTCAGGTCGTAGCGCTCGGCCAGGGTTTCGGCATCCTGCGCGCCGCGGTAGCGCAGGCACCGGCGCAGCACGCGGCCCAGCGCCCCGGCGTCGTCCTCCTGCAGCGCGCGGCGGTACAGGTCCTCCTGCTCCGCGGCGATCCACAGCCCGGGCTCGATATACGCCGCACGGCCCGTGTCGGCGAGCGCGCTCATCCATTCGAAAGGCGCGTCCGTCTCGTCGGCGGTCAGGTCGCCCTCGATCATCAGCTTTTCATGAAGCGTTCCGGCGCTGTCCGGCGGCCTGACGCCCGCGGCGGCCTCGGCGAGGTGCGCCTGCTCCGGCTGAATGGCGGGCCGGCTGTCCGACTCGACGTCCACCGACTTTGCGACCTCCGGCACAGGCGCGTACTCGTACATCATTTCGGCCTCCACCTGGCGACGCAGCGAGAGCGTCATCGGCGAGGGCCGGTTCCCGTTGCGGCGCGTCACGAGCCGGACACGGCCGGCGCGGATGTCGCGAAGCACCTCCGCCAGCGCGTCGGCGTCGATGTAGCGCTCCATGCAGTCGCGCGCCGTTTCCACGAGCATGGGATGAGCGGGGTGCGCGCTCGTCCGGGCCAGCGCCTCCGCCCCGCGCATGCGCTGCACCCACAGCGGCACGCGGCCGCCCGGCCGCACGCCCATCATCAGCGCGCGGTCCATGTTGTAGCGGAAGGCGATGGTGAACTGCGCCGTGCCCGGCAGCTCGCGCCACAGCTCGTCCCGCACGGCGTCCGGGTCGAGCGATTCGACCAGGTCGGCGGGCACCTCGGCGCCGGTGACGTGCAGCAGAACGCCGTCGTCATCGTACCACACGCGCACGTCGCCCCGCACGCGTTTCGACGCGCGCGCGCGCAGCAGCACGGCCAGGCCCTGATTGACCCGGCCTCCGCAGGGACAGTGCAGCATCATCTGGTGCTCGCCCGCTCCGTCCTCAAAAAACTCCTGGACCAGCGTCCGGTCGGTGGCGAGGCAGCCGTTCGCGGCCAGCTGTTCCCGCAGACAGCGCGCGGCGGCCTGCGCGGCCTCCTCGTCGCCGGTCTTTTCCCGCAGCAGCCGGACGAGCCGCCCCGCATGGTGGGCCTCCTCCAGGTCGCGCAGCATCTGCCCGAACATCGCGCCGGTCTCATAGCCGCGCCCCATGCCGTCGCCGCGCCAGAACGGCGACTGCGCGCCCTCCGGCGAAGCGGCGCGCACGATCACGCGGTCGCGCGTCACCTGCACGATGCGCCAGGCAAAGGCGCCGAGGAAGAATTTGTCGCCCAGGCGCGCCTCGAACACGAACTCCTCCTCCAGCTCGCCCAGCCGCGTCGTGCCGTCCTCCAGATACACGGCGTACATGCCGCGGTCCGGAATGGTGCCGCCGGACGCCAGCGCCAGCATGCGCGAGTACGCGCTGCCGTGCACCGTGCCGTGAATGCGGTCGTATTCGACGCGCGGCGAGACGGGGCGGTCGTCGTCGTGCTCGTCGTCGCCGGCGAGCATGCGCAGCACGGCGGTGAGCTGAGCCTCCGTCAGCGCGCGGTAAGGCGTGCAGCGGCGGGCCAGCGAGAGCGCCTCCCCCACCGTGTAATCGGCCACGGCGGCCATGGAAACCAGGTGCTGCGCCAGGATGTCCAGGCACAGCGTCGGCGGCTCAAGCCGTTCGATGAAGCCCCGCCTCATGCCGTCGGCCGTCATGGCGGCGAGCAGCACCTCCTGATTCATGCGCGGATAGAAGCGCATGACGCTGACCGCGCCCGGCCGATGCCCGGCCCGGCCCAGCCGCTGCACGGCCGAGGCGATGCGCTGCGGACAGCCGACCTGAACGACCAGGTCGATCTCGCCCACGTCGATGCCCAGCTCCATGGAGGACGTGGCGCACAGCACCTTGAGCCGGCCTGCCTTGAGCGCGCGCTCGGCCTCGAGGCGCTGCTCCTTCGCCATGCTCCCGTGATGTGTGCGCGCGAAGCCTTCGCCGCCCAGCGCATTCACGCCCGAAGCCACCTTTTCCGCCGTCGCGCGGCCCTCGCAAAACACCAGCACGGTGCGTTCCTGCTGCGCGGCCTCGTAGATCTCGCGGCAGATCTCCGGCCAGACGGGGTGTCCGGGCAGCGGCTCCGGGCCGGAAGACGCGGCCAGCACGCGCACGTCGGCCTTTTTCTCCACGGACGGCGCAACGATTTCCGTCTCCGGCCCGCCGAGGAAATCGGCGGCCAGCTCCAGCGGACGAATGGTGGCCGACAGGCCGATGCGCTGCGCCGGACGGCCGGAAAGCGCGTCCAGCCGCGCCAGCGAGAGCAGCAGATGCGTGCCGCGCTTGCTGTTCAGAACGGCGTGCAGCTCGTCGACGATGACGGTCTCCGCCGTGCCGACCATGCGCTGTCCCCGCGCGCTGGTCAGCAGCAGATAGAGGGATTCCGGCGTGGTGATGAGGATGTGCGGCGGATGGCGCAGCATCCTCTGCCGCTCGGAGGCCGGCGTGTCGCCATTGCGCACGGCGACGCGGACGGGGGCCGCCAGCCCCTCGATGGGCCGGGCGAGGTTCTCGCGGATGTCGTTCCCGAGCGCCTTGAGAGGCGAGATGTAGACGGCGTAGACGCGCTCATCCAGCCGGCCCTGCCGGGCGAGCGCATTCAGCCGGTCGATGAGCATGAGGAAGGCGGTGAGCGTCTTGCCGGTGCCTGTGGGCGCGCTGATGAGCACGTTTTTTCCGCGCGCGATGGCCGGCCAGCCTTCGCGCTGCACGGCCGTCGGCTCGCCGACCGCCTCCTCAAACCAGCGGCAGGTCGTCCCGGCGAACAGCCTCTTCATTTCGTTATCCATGCGGGCCTCCCGTGAACATGTGTTTTCTCAGAGAATAGTAAACCATGAATCGGCGCAAATGTCAACCGAACAGGGCGTCGTTATTTGGCGCGTCGTTGGACAATCCGGCAGGGATGTGTGGCCGCGGAGGCAATTCTGCCGGCGAGGTCCTGTTGACATGGTGTTTTGCGGCGCCCGCAGTATTCGTGACGGAAGGGCGGAAGCATTCGGACGATCCGGGCGAAAATGACCGCGGCGACCGGGGCGTAACTGAACCAGGGGGACGAAAAAGGAGCGACCGCTCACAGGTCGCTCCACCGAAAACCCGCAAAGCGGGGATTTCACTTCCCAAAATACCGATCCGGCAGGCCCTTGAACGCCTTGCCGCGCATCATTCCTGCGCAAAGTACAGTGAAAAGGTGTCCTTCGCGGCTGAAATCAGGTTTTCTATATCCAACATGCGCTGCGCCTTGAGGTCGATTATGGGAATCGAATCGTGGACGGTAGACGCAATGACCTGATAGGACGTGGGCGGCAGGAGCACCTCGTTTTCAGCGTTTTCAAAGCACAGAACGGGCATGCCAATTGGCACGTGGATTTTCAGCACTTGCGCCGGCGCGTGATAGTCCTGATTCCCATAGTCGATCAGCTGTCCCGTGCTGCTGGTACTTGTCAGGCCGAGTAATTCCACGGTGCTTCCCGGAGACGCGCCATCCAGCTTAAAACGAGCTTCCATATTCCGAAACAGCAGCATTTCCTGTTGAGCAGGGCTGGCCGAACGGCATAGCAGACGAATATCCGCAATCGCCTGTTCCAGCATTTCCCGCTTTGATGCAGGGGACAGATCACAGGGCGTTCGGCGTCTGTAACTGTCGAACAATGCCTGGCAATCCAATCCAGAGAAAGAGAAACGCTTTTCCGGTGTCTGCTCCTCTGCCTCTTTGATTATTCCCACGTTGTTTCCATGCACGATTTCAAGGCATGGCTCCATCGCTTCTGTGTTCTTCCACAGGAACGCGTTGATGATCAGGTAATCCGCAGCAGTATAAAACCAGAGGGCTTCCCTGACTGGATCAAGCATCACCCGACCTCCTTGAAAAAGAAACCGGGGTAAGGCTTCCCCTCGTCCCGGCAATTCTCTTACTTTCCGAAATACCGCTCTAGCAGCCCCTTGAACGCCTTGCCGTGCCAGGTATCAACGAATGCCGTGTTCCTGCATGGATTTCATCAGATAATCACGCGCCTTGCTTGGCGGGATATGGGCTTCCACATCCCTTGGATCGACATAATCGCCGTTACCGATGCACGCCAGCAGAAATTCGATGGTGAACACGTCGAAGATATGCGGATCGGAGAAAGATACTTCGATGGTGGTGTTCATGCGTGCGTTCAGCGCGTCGATGATGCACCGGTAGATAAAGTGATCCCGGCCCAGCAGCTCACCGATGCGATCCAAAGAGGACAGCGCCTCCTGCATCTGCGCCACCGTGACATGCCTGCGGAAACCGCCGCAGCCAGCGCCGCCGGAAAGAATCGCGTCCACGGAGCAGTGCAACGTTCCGGCCAGATCCAGCAGGATAGAAACATCCGGAAGCGTTTCGCCCCGTTCCCAGTTTGATATGGCCTGCGGGCTGACATTCAGCTTTTCGGAAAGCTCCGACTGCGTCAATCCCATCCTTTTGCGTTCCGTCTGTAGAAATGATCCCATCAGTTTTGCATTCAGGTTCATGGTGAACCCCTCCCTTCCGGAATCATTATAACTGAACGTCGGAAGAAAGAAAACAGCCGGATGCTTGAGGTTTCACGGAGAAAAACAAGGCGCGTTTGGAAACGGAGCGGCAACAAGCCCGCTCCGCGGAAAACACAGGAGGAATTACTTCCCGAAATACCGATCTAGCAGGCCTTTGAACGCCTTGCCGTGACGGGCCCTGTCGCGCCCGGATTGGGTCATTCTTTGGATAAAAAAGCCTGGGCGGCGGCAAGGATTCGTTTGGTGCCTTCGTGCTGAAAACGTTGCATGACTTCCGCATACGGCAGCAAAAGAATCCTCCTGATTTCTCCATGCTGTGGAATGAGTGGTTCGCCACCGTATTCGGCCAGGAAATAGACCACCTGCTTACGCGTGCCGGGCTTTTCTGCGGGATTGTATTCGTCCATTTCCCGGAATCCGTGCAGAAACACAGGAGACAAGCCGGTTTCTTCCCGGATTTCCCTGGCCGCTGTTTGTATTTCCGTTTCATTGCCTTCCACATGACCCTTGGGAAAGCTGTATGCTCCGGATGTTTCCTGCACGACGATGAACAGGATTTCCCCGTTCCGCTTGGTGAACACCACGGCACCGCAGGATTTTTCTTGGTTCAAGGCAGTTTCCTTTCCATACGGCAGAAAAACGGCGGGAGCAAGTCCCGCCGTTAGGGTTCATTATTTCCCGAAATACCGATCCAGCAGCCCCTTGAACGCCTTGCCATGTCGGGCCTCGTCCCTCGCCATCTCATGCACCGTGTCATGAATCGCATCGAGGTTGAGCGCCTTGGCCTTCTTGGCCAGCTCGGTCTTGCCCATGGTGGCGCCGTTCTCGGCCTCCACGCGAACCTGCAGGTTCTTCTTGGTGCTGTCGAACACAACCTCGCCCAGCAGCTCGGCGAACTTCGCGGCGTGTTCGGCTTCCTCGTACGCGGCTTTTTCCCAGTACAGGCCGATTTCCGGATAGCCCTCGCGGAAGGCGACGCGCGCCATGGCCAGATACATGCCGACCTCGCTGCACTCGCCGTTGAAGTTCTCGCGCAGGCCCTGCTTGATCTCCTCGGGAGCATCCGCCGCCACGCCCACGACGTGCTCGGCCGCCCAGGTCATCTCACCGCTCTGCTTCACAAACTTGCTCGCCGGCGCCTTGCACACCGGGCACTGCTCGGGCGCCGCGTCGCCCTCGTACACATAACCGCAGATGGAGCATACCCACTTTGCCATTGTCAAATCCTCCTCAATAAATTGAAGTCCTGTCCGGCTCACCCGGACCTGCTCGCGCCTATTATAACATGCGTGCGACGAGTAAGACAACACTAATTGCTGCGTATGCAAATATCTTAACCCGACTCATCCCGCGGTTGAAAAAGCAAGAATGATGTGCTATAATATAAAAGGAGGTGTATGGACCATTATGAAACTGAAGCAAAGGCTGGAGCGGTTTGTCCTGCGTTTCGCGCTGGCGTTCGCGGCGCTTCTCCTGCTGTGCGGCGCGGCCCGCGCCGACGGACTGACGGTGCACTTTCTGGATGTCGACCGCAACGACGGCATCGTGATCACGTGCGACGGCGAGGCGGCTTTTATCGACGGCGGCGTGCATTCATACAGCGAATGGGCCGTCGAATACATGCAATCGATTGGCATCGGGCACATCAAGTATTACATCGGCACCCATGCGCACAAGGATCACGTGGCCGGCGGCGCGCGGGTGATTCTTGCCATGACGCCGGACAGCGTGCTCCAGCCTCATGACGGCGTGCAGGAGCTCATCATCAGGGAGGCCAGGGGCGAAGAGGAGCTCGCCGCCGCGCGGGGCGCCCGCTATGTCACCGTGGCGGTGGGACAGACCTACGCCATCGGCGGCGCAAAGCTGACGGTGATCGGTCCGCCAAGCGTCACCAAATACCAGAAATACACGTCGCTGGAAAACTTCAATTCCATGATTTTCCGGCTGAGCTACGGCGCGAACAGCTTCCTTTTCACCGGCGACACGTCCAGCACCATCCTGAATCGGCTGGAGCAGGCCAGTCCCGGCACGCTGAAGTGCGACGTGCTGAAAAACCCGCACCACAACGGCGCCACGAAGGCCAGCGTGCTGAACGCCTGCGCGCCGCAGTTCGTCGTCTATTCCACCTCCGACAAACACCAGCCCACCTCCGCCGCGCTGCGCGATGCGGCAAACGCCGGCGCGCGCACGCTGATCACCTCCCCGCGGCAGAACGGCACCGTCATCCTCCACAGCGACGGCCGCAATCTCAGCTGCACCGTTTCCAACGGCCCGACGGAGATCACGCTCAGCAAGAGCGAGCTTTCGATTTATGAGGGCAAAAGGCAGGCGGTTTCCGCCCGGGTAACGCCGCGCCATTACAGGACGGTCAGCTTCGTCAGCCTGGATCCCGCCATCGCCCAGGTGGACAGCTCGGGCCGCGTCACGGGCGTCAGCCCCGGCACGGCCACGGTCCGCGCGCTGGCCTCAAACGGCCTGTATGCCGACTGCACGGTCACGGTTATGCCCGTCGGCGTGAAGCTGAACCGCACGGCCCTGAGCATCCGCCACGGAGGCACCGGCACGCTGAAGGCCACGCTGCTGCCCAGCGGCACCCGCGGCCACACGGTCAGCTGGTCCAGCGACGACCCCTCGATCGCGACGGTGACGTCAAACGGCCGTTTCACCGGCCACGCGCCCGGCGAAACGGTCATTCGCGCCACGCTTGAGAACGGCTCGCAGGCCGCCTGCGTGCTCACCGTCAATCCGGTGCGCGTCAGCAGCGTGAAGATCAATCCGAGCCGCCTGACGCTCGCGCTGGACCAGACGAAGCAGCTCGCCGCGACGGTCAGCCCGAAGAACGCGACCTACCCGGACGTTGCCTGGTCGAGCGCCGACGAGAGCATCGCGCGCGTGGACAAAAACGGCCTGCTGACCGCCGTGGGCATGGGCAGAACCACGATCACCGCGACGGCGGACGGCCGGGAGCGGACCATGGCCGTCACGGTTACGCCGGTCTACATCACCTCCATCGCGCTCTCCATCGACAGGCCGTCCCTGACAGCCGGCGTCGCCGGCCGGAATACGCTGCAGGTTTCGGCGGCCATACAGCCCCTGAACGCAACGATCCAGGACATCGCGTGGAAGACGTCCAACCCGCGCGTCGCAACGGTGGACGAAAACGGCGTCGTCACCGCCGTGAGCCCCGGCCGCGCCAACATCTTTGCCGTCTCGCAGGACGGCAGCCGCCGCCAGACCAGCATCCGCGTCACGGTGGAGGCCAACCAGTTTGTGCGCAAGGCGGCCGTCGTCGTTCCGGGCCAGCTGACCGTCAGCGCGAAGAGGCTCGTCTATGAGCGCGACGACCTGAGGGTAGAGCTGTACTATGCGAATCAGACCGACCAGCCCGTGCCGCTGCCGGCCGGCGGCGTTCTGACGCTCATCCTGCCGGACGGCAAGGAGCTGCCCGTCGGACCGGTGGAGCCGGGCCAGCGCGCGCTGCGCGGCGGCCGCGTCGGCGCCTGGACGGTCAGGCTGCCGCTCGCCGGAAATCCCCGTCTGGCCGGCCTCGATCTGGCCGCCTGCGACGCGACGGTAAGGTGACGGCCCGCGCCGCCTCATAAAAGACGCATCCCGCCGTTCCCTGAGGACGGCGGGATGCGCGTTTGTTGCGGGGAAGAAACGGCGCGTCAGCGCCTCCGGCGTCCGGACCCGCTGATGGCGAGCAGGCGCACCATCTGCAGTATGGCCGTCAGCGCCGCGGCGACATAGGTCATGGCCGCGGCGCGGAGCACCCGACGCGCGCCGGTCAGCTCGTCCGCGGCCAGGTAGCCGTCCGCCTCGAGCGCGGTCAGCGCGCGGCGGCTGGCGTTGAACTCCACCGGCAGCGTGATGAGCGCGAACAGCACCACGAAGGCAAACAGCGCGATGCCCGCCAGCACCAGCGGCCGCCAGCTGAACACCAGGCCCAGCAGCACCATGGGCCAGGAGAGATGCGAGCCGATATTGACGGTGGGGACGGCGGCGCTGCGCAGCGCCAGCGGCGCGTAGGCGTCCCGGTGCTGCAGGGCGTGGCCGGTCTCGTGCGCGGCGATGCCCAGAGCCGTGATGGAAGAGGAATCAGCCACCGCCGCGGACAGCCGCAGCGTCTGGCTGGCGGGGTCATAGTGATCGCTCAGGTCTCCCCCGATGCGCTCGATGGCGACGTCATACAGGCCCTCGTCGTCCAGCATCTGCCGGGCCAGCCCGGCGCCGGTCAGCCCGCAGCGCGCCGGCACGGCGGCGTACTGCCGGGCCACGCCGTTCACCCGGGCCTGGGCAACGAGCGAGACGACCACGCCCGCGATGACGAGCAGGTATGTGGGATCCAGATAAAAGCCTGGAAGGTACATGAAAACAGCCTCCCTTCGAAGGACGTTGTGTCGGCGGATTGCCACACGGACATTATACCACCTTTTCATTCAATCGATGTGGCGAAAAGATGAATAAATACGGAATTCCTCCAGAATGCGGACAAAGCGGCAAGCGCTTTTCGCTTCGGCAGGGCCGGCCGAAGCAGGACGCAGCCGGGGATCGGCCCGTCGGGACGCCGCCTGTTGACTGCGCCCGCAAAGAGAAAACGGCGCGGCCGAGGGCGCGCCGTTTTCCGGAAGGCTCGTATCACTTGCCCAGCCGCAGCTCGTTGACGATGCCGGTCACGGCGGTGTACACCAGCGCGATGCCCGCGCAGACGACCGTGGCCTTGACGGCGGTGAAGGGATTGAAGGCGATGATCAGGCCCAGCACGATCGCGACGGCGGCCAGCGCCATGGAGACGGGGTTCTTCCCGCCCTTGTACGCCCGGTACAGCTCGAACGCGCCGTAGACGATCATCACGATCCCCAGCACGATGGGAATGAGCTTCTCAAACGACGCGGTGTTGAACAGGACCCACAGCCCGATCAGGCAGGCCGCGACGCTGCCGATGAGGCGCGCCAGATCGGCCGGCTTTTTGGATTTGTCCTTGAACCAGGTGTAGACGCCCGAGGCCGCCACCAGCAGCAGCGCGATGGCCGCCAGCCGGCACACGAGGGTCAGCGTCGCCCCCGGCCAAAAGATCAGCAGCAGGCCGAGGATGCCGAGAATGACGAGGGACGGGATGTTCTTCTTGCCGTTTTTCATGGATGCTTCCTCCTTATCCGGACGGTCCGGTTTGCTTTTCTGGAGGCATTATAGCACAATCCCCCGCGTTTGTGAACAAAGCCCGGCAAAACTAATGCGCCGCACAGGAAATTTTAAGAATTCACACGGCCCGCCGCGCCGATATGCGCGCGCCGGCGGCGCTTCGCCCTCGCGGCATATCGCTGTGTTTTCACATTTTTATCCGGGTTTGACGCGAAAACACTCTTTTCCTTTTCGGGAAAGTGATATATAATAGGGACATCGAGCGAACATGACGGAGGCGGTATGCATGAGGACGCTGGTTGTCTGGGGCGCGGGACGCATTGGTCGCGGTTTTGTGGCGGGTCTTTTCCACGAGCCCGGCTGGCGGATTGTGTTTGTGGACATTGACCGCGCCCTGGTCGACGCCCTGAACAGCCAAAAGGCCTACACCGTCTTTAAGGCGCGGAAGGAGGGCATCGAGCGCACCCGCGTCGAGGGAGGCTTCTCCGCCCTTCACACCGATCAGACAGAAGCGCTCTCCGCGCTGTTTCGCGAAGAGGGCCTGATGCTCGACATCGCCGTGCACGAGCCGAAGCTCGGCGAGGTGGCGGACATGGTCGCGCCGCTGATCGCCGCCCGGGCCGCGGCGGGCGCGGGCGCGATGGACGTGATGATGAACGTCAACATGTCGACGCCGGACGCCGCTTTCATCCGGCTCATGGAGCAGCGGCTGACCGGCGACGCGCTGGCGTATTTCCGGCGCAGCGTGGGCGTGACCGGCATCGCGGCGATGTGCATATCGCCGCTGGCGACAGAGGCCATGCTTGCCGAGGATCCGCTGGCCCTGCTCAACAACGCCTGGCCCGAGCAGGCCATCGGCGCGGCCCAGCTGCGCGGCGAACCGCCGAGGCTGCCGCACGTGCGTCTGAGCGCGGACGTGCACGCGGAGGAGACGCGCAAGCTGTATACGCTCAACATGGCGCACGCGCTGTGCTGCTATGTGGGCGTGAAGAGGGGCTTCGCCACCGTCATCGAGGCGATGAGCGACGCGTCGATGCGCGCGTGCGTCCGGCAGGCGCTGGAGGAGGCGTCGCTGGGGCTGAGCCGCGCGTTCGGCTTTTCCGCTGAGGACATGGCGGACTGGCGCGAGGCCATTGTAGGGCTTCTGGACAACCCCACCATCGACGACAACCTGCCCCGGCTGGGCGCCGACACGCGCCGCAAGCTGTCCCCGGCCGATCGCCTGTGCGGCCCGGCCCGGCTGTGCATCGAGGCGGGCGGGCGGCCCGCGGCCATCGCCGCGGCCATCCGCGCGGGCTTCGACTTCCGCCACGACGACCCGGGCACGGCCTTTGTGCGCGCGCTCGTCGAGGAGAAGGGCCTGCCGGCCGCCGTCTGCGAGGTCTGCGGCCTGCAGCCCTCGGACGCGCTGTGCAGGATGATCCTGGGCGCCGAAAGCCGATAGGAGATTATGATTTCATTTTTCAAAGGAGGAGATTTCCGTGAAAACAACAGCCGTCCGCATGTATGGCGCAAACGACCTGCGGCTGGAGAGCTTCGAGCTTCCGCCCATCAAGGATGACGAAATTCTGGTGAAGGTCATTTCAGACAGCATCTGCATGTCCAGCTACAAGGCGGCCATTCAGGGCGTAAATCACAAGCGCGTGCCCGCCGACATCGCCGTGAACCCCATCATCATCGGCCATGAGTTCTGCGGCGAGATCGTCGAGGTGGGCGCGAAGTGGGCCGACCAGTTCAAGGCGGGCGAAAAGTTCGGCATTCAGCCGGCCATCCAGTACCGCAACACGCTGCATACCCCCGGCTACGCGTTCCCGCGTCTCGGCGGCGACACGCAGTACGCCATCGTCATTCCCGAGGTCATGGAGCAGGACAGCCTGCTGCACTACAGCGGCAAGGCGTTCTTCTACGGCTCGCTGGCCGAGCCGCTCAGCTGCATCATCGGCACGTTCCACGCGCAGTATCACACCAGGCCGGGCTCCTACGTCCACAACATGGGCATCGTCGAGGGCGGCAACATGGCCATTCTGGCCGGCGCGGGCCCCATGGGCCTGGGCGCGATCGACTACGCCATTCACTGCGACCGCAAACCGGGCCTGCTGGTCGTAACCGACATCGACCAGGCGCGTTTGGACCGCGCGGCCTCCATCTATACCGTGGCAGAGGCCGAAAAGAACGGCGTGAAGCTGGTGTATCTGAATACCGCCGGCGAGGATCCGGTAAACGAGCTGATGGCGCTGACCGACGGCAAGGGCTACAACGACGTGCTCGTCTTCGCGCCGGTGGCGTCCGTCATCGAGCAGGGCGACAGGATTCTGGCCTTCGACGGCTGTCTGAACTTCTTCGCCGGCCCCACCAATCCGAATCTGTCCGCGATGTTCAACTTCTACAACGTGCACTATGCCGCCCATCACATGGTGGGCACCAGCGGCGGCAATACCGACGACATGAAGGAAGCGCTGGACATGATCTCCGCGGGCAGGCTGACGCCCTCCGGCATGATCACCCATATCGGCGGTCTGGACGCCGCGGCCGAGGCGACCATGAACCTGCCCAAGATCCCGGGCGGCAAGAAGCTGATCTACACGCATATCTCCATGCCTCTGACCGCCATCGGCGACTTTGCCGAGAAGGGCAAAACCGATCCGCTGTTTGCCAGGCTGGCCGAGCTGTGCGAGGCCAACAACGGGCTGTGGTGCCCCGAAGCGGAGCAGTATCTGCTGGCGAACGCCCCCGCGATCGGCGAATGAGCCGTCGCATGGGCGCGCAGGATCGCAGCGCGCTTCCACGTCCGGGAGGACGCGGCTGCGAGTGAATCGTCCATCAGTCCATCAATTCAGGGCCCTGGCTGCCGGGAGACAGCCAGGGCCCTGAACGCAGAAACAGCGGAAATAAGGCGGAAACGCGCCCGTCACCCGAACAGGCGGGCCGTCTTCTCCATCCGCCCGGCCACCTTCACGCCGAAGGGGCAGCGGCTCTCACAGCTCTGGCAGCCGACGCACTCGTCCGCGCGGTGCGCCAGATTATTGTAGTGTTCCCTGACAGAGGCGGGAACCTCCGGCTGCATGACGGCCAGGTCATAGAGCTTGTTCACCATGGCGATGTCGATCTCCATGGGACAGGGCTTGCAGTGCCCGCAGTAGGTGCATTCGCCGCCAAAGGTATGGCGCGGCGCGTTCGCCAGCACGCTGGCGTAATCCTTTTCCTCGTCCGAAGCCGTCTCATAGGCCGCGGCCGCATCGACGTGCGCCGGCGCGTCGTAGCCGCACATCACCGAGGCCACCGCCGGGCGGGTCAGGCAATAGTGGATGCACTGCACCGGCGTCAGCGCCACGCCGAAGGGCGAGCGCTGCGCGTCGAACAGCCGGCCGCCCGCATAAGGCTTCATGCAGGTGATCCCAACGTCGCGCTGCTCGCAGAGCTTGTACATTTCCACCCGCGCCGGGTCGATGCCCGCCATGCTCTCGTCCTCGTAGTCTCCGAAGTAGTTGTCGACGTCGTCCGTGGGCGGCATCAGGTCAAAGGCCGGATTGACGCTGAACAGGATCATCTCGACGAAATCCGTCTGCGCGGCCTTTTTCGCGATGACCGGATTGTGCGTGGACAAGCCGATGTGGCGGATCTTTCCCTGGGCCTTCAGCGCCATCACATACTCCAGATACGCCCCGTCGACGGCCTGCTGCCAGTCGCTCTCCTGATCCACATAGTGAATCATGCCCAGATCGATGTAATCCGTCTGGAACCGGGCGAGCAGGTCCTCGAAAGCGACGCGGCACTGGTCGACATCCCGGGTGCGGGTATACTGTCCGTTCTGCCAGGTGGAGCCGACATGCCCCTGAATGATCCATTTTTCCCGCCGTCCGGCAATGGCCCTGCCCAGATTGGTCCGCACATTGGGCTCCGCCATCCAGCAGTCCAGAATGTTTATCCCCAGCGCTTCGGCGCGTTCGACGACCGCCCGGCACCCGGCCTCGTCATGCCGTTCCATCCATTCCCCGCCGAATCCGATTTCACTGACCATCAGGCCGGTTTTCCCCAGTCTCCTGTAACGCATAGCTTAACCTCCCTGTCCGACAGCCGCGCGGACCGCGCCGGCGACCCTGTGTCCGAACCCATTATATCACGATATTTCACCCGGGGCAAGATTGACGCCCGCACCGCCGCCCGCTATAATATATTCTATACTCTTTTCCTCCCGGAGTGTGTTTCCAAATCCAGGAGGATTCAGCCTGAGACGCCGAAAATGCGCCTCGGGGATTTTGGAAACACACTCTAAAGCCGGTCCATCTTCGGGCGTCTTTTCCGCCGCCGCGTTGCTTCGCCTCGGCCAGCCTGGCGGCGACGAAAAATCCATCCCGACCCTGTACGGGTTTTGGAGGTCAAATCGTATCAGAACGCATCCGAAACGGAGGTCTTCTTTCATGACCGCGCTGCTGGTGGCCCTGATGGTCTTTCTCTACTCCCTGCAATCGCTGTTCTGCAAGCTGTTTTCCCAGCATCACGACAGCCCTGACGCCTCGCTGACCTCCACGATCTTTTCCATCAGCCTCGGCCTGTTCGTGGGCGCCGCCACGCTGGCGTTCGCCGGCTTCCGTTTCGCGCCCTCCCCGCTCACGCTGACCTGCGGCGCGCTCAACGCCGTGACGCTGCTCGTCTACAACACGGCCATGATCCAGGCCAGCCGCGGCGGCTCGTTTTCCTTCCAGATGCTGTCCTCGCTCTTCGGCGGCATCCTCGTGCCCATGCTCTTCGGCGCGCTGTTCCTGAACGAATCGCTCACGGCCGTCCAGCTGATCGCCGTCGCGCTGATGCTCGTCTCCTTCGTCCTGATGAACCTCAAGGGGCTGACGTTCAGGGGCAATTCGCGCCGCTTCCTGTTCTGGTGCCTGGCGCTGTTCCTCGCGAACGGCTTCTACGGCGTCCTTCTCAACCTGCAGCAAAGCCGCATGGGCGGCGCCGAGCGCAACGAGATGATCGTCCTCTCCTACCTCGGCCTGGCGGCGCTGTACGGCGTCGTCCAGCTCATCCGCGGCCGGCGGTCGCTCGCCGCCGGCTTCCGCATGTCCCGCAGGCCGCTGGTCTTCCTGCTCCTGTGCTGCGTTGTCGCCACAGTCTGCGTGCACATGGTGCTCTACGTCCTCCGGTTTGTCGACGAGACGGTGGTGTACACCATCGAGAACGGGGGCGTGCTGGCGCTTTCCGTGCTCTACTCGCGCCTGCTCTTCCATGAGCGGCTGAGCAAAACCCAGCTCGCCGGCATCGCCGTCGCCGTCGTCAGCATCGTCATGCTGAGCCTGTGAGGGCGCCCATATATATGACAAGGGGATCGGCCCGCAGGCGCGGCCGATCCCCTTGTTGAACCATCCTTCAGACGGAGGCTGGCTTCACATGCGTCCTGACAAACTCGCGGTAAAACGCCAGATGGCCCGGCAGCGTCTCATAGGGCTTGAGCTCGTACGGGCAGCGCTTCGCACAGGCGCCGCAGTGGATGCAGTCCTCAATGCGCGCCATGTTCGCCTGCCACTCGGGCGTGACATACGGCTCCCATGGCGAACGCGTGATCAGCTGCGTCATGCGGTTGGCGTTGTTGATGGGAATGCCCGCCGGGCAGGGCAGGCAGTAGCCGCAGCCGCGGCAGAAGGAAATGGCCAGCTCGCGGCGGTCCTCGGCGATTTTCGCCGCCAACTCGTCGTCAATGACCGGGGGATTCGCGTCCAGCGCGGTCAGCTGCTCCAGCTCGCTCACGCGCTGCATGCCCCAGATGGGCACGACGTGCGGGAACTGGTCGATATACGCGAACGGCACCCGCGCGTCCGGGAACAGGCCGCCCGACATGGCCTTCATGCCGATGAACCCCATATCCTTTTCCGCGCAGCGCCGCATCACCGCCACCTCGCGCTCGGTGGCCAGATGATTGAAGGGATATTGCAGCGTTTCATAGAGCCCGGACTCCACGATGAACTCGGCGCGCTCGACGGAATGCTGCGTGATGCCGATGTGGCGGATGCGCCCGTCGGCCTTCGCCTTCAGCGCGGCGTCGTACAGCCCGTCCTTGCCGCCCGGCACCGGCACGAACGGCGGATTGTGGAACTGCAGGATGTCGATATAATCGGTTTTCAGCATTTCCAGGCTGGTCTCCAGATCGCGCTCGAACTTGTCGGCCGTGAGCGCCGCGCTCTTGCTGGAGATGACGACGCTGCCGCGCAGGCCCTCGAAGGCGATGCCCAGCTTCTTTTCGGAATCGGTGTAGGCGCGCGCGGTGTCAAAGTAGTTGATGCCCTTCTCATATGCTTTTCTCACCAGCGTCACGGCCTCGTCGACGCTCAGCCGCTGGATCGGCAGCGCGCCGAACGAGGTCTTGGTGACCTCAAGGCCGGTCTGGCCCAACACGACTTTTCTCATGTCCTCACGCCTTTCAGTGTATTGCTCTCGCTCTTTTCTCACGAAACATACCGGCCGTGCTCCCGCGCGCCTGCATATCGGCTCAATCCGACGACAGGGCCCTCGACCCGCAGGCCGGGGCCCTGCCGCATTTTCACGTCGATCAGGCGAACGGATTCTCCGACGGATAGAGCATGCCCTTGGGCTGGTTGAAGCCCACCTTCTCCGCGCCGAGCATCTTCATGACGGTGAAGAGGGCCTTGCCGGCCTTGCCGAAGGCCACCGCGCCATGATGCGGGAAGCCGCCCTCGATGAGCACGTGGCGATAGAAGCGGTTCATCTCCGGGATGCCGAATACGCCGATGCCGCCAAACGAGCAGGTCGGAGCCGGCAGCACCTCGCCCTGGGCGACATAGCCGACCAGGCGGCTGTCCTTGTTGCCCTGCAGGCGGTAGAAGGTGATCGGGCCCTCCACGATGTCGCCTTCCAGCGTGCCGCGGGTGATGTCGGGCTCTTTGTCGGGCTCCAGGCCGCGGTGCATGATCAGCTGATACTTCATCGTGCCCTTCCTCAGGCGGCAGATGGGCGTGTTGCCGCAGTGGAAGCCCATGAACACCTCGGCGGGCGTATAGGGATTCCTGCCGGCGATGTCGCGGGCGTACAGGTCGGCGGGCACGGTGTTGTTGATGTCCAGCAGCGTGACGCTCTCGCCGGTCACGCAGGTGCCGATGTACTCGCTCAGCGCGCCGTAGATATCCACCTCGCAGGCCACCGGGATGCCGCGCTCCGTCAGGCGGGAGTTGACATAGCAGGGCACGCAGCCGAACTGCGTCTGGAACGCCGGCCAGCACTTGTTCGCCATGGCGACATACTGCGCCGCGCCCCTGTTCTCCTCGATCCAGTCGAGCAGGGTAATCTCCAGCTGCGCCAGCTTGGGCAGAATGCCGGGCATCTTGTTGCCGTCGCCCAGCTCCGCGGCCATGTCCTTCGCCACGGACTCGATGCGTTTGTCGTCCTTATGCGCGTTGAAGGCGGCGAACAGATCCAGCTCGGAGTTCTCCTGGATGTTGACGCCCAGCTTGAACAGCGGCGCAATGGGCGCGTTGCAGGCCAGGAAGTCGTAGGGACGCGGGCCGAAGGTGATGAGCTTGAGGTTCTTCACGCCGATGAGCGCGCGGGCAACCGGGATAAACTCGCCGATCATATCGGCCACGTCCTCCGCCGTGCCCACGGGATACTCGGGAATGTAGGCGTTGACGCCGCGCAGCTTCAGGTTGTAGCTGGCGTTGAGCATGCCGCAGAACGCGTCGCCGCGGTCGCTGGTCAGCACGGGGATGTCCTCCTCCGCCGCCGCCGCGAACATGCAGGGGCCGTCGAACTTCTCGGCCAGCAGCGTCTCGGGGCCTTCGGGGCCGAAGTTGCCCAGATAGACGATCAGCGCGTTTGCGCCGGAGGTCTTCACCTCGTCCAGCGCCTTCATGGTGTGGCGCTCGTTTTCGATGATGGTCGGGATCTCGATCAGCTCGATCCCCTTGGCCAGGGCCGCCGCTACGACGGCTTTCCTGCGGCGCTCGGAGAGGGTGATGGGGAAGCAGTCACGGCTCACCGCGACGATGGCCGCCTTCACGACGGGGATGTTGTTCATGGCTTTTTCCTCCCTTATTCGTATCCAATTGTCGTATCTTACCGGCGCAGGGCTGCGGCGCCGGTCTGCCGCTGAGTTTACACTTCATTATACCAATTTATTCTCCAAAATGCAAGGCGGGATCACCCGCTGCGCAAATAATGCGAAACGCCCGCACAGAATAAGGATAAACGCCGCCATGCCGGAAAAGCCCCGGCGTCCGGTCACGGCGCGCGGAGCAGGCCGTCCAGCGCCTCGGCGAGAAACGGCATGGCCGCCAGGGCTTCGGAGAGCGTGTTGCGGTTGTGCCCCACCTCAATGAGCACGGACGGCGTGCCGACATGCTGGTTATAGCGTCCGTTTTTGACCAGCACGGGCCGGCACAGGCCCTCGCACAGGCCGTTCAGGCGGTCGGTCAGCTGGGCGGCGAACGCGAGGTTGGCCTCGTAGTCGGGCTTCACCTCATAGCTGCCGCCGTTGCCGACGAGCATCCTCAGCTGCGCGACGCGCGCGT
>Ga0079305_1002105_pt1 | contig 19694 bp, 24 predicted proteins | sample LMS_cellobiose_e_FD_79183 | JGI IMG/M metagenome (GOLD analysis project Ga0079305, IMG submission 79183) | Rumen-fistulated moose microbial communities from Alaska, USA - LMS_cellobiose_enrichment | ecosystem: Host-associated > Mammals > Digestive system > Stomach > Rumen fluid ... | reverse complement strand
GTAAAAATATCGATATTTTCCGTTTTGACGATCACCCGGGTTCGGCCTGGCCAACGGTGGATGTTCCAGCCGGTAGGTTCCGTGTTTTTTACAGGTTAATGGACGTTGACTCCTGACGCCGGGCAACTTTTTTCTTTTTTTGGGGCGTTTGGAGTCGATCCACTGCCGAATAACAGCGATCCCCCCATGTTCCAGCACTTTCGCGCCAAGAACACCGGAAAGGGCCGTTGGTCCAACCAGATACGCCGGATTCTGTGTCATTCTGGCGAACTGAATGGTGTTTTTCAGTCGCCCGGTATGGTAGTAAGGAACCTGGCCGGGCTTACTGGTTTTCCAGCTTTTGGATTGACGGCTCCGGCCGCCGGATTTAATCGATCTCCGGGCAAGCTGGCGAATGTCCCCCGCCGCATAGCGGAGTACGGTATCACCGATAGAAGACATTCGCTGTTCAATCTTCTTTACATCAAACTTCTGTTTCATAGGATCAAAGCAGCATGAATTCAATTTCAAACCCGCTGAAAAAGGCTGTCAGGCCGGATTGTAACAGATCCCAGACGTAAAGAGCCGGGGCATCGTCCAGCGTTTCCGTTTTGAGGATAAACGCCGTGTCGAACGTTTCCGGGTGCCGTAAAAGCCAAACCATCAGATCCTCAAAAACCCCGCGTGTCATTTCTGTTGCCGTATCGACCATCGACGGTGTCAGAATCGCTTCCGTAATAATACGAACACGTTGGATCTTTTCCGGGATTTTACTGTGATCACGTCGTATTTCCAGTTTGCCTGGTTCAACGTAATAATAAAACTGATCCGCCACCATATCGCCCGTATCGCCGGCCCCGCAGTAACGGACCTGATAAATTTGCCCCGGATATCGTTGACTCATAAAGGCGGCAACTTCGTGAAGTAATTCTGTTGAAATCATTTTATTGAATCCTCGTTGCCTCCAGTCGTATCGCCTCACCGTAGGAACTGACGCTTATTGATTTGCATGGATAGTCCGGCCGCCAGTGAATCTTTTCACCGTTGACAATTTCAACGAGCAGGCTGCCATCCTTAAACGGTTCCTCTTTGTCCACCGCGACTTGCCGAATTTTGTCCCATGTGGCTCTCGACATCACAAAGGCTGTTTGTTCTGTCCGCTTTCGATTGGAGCCAAAGGATTCATCGACCTGATCCGGGGGACGTTTTATCGCAATAATAGCGGTTCTGATTCCTCCGGATTCATAATAGAGTGTCCCGCGGGCATACTTGTCATAGGCCCGCTGGATGGCCCGATCAACTCGTGTATCCAGCCAATGATTCATCGTTACCTCAACTGCTGGAACTGCTGCCTGAACTGCTGCCGGTCGATTCATTATTGGAAATGGCGTCGGTCACAAAAATAGGTATTCCACCGACTTCGTTCGGAATCGGTGCCGGGGTACCGGTCGCGTTCGTCGGCGTTCGCGATTTCCTCAGTTGTCCGAGGCTGCGGCGCGACATAAAGAACGCCTGTGGGGCCGCGCCGGCCGGGAACTTCTCGATCAAGTCATACATCAGGTCGTCATTAAGACCGTTTTTGCCCGCGGCGGCGGATAAGTTTTCAATTTTGGCCGCCGCGAATTTCGACGTTACCTGAAGCCCGACCCAGGCGCCGACTCGCTGTGAAAAATAATCCGCCCCTTTTAAGACATCTCCGATCTTTTGTTCGTAGATATCACTTCGGATAAGCTTGCCTTCTTCACCCCAGACATATTGAATCGAATCGTACCCGGTGCGAACCGCAAAGACGGACGATCCGTCCGTAATATCGTCGCCATCATTGGCTGTAATCACCATTGACCGTTGCCCTGAATCTATAACCGCGTCAATAATCCCGGACAATCCGTTGAACCCGTGATCGTTACCGCCGTATTTGCCATACCAGGTCTGCTCCGCGAGCTTCTTGAGGGCCGCCTTCAGATGGGTTTGCATTTGTAACGCGAGGGCAAACTCCCTTCCCCAGTCGCTTTCTTCAGCGACGGCGCACTGCAACATCCAGGAAGCGTCAAGATACCGACATTTGATTTCCTTGTTTACCAGCGTTGCCGTCGACCAGATACGTTCCTCATCCGTCGAACGAAATTCCGCCGTGGGAAGCCCCGTTACCGCCAGTGTGTTAAAAGTAATCTTCTCGATCGGTGAGGCCTCAAAAAAACGAATCTCCGGAAACTCGACGATACATTCGTCAATAAGTCCAACAAGCTCTTCGGAATTGTTAATTTTAAGTACGTCACTAGACGTCATCATTGCCATAGATATCTCCTATTGTTTTTTAATTGTCTGTTGTCTGATTTTTTCGGCCATACCAAAAATAGCGCCCATAGGATGCTTTTTCGGCTTCATCGTATCGGCGGGTACGTTGGATAACGGGGAGCCTTCGCCGCGTCGCGCAAGTTTTTCAAGCTGGCTGCATCGATTTTCGAGGGTCGCAACATTCGCTTTCAACTCTTCCATTTTCTTTCCTAACTCTTCGTTGGGATCCGGCTCCTTCTTCCCCTCTTCGCTGGGATTCTTTTTCCCCTCTTCATTGAATTTCTTTCTTGCTGCTTTCAGGACCGCATAATCATCCGCTTGCGATTCTTCAAGCGTCATGCCGCGTCGAAAATATTCCACCCCCTGTTCAAGACCAAACTCGTTGATAAACTTTTCCAGTTCTGACGCGCCTGTGGAACAAGCCTTGTTTTTTCCTTTTGTATCTTCGTTTTGTTCGATATCCTTCTTCATGAACTCCTTCTCCATCCAGTTTCTTTTCAATTTCTCGATCCCCGTGTCCTTATCCCGCGCATAAGGACAAACCGTTACCCCACGCAACATGGCGTTGCGAATAATCGTCAGAGGTCCCGTTACATTCATGCCATTAACCAATGCGGTTTGATCCTCAAGTAATACTTGTTCCGTCGCCTCCTCACAGTCCAGCAGCGAGGATACCTCATAGGGAATACCGCGGGATAACTTGTAAAGGACCTCCGCGGCCCGATCGGTTTCGGTAAACGATAGTATTTCCCCTTCGGCTGTCAGGCCGCCGGAATCCGTGCTGAACCCGGAACACTTACCGATAATTTCATTTTCATTGTGATTGTAATCCACAACCAGCGTCGGCCGATTGATCCGGATCGTTGACAGATCGACCACCAACAGACCGGACCAGTCCGGAATCGGGGCGCCGGTCAGGATCGTCATACGGATTTTCCCCGAGGTTGAGGTCTCTGTATTCTGTTCGCTCCCCCCTGATAAATTCAGTGTCTTCAGTTCGAACACCCCTGATAAATTCAGTGTCTTCGGTGTCTTCATCATACCCCCACGTTAATTGATTGTTCCGTTTTCCCAAACGGGAGTGATAACCCAAGTTTCGCGGCCTGATCCGATACCTTTTTCATGTCTTGCAGATTCTCAAGTACATCATAGCCATAGTCGCCGACCGCCTCGCTGATCGGAAGAAAGCCGGCCTGAACGGCGAGCATCATTTCCTTGACACGCCGGAACATTCGCCAGCTTGGCAGTCCTGCACCGCTCCAGCCGATTCGTCCATACAGTTGATTCAACTCCAGACCATTCGGCAAAATCAACGGATGGTCCGAATCGGTCATCCAGTTCGGTATCAACCAGTCAATAGTAATTTCGTTCAACATTTCGATTGTCGGTGCCTGTTTTCGTTCCACCGAGTCAATATACTGTTCAAATTCCCCTTCGGATCCATAAAAATTAGTCTTGCTTCCATCATAGAATGAATAGGGAATATCGAAGGACGAGAAAATCAACCGAAGGATATTTTCGACAAACGACTGAAAATTGGCAGAGGGATTGCTTGACTCCATAAAAGCCGCATCCTCTCCCGGTCTAAGCTGTAAATGCAGGATCCCGGTTCCAAGTGACTCAAGGGCATTCTTATGTGCCACATCTTCCCGCGACGGTTCTTCGCTCTTATATCCAATCCCGTAATTATCATCAATCATGGTCTTGAGTCCGAGCACCTGCTCCAGTTTCATTTTCGCCATGGCAAGGTCCAGCGAGTCATTAAGGTAGCAGATGGCCCGCAAGGCGGGCGCCATTAACGAGACGCCGCGAAGTTGATCCAGGCGGGTATAATACCCAAGTAACCGGAAATTACTCGCGGATATGATTCGTTCATGTTCAAAACCGTAATCGAGACGTCTGCTGACGGCATAGGCAATCGGACGACCAAATGGGTTTATCTTAATTCCATGGACCCAGCTGTCTCCGCTATCTCCAAATTCCGATTTTCCAGTATCCGGAAAATTACGGATACGGTCCCCTTCGATCACTTGAATTTTGTTATTGCGTAACAGATGTATCCCGACGTCCCCGTCACAAGCACGTAACAATTCAACCATATAGAGGAGAGAATCAAAGCTGTATCGACCTGATGCGTCGCAATGTTCGCGACGTTTCCATTGGTTGATACGTCGTGTTAATTCCCTGTCAAACCACTCGATCCCCGTCCGGGCTTTAAACTGATACCAGGCGATACTTTGCAAATGCTTGCGGAGGACGAACCCGGCCAACGTGAAGTTACGCAAGGCGTCCCGCGATTGTGACACAATCGATTGACGTTGCCGCGGAAGTAACTCCCGATCTTCCGATTTCGTCGAATAATAGATAATCCTCCGGCTTCGATCCTGCTTGACAGCATCATAACCAAGCTTCATTATCTTTTTATTCTTCTTTTTTCGCCTGCTCATTACCAGTTCCGAGATATATCCAGTGTTCTTATTCTGCTGAAAGATCCGGAAAGGATCGCTTCTTCCCGTTCCAGCTCCCGAAGTTCCGCCCTCAAATCGGCCCGGTCGACCGTCTCGGAAATCCCCTCTATCGAAATCCCTGTCATCATATCCGGGGATTCCAGTAAATTCCGCAAATTCGCAATTCGGCGCCTTATGGACGCCAGCTTGTCCGAGTCATCACTCATCGTTTTACGGTCTCTCTTATATCAAGATTAAACATTGCCGCTCCCACAGCAGTCCCTACCAGACAATCAAACAGATGGTTGTCCGGTCTGTTCGGCTTTTCTTTCCATTCATGGACCTCATTCCGCCCCGAGGACACCAAATGCACCGATTCCGCAACGCAATGATCGGCGATCATTCGATGTCGGCCGGGATCGTGTCCCCAAAAGGAGAGAGAACATTTCTCACCAGGCATTAAGGATAACATCTCATGAATACGTGATTTCCAATAATTCGTATCGACCCGGATCGTTCGGAAAATCCGTTTCTCAATCGGCTCTTCAAGCCAATGATGGCCAAGTAGCATCCCCGGCTTGCGTTTGTATTCCGCCATTGGCTTGTTTTTGGCGCCAATATAAAATCCATGCGCGGGTAGAATATTTGGATTTCCGACAAGTCGGAGTGTTTGTTCCACGATTTCCGGTTTATAGGCTACATCCACCAGGATTCTATCAATGGACTTCGTTTTTTCCGTATTTTCCACTGTAAATTCCATACCGGACAAATCCCGTAAAAGGAATTCCAATCCGCTCCGGAGCGACCCTTCAGGACTCTGCCGGAAAACCGATCGCATCGTTTCCAAACCACCGTCTGATTTTCCGAAGTACTTTCTGTTTTGCTCGGGAAACGTGCCATAATCAATCACGTATCCGGTAAAATCGATAGTCCAGGCGGAAACGGCATAATAAAGTAAATCATCATGGACGTCGACAAAAGCCGTTATCCGTACCGCTTCCTTCGGGGTAACCCCATGATCCAGTCCGTTAATTCGTTTCATAATCACTTTAGCGGGCACAAGAATGGCCGCTTCCGGGGATCTCATGGGTTGATTTTGCATTTCCGCCCAGAATCCGCGTTCGTAGTCACACCATTTGTTCATGGCATATTGGAGCGCATCCCGACATTTACGGGGGGGATAGGACGCCGGCCAGGTAACAAGGGCACCCTGCTGCATATCGTGATAATTTTTGTCGTAAAAAGCATTCGCCGCGGCGGGGTCGCCAAATCGCAACGAGCGATATTCACGCCATAAATCCATCCTTGTCGGTAAAGCATCCAGGGCCGCTCCACGTATCCCCTGCCATTGAGGATAACGGCTGTGGTCCAGATATCGATCTGCCAGATCGTTATCTTCAATCACCGTGCAACACATGATCATCGACAGTTCACAGCCATTACCGGCAAGCCCCTCAATCGTCGCGTTAATCGCGTCCTCCATGTCCTGTAAGCGATCCGGGTTTTTCGCAAGATCGTTCGTCTGGACATCATCCAGGATTACAAAATCAGGACGAATCGTCGAGCCATCGACCCCATCGGTCGACTGACCGCGAATGGCCGCTTTGATACCAAAGGCGGCAATCATGGAACCGCTGGCCTTACCTCCAACAATATTCGGGAGTTTGATCTGATCGGCCGAAAGCGTAATATCGGTCGGTCGTCCCAAATATCGTTGTCCCCTCGCCAATAATGCCGACCCTTCCAATTTATACATTGGCCAGCAGATCTCGGGATAATCCTGTCGCAGTATTGGATTATTCTGAAACGCCCAGCGAATCGAAGTGAGGATTTTCCGGGATTCTTTCGTATTGGCTGCCAAAATTACAAGGTATTTTCTCCAACCGTTCGCAAGTGCCCAAATCGAGGCCGCAATGACAATCGTTGTTTTGCCGGTGCCTCTTGGCATGGCGACTGCCTGTTTTCCGCCATGTTTCAGTAAATTCTCCAGTCGGGCTATCAACAACAGATGATTTTTGCCGAACTCTTTATTAAACTTTTTCGCGAAGTACTCCTGACAAAAACTAAGGAGACTGTCACGACACCGTAGTCGACGCGATATATCTGCGATAGGGGGCAGAGGGTAAATATCTCGACCAGATAGTGACCTCCGGCGCGATGCCGCCGCCATTTTATCCCGATGTTGCTGATAATTTTCCATCCTGTGTTATTTACTATTGCATTATCTCTCCAGTATTCATGTGATTCGCAAAATACAAGGTAATCTGTCTGGCCAGTTCAGGAAGTGGCAGACCGGGTTCTGTAATTCCAAGCGATTCAAGTTGTTGACGGGTCGCCGCCTCAGCTTCTTCTGTTTCAATCCCGCTGTAACACCAATGTTCCGCGACCTCTTCAAGGCGGAGTAATTGGGATCGGTCGTACACCGCTTTCAACGCGATACTAAGCCGGTTATCTTTAATGGCGGCTCGGTAAATCTGGTCGAGTCGTTTTTTCGCAAGGCTGAATTCAGCCTTGCTGTCAGTATCCGCAGCGGACACAATCCGTTGCTTTGCCGCAGTCACAATATCTGTCGCCTGATCGGCTCTGATCCCGCGAAGAATCAAACCTCTCACTACTTGATCCGTATCCCGTGAGTTAATCAATTTCATCACAGCCCGATTGATCTCGTAATCCAAATCGTCAACTTTTACACTGTCGCGAGATTTATCCGATGATTTGAGCTTTGATTTGAGATTATTCTTCGATTTGAGATTATTCTTTCTGTTCATCCATTCTCTATTTAATTGATTTACCCCTCTGTTTTATGTTACTTTTGACCCAGTCCCTGTCAGAAAGTAACACAATCCCCCATTCAATCTCTTAATTTAAGCCCCTTAAATTTAAGCCTTTAATTTAATCCCCTTAAATTTTCCTCTTAAATTTTCTTCTTAAATTTTCTTCTTAAATTTAATCTCTTACAAAAACATTCAATCAGAAACAAACAAAACATCACAAAATGATGGAATCGTCGGCAGTCGTCGAGGCGGAAAAAAGTAGTACCTTGCCCCCGGGTGGGGTATACAAAAAAAATCAAGACGCTTTGAAATAGGCGGTTCTTGTAACGCTATAGACTACACTATCGTTTCTGATTTTTTCGAGCTCACAAGCGGGGATTTCGGCGTGAATCAATAGTGTTCCGTCGCTGAGTCTGCAATCAGTCGATATAATTGTCACATTTGCATTCTGAAGGCGCATTATCAATCCCTGTTCAGCGATTGTCCGCTGAGCTATGTTTTTGAAATTTTTCATACAAATTTCTGCGTCGATCGTGCTGTTCATTTTGCCGCGATTCTTTCGTATAAGTAAAATTTATTTTTACATCTGTAAAAGATTATAACAAAGTTATATAAAAAGTCAATTTGTAACAAATAGATTAACGTAATGTGTGATCCGACCGCAGCGGGTGGTCCGGCGGCAGGACGGTGAATCCGGGATTATTACTGTTATCCCGATAGCGTTTCATGGCCAGATACCGCCGTCGGCAAGCGCCATGCAGACCCACGCCAAGCCCGGCGGCCTGCCGCGTTGCCGTGGGATTGGTCGTCGGCGATTTGACCGCGAGGCATCGCACACAGGACGACGTATTGATCCGGCTGCCGCACGTCGGGCATCGCCAGGTGTCGACCGGCTCAAAGGAGACGGGTACATTTTTGGGAACAACCACCATCCGGCAGCCATGGACGATCCTCCAGGCGGATCCCGGACTGACCCCGTACCGGCGGGCAAGTTGACGTATCGAGACGCCTTGATCGTTACCATCAAGGATGGCGAGCACCACCTTGTTTGAAATCCTTTTTGACATAGACTCCATCAAAATAATCGAATGAAAATTGACAGCTCATCTTATAATGGATAATTGTAACCGGGCAATCGTCGGTAAACAATTCTTTTTTTATAACACCAAAATAAAATACTGCACAAATCAAACAGAGCTGTTTTATCGCGATAAAACACAAATTCCGATTCGTCGGTCGTAATTATTGAAAGAGCCTTAAAAGGCAGTATAATGAAGATAATATGAAAATCGTTAAAACTCAGAAAAAGTGGGGAATATGGAGCAAAAACAGTTGAATTTTACTACGTATTTCCTTTTATAGAGCGTCAAGCGGAAGAACTTATTTTCCGATTGTATTTTCTGCGTCCTTCAAACTTGCGCTGTACCAGCGTATTGGCTGGCGACGATAGTCAGTCAGGCTCCCCTTGCCGGTACTGACAAGGCCGATAACCTGTAGATACTTAAGTACTGCCGCCCCCGGATCGACATCGTCTCGATTCAGGTAGGCCACACACTGATTATCAGTGGTGTCCAGCAGTTCCGGTTTTAGATCGGCACAGGCCCAGATACCGGACCAGATGTCCTGCAAGGTGGTACGTTCACATTTTCTTTTGTCCACTTCTTGTTTGTCGTACAATATAACAGTCACTTGTTGATAAGGATCATTCATGGCTGCCGTCCGCCACCAATCGCTCTCGAAAGTTAGAGTTCTCGGTTCCTTGTGTTTTTGTGTATTATTTGTTATGGTCATCATAACCTCTTTCTTTTCTTTTGATTATACAATCGCTTGAAGATACTGAAGGCGTGTTGACACCAAATTTTCAACAACATAAAAACGAAAAGGAATGTTAAAAAAAGCTGAAAACACGCCACTAATCATAACACTGTGACATATTATACTTTATAATACAATATTGTCAATAACTTAACGACATTAATGCGTCCCGTTCTGAAAAACCCTAAACCGGACAGGATTCTAATTTGCAGAGCTGCTGGCGAATGGCGAGTGTGGCACACGGTACGGCCGAATCAGAAACAGTGAAAAGAGCAAACGTCTTTGATGACGCTCATAGGATTGAAGAAAAGAGATTTGGCGGAGTATGGTCACACCTTATTTCAACTCATTTTGTTATTGTTCCTTTTTTGATGTGGTAACTGATATACCGTTCGTTACAGAAGGCAATCACTTCGGCGGCTCTCTCATTAAAAAACTTTTTGTGTTCCTTATACGCGGTAACCTCTTTATTATAGTTCATTCGTCCGAAAATAATGCGGTCCACAAAATGAACTTCTTCCAGCAGTTTGCGTAGATCCTGCCTCACGATATTTGGGGTTGGATAAGGCTCGATACTCACCCATGTTTTACATCCGGTGTCGTGAAGTATTTTCAATGCAGCCAACCGGTCCTTCCAGGGCGCAGAACCCGGTTCCATGTGTTTTATAAAAGCCTCATTGGTAGATACAAGCGTAATACCATACTCATTATCTTGAGACAACTTCGCCAGTTCAGTCGGTAAAATTCCCTTGGTTAAGACAGAGCATTTGATTCCGGCAGCATTGATTTTCCGGATGGCCGCGATACTCATATCCTGAACCTCCTGGTACTGATACATAAATGGATCCGTTGTAAAACAGAGATGCAGCATTTGTATCTTGTTTTTGAATTTTGGAAGCTCCTTATCCAACAGCTCCAGCGTATTTTCGACCAGAACCGGTTCACACCAATCTTCATAAGACATCACCTCACCAAATCGTTTCTTCTGGAGATAGGCGTAACAGGGGTAAAGACATCCGTGGGAGCAGCCAAGAACATGATTCATCGTATAATCGCCATACTCGACTTCTGTTTTATAAATCAGTGTTTTTCGGCGGAGGAACTTCTTGATTTTTTTCACTTTATCCACTTTACCTTAAACCGGACAGGGTTCTAACTCGCGGAGCCGCTGGCGGATGGCGAGGGCGGCGGCCTGCGCGGCGGACGGGGGGTAGTGTCTTAACGATTGCACTTTCCGGACCAGGTCTGTGAAGCTGATCGTCAGATCCTCCGGGCCGAAGCCGGTCAGGTCTACCGGCGGGGCGGTCGTTTCCGTGGAGCTGTTCGGAACTTCCGAACAGTTCTTGCCGATGCCCGGGCGGTTTTGACGGGCGCGTGCGCGGTGTGGGGACGGTTCATATCCCGGCCGGCAGGGGACCCACCGGTATCCCGCCGATTCCAGGCAGTTTTTGACGTGAAGCGTGATTGTCTCCCATTTCGTTTTGCGCCCTCGGAACCCGTTGGTTTTCTCTCGGATGGCCTGTTCGTCTTCGGCTTCGCGGTTCAGGGACTCGATATCCGGCAAGGTCAATCCGGGCAGGTTGAGGACGGCGGCCGCGGTCATGCGGTCAATCAGGTCCGGCCGGACGGAATGTTCCCAGACCAGCCGGACGATTCGTTCCCGGAGAGAGCGAACCCGCCCGTCGGCGAAATCGACCGAGTCGACGAGATCCCCGACCGTTTTTCCCGTCCCCGTTTTTCCCGTTCCCACGCTTTCCGTTCCCGTTCTTTCCGTTCTTTTAAAACAATCTTTTGTTTTTTTATTTAATTGTTTTATAATATTATTTATTTGCGCAAACTCAGGCGGTTTAATTCGCGCGGGCGCGGCCGGTTCGGAAATCACGCCGGTCCCGCTTTTTACGGGCTTTGAGGTTACGTCCCGGCCGTTTTCCTTTCCATTTCCGATTTCATTTCCGATTTCATTTCCATTTTCATTTTCATTTTCATTTTCGATTTGGATTTGAAAATAATCGAAAAGCGGGTACGCGCGCGGGGGGGTTGGTTTGGGTGGCGGCGGTGCCGGAAAGGGGGCGAACAGGGTCAGGGTGAACAGTCCGTCGCTGCCGTCCTCTTTATCGACGATCCCGGACTGTTCGAGTTCGCGGAACCGGTTCCGGAGGACGGCGGCGGTAAACGGTTTGCCGCGGCCTGTCGTCAATCCCTGCCGGCCCATCAGGAAGGCGAGATAATCGAACGACAGCCGGTCGGCGAGTTTTCCGGCCACCTCGCCGGCCATCTTCCACAAAAACAGGTAGATCAAAATGGTGTCCCGATGGAGCAACTTGGAGACAAGGTTATACATTTCGTTCATTGATCCAGATTCCTTTGGCGGCTATTTTGCGTTTTGGGTCAGACTGTCGGTCGATTACCGCCGGCCCTGTTGGGGGTTGGTCGGAGGTCGGCAGGGTAAACGCCCTGGTCCGCGAGCCGGGCGGCGATCACAACCAGCCGGGCGGCGGAGTCGGCGGCGGCCTGATAGCCGGCCCGGAACCCTTTTTGCCAGGCTTCCTTCTGGGCGCGTGTCAGATCCTGCGGGGACGTAAAAATAATATCTTCACCGGTGTAATCCATTTTTCTTCCTTTCATTGGGCGGGGGTACTGTCGATACGTTTTCGGAGATTTTTCGCGGCCTGCCGGAGCTGCGCGGCGGCTCGGGACAACGCGGCGGCGTCCCGGGTAACGCGGCCGGTGAGCCTGGTCAGTTCGGGCAGGTCGTCCGGATCCTCGGCGGTAAGCAGGTAATGTTTAGCCTGGATACTGAGTTCGGCGGCCGCCCTGACCGGGTCCCGGGCATACTGGTTTTCATAGGTGATAAAAATTGTTTCAACAGGTATATACAGATACAAAGAGCAGGTTTTTTGATCGCTCATGGTTCTTCTTTCTGTTTGTTGGGTGAGTTGCTGTTTTTTCGGATACCGAGTTTTTCGAGGTTGATACCGAGTTTTTCGAGCGAATCGTAAGCGGAATTTAATCGCGAGTCATTATTTGTTGTTTTTCGCGGCATGGGCAGGGCGATCAGTTTTTGATCGAGTTGCCGGATAAAATCGAGGACGCAGGCTTTGGTGAGCACCCACGACCGGCCGAGTTTCATGGCTTTGAGCCGGATGCCGGGCCGCCGTCCGCGAATACAATCGCGGAGAGCGCGGCGGGAGAGGCCGGGGAAAAACAGTTCGGCGGCTTCATCGACCGTGTACAACCGGTTTTCCGGCTCAACATAATAGTCATTGATATCCATTCGTGTATCCCTCACGTCTGGTTGGTTTTTTGGTTTTGTTTTTTTCAAATCTCAAAACAGTTTCGGTGTGTTGTGTTAATGGTTAAGTTAAAAAATTTTAAAAATGGCTAAGTTAAAAAAAATTAAAAATGGTTAAGTTAAAACCGGGGGCAAAAAGGATGGTCAATTACATCGATGGCATCCATCATAGAAAATACATGCCAACGTATCGAATGTGCACAAGGCTTTTCGTTAAGACCAGTGAGTGATAAAAAATCTTCTATTACAATTACAGGAAAATATAAACTGGATTTCCTCAGGTAAGCCACACACTGATAGTCTGTGTCTGCGGCAATCTGCTCTTGTCTGAGATCAGCACCGTAAAAAATGCACCGCCACGCGGCCCACAACTCGTCTCGGCGTGGGCTTTTATTCGCCCTTTGTGGATCGTATAATAAAACGACAACTTCCTGAGAAGAACTTGTCTTGAACTCTTCTTTCCAGCTGTCACTTTCATACATGAGAATGGTCTCCTTTTTTTGTGCTTTCTGCTACAAGTTCGCAAATACGTAGTACTAATGACAAAATTTTCCGTCCGTTGTCATCGGTTTGTTGATAAACACGTCTGATTTTCTCGTTCATTTGTTTTCTCCATTGTTTTAAGTATTCACTGACACCAATAAAAACTGGTGTCAGTGAATAGTGTCGTAAGCGGTTGCAGCCACTTACGATTAAAACAGGCCATCCAAGGAATCAAAAAACGACCTGTTTTGTTACTTCTTATTCATCAATTTCGTTCATTTTTTAAGCGGTCCTTTCCTCTTGTAATTCCCGATATGTCAATACTATACTTAAAAATTTTCATTATGTCAATAACATGATGATATTTTTTTTGTTATTGCATTGACATTTCGGTAATTGTAAGTAAACTAAACTTCAAGGAGACCTTTCAATGCTTAGCCGAATAAAAGAACTACGCAAGTCGCTCAACATGAGTCAAAATCAATTTTCAAAGTCGCTTAATCTTTCGTTTAGCTACTTTTCAAAAATTGAATCGCGTGAAAATAAGCTCAACGATCGGATTATTCAGTTGATTTGTCTTACCTATAATGTCAACGAACATTGGCTCCGAACCGGAGAAGGCTCCATGTTCAATCCAGTTCCGGCGACAAGCAAGTCTGACGCGGATATTGCCCGCGATTCTTTTGATGAAAGTTTTACGGAACAATCCGTTGAGGATTTTGTCGCGGCAGCGGAAAAATTACCTTTGCAGTTTCAAAAGTTGATTATCGAGGTTGGATTAAGGCTCTGCGAAAAGCAGGATAATCCCCCCCCTGAAACAGATAAAAACGCCGGATTTGATAAAGGAAATCCGTAGAAGAATTTTCAATCATTAAAAAGTCCTCTGTTGTTTGCAGACGATAGAGGAGCTATATACACACAAAACAAGGAATCAACATGGAAATCGTTAATGTATTTCTTGCGTCACCAGAAGATGACGCAAAATTTCGCACTTTAACCGCTGAAAAAATTAACCAGTGGAATAAACTGCACTGTGACAACAAATATAATTTTTATGCTCATACTTGGAAAAACGATACCTGTCCAATTACAAGACCGGAACCTTGCGACGGACAATTTATTATCAATAAAGAAACAATAGACAAGTGCGAAATTCTCATCGCGATTATTATCAACGGGGGCGGTACACCATACACGACTGAAGATATAACATTCCCATGTGCAACATTGTATGAGGTTTATTACCACTCCCGTACCAACAAAAAAATTTCACACATTTTTATCAATGATAAGAAACACAAAACTCACTATGACTTCATCACTCGTTATCAATACGGGCTGTTTTATTCTGTAGATGAGAGTAATTTTGAGAATTCCATTTATGAAACAATAGATAAAATATTCATGCAGTATTCCAAAGAGAAAGAGAAAAAGATGTTTACCAGAGTCGATCTTATCAAGTTCCAAAAATACGATAAACATATTTTTGAACCATGTGCGCGCTCCGTCCTTGCGGAATGTTATCAAAGGCGTGATCGGGATATATTGAAAGTTACATACAGACTTGTTACGAATAAAAATCCTAATGAGGATCCTTTACGGGTGAGCGAATTTGGTTTTTGCGATGCAAAGGAACCTTACTTCAGAGAGGATTATGAACACTTCTTCACTATTGATTACGAGACGTCCCAATATATCCTTGGTGACTTGTATCATGATTTTCTTGAAGAATTTAAGCCCCAAGAAAATCCGGGAGATTTTGTGGGAAAGCAGGATTCCGTTTATTATAGGTTGACAGACAAAGGAATACGATTTGCCGAATATCTTGTAGAGACGGGCTTTTTTGACGTTCTGGCCGTCTATAATACGTTATCATCAACAGGAAAAACGCTGATTAAGGAAATGATGCAAGAACCCGACCACTTTGTCCTGATTATGGGTGACGAGCTTGGATATACTGTTGTAACGAACGGTAATTCCCCTGTAAAATCCCGAATCGAGGAAACGGAACGTCTTCAAGCGCTCAAGCAAATCAAGAGTCTTGATTTACTTATTGAGGAAATCGAAGGAAAACGCTGGACATTAAACCGGAACGGCCTTGAATTAGGAAAATTTATCCTCTCTGTTTATACCGGATCACAAGAATAGAAAATTGATTTAACCTCACATACACTGGTGTCGGTACATTCAAAAAGCGATGGATCAAAAATTGCCAGATTAGAACCCTTCTCACACATTGTACTTATGTACTCTATGCCATCATATCCTTTACTGCGGATATAATCACTGATATATTGGGTTGGAAGATAATCAAGTGCATTGTCGTTGCGTAAAGGTTTCGCAATTTCCTGAGCAATCATTTTAAGATGCTCCATATTCAATGCGTATTGGGTATAATCAAAGCCATAATCAACTCCAATAAATGGACTAATATGATCTATGCTGGCAAGGTTGATAACCTCAATGTTCTTTTGAAGTTCAAATCGTCCAACCGTAACAAAATCATAAATTCCTGCGCGGATTTCATATAGAGTGGTATCCCTTGAATCAGAAAGATATAAAATGCTAATACCAATTGGGTTTACACGTCCTCCTTTTGCTTTATCGACTGGAGGAGGGCCCATCTCTTCTTTGGGAAACCCTTGTTGATTGGGACAAATCCGTGAACGATACAAAACTTCGCCTTGACGATACGTTTTTCCCGCACATTTCAAAAAAAGATATAACTTATCCTTGTTGATGAAGTCACTGTGAAATCGGTTTTTACGCTTAATACCTGTCACAAAGTCATCCCAACGATTATTCTTCAAAATGGAATTTTCTTCCAGATACTCACTATCTTGACTTTGCCTAATTCCCACGGGGTTATCGAACAAAACGGGCTGAGCACGATATCTGTCCGAACAGATTTCGGTAATAAGTTGATGGATCTTATCCGGTTCCAAATTATTATTATTGAATATTCTCCAGTTGTGGGAAAGTATATCCTTCATCATACCGGTCTGTTTGGAAGGGAAATCCTCAGGAAGCTCCGATACCGGGGAATAGACATCCAGCAGACCGTCAAAAAGCTCCGTAAGCGTTGGGTCCCCGCCTATTTCATAGACACGGATATTACGACTTCCACAAAAATCACAATCCCCATCTACCTTGTTTCCATTAATAATGGCCTTTATTTCTGAGTCTGCAAAACAGTTACTACAACAAAACATATGTTTTACACCTCGTCATGATTGTCAAGATATTTACCCATCAGTTCAAAGTGGTGCATCAATGACAATTTTTTAACTGTTCCAAGCCCGGGATAAGACTGTTGTTTATAATGCTGCAAGAAAGTTTTCAATCCCAACGTCTCGTCAACAGGATGCGGGTCAACATTGTACCATTCGGCCAGCTTCGAAACTGCCTGATAGAATTTTAAAGCGGGGTTCGATATATCTTCATTAGAGTCGGAAACAAAATGTTTAACACGCAAGACGTTGTCCGAATCAAAAAACACCATGTGGATAGCCACCGCATAAGGAGCAAACCCCGCTTCAAGATATTCATTGCCAACTACGGAGTAATCTGAAAATCCAATAAATCCTTCTTCCTCATAATACAAATGATCATCGGAAAAGAACTCGTCCTCCGGATAATCAGCGTTACGGTCTTGCTTTTCAAATTTGTCATCAAGTAATACTTTGCGATGGCGGACTTTACGTCTGAATGCACTCTCATCCGGCATTAAAACATAGCGAGGTATGGTAGTGTCAAAAACGCGCCCATACAAGTCCAAATAGTTACGATCAGTATTGATAACGAGCAGATCTTTTTTCTTAACACCATGCTTATCCCAGAAGTCAAGTAAAATTTCCGCTTTTTTTTGCATTATCAATGACTTTATTATGGTTGGGTTTTCATATAGATCTAAAAAACGTTGTTTGTATTCAGCCTCCTTTGATTGCTCTTGGGCATCCATCCAGTCAGACATAAATGTTCCTACTGCCGGATTGCGGATAATCGCGATAGGTTGTTCCCTCTTAATAAATTCCGACATAACATTTACGAGAGTCGGAGAAAGCTTTACCGGTTCAACAATCGGGGTGACATGCTTTCCCAAAAGGTCATTAACAACGAGTTCACGCAATGCGAGTAACTCGTATTGACGTCCTCTTACATAAGGGAAATACATCGTTTTATCCTCCATATCTTTTATTCAAAAAGCTATTGATGGCCTGCCACTCAAGTTCAGACAGCTTAGAAAAATAAACCAGAGACTTCAGCTCATAGGGAACCTTGGTAAATTCGCTTATTTTTATCTTGTTTCTTTTTTTTAGTTGTTCCAGAGCCATTCCATAAGCTTCACGAATTGGAATACGCGAAAACTGCCTGAGACATTCACCATAATAAAATACTTGAGAAGTATTTGGTAGATTGTTAAAATACTGCCGCAAAATACTCTCATGCTCATGTTTGTGCAACACCTTAAATAGGGCAGTATGTGAAAGTTGCGAAAAATCCTCTGCGGGTTCCTTCCGTAATTTTGCACTTAATGTGTTATTAGCAGTAAGCGCATAAATACCAACAGGAGTGTCTTTAAGAATATCCATTGCATGCCTGTATTGTCCTTCAGAGGTAACTACACATACATGGGTAAAAGCCTTAAAGTAATCTCGAATCTGAGTATTAAGACGCTCAAATGTGTCTAATTCTGTCTTGATCTCATACACAACTGCTTTGCCATTGATAAGGATAAAGTCAGCTTTCGACTTACCGATCGGAATTTGTTTCAATGCCGTTGTTGTGTTTACGCTATGTTTTCCAATCAATAATTTATTGAGCAGTGTATTTTGATAAATATACTCATTTCGGTATGACTTTGTCATAAACCGATAGATTTCGCTGATCAGTGTCCCATTGTTTTTGCTCTCTGGATCACTCACAAAGCGTCGAATGATTGCTCCATACGTGCTGGTATTTTTCGCCTTAACGGTGTCAAAAAATACATTCTGGGTAAAGAGCCGATTTAGAATAAGATAATTTTCTTTCAATTTTGCTCCCTCCCTTTATAATTGTATAAACGCCCCCCCATTATTATTATAGTATTTAATCGAAAGTCAAACAACATCAGTTTACCATAATTTTGTGTCAGTTTGTGTCAGTTTATTGTGTTTTTTGTAAAAATTGATATAATTTTGTAAGTTTTTGGAGGTTTTTTTGTCATTTTAAAAGACATTACAAAACCATAACCCATTACAAATCAAGCACTTACACAAAATTCGCCGAAATAGCTTTTTAAGATACTTCATTATTCACACGGCTGAGGTCACTGGTTCGAGTCCAGCATCGCCCATTTCTTAACCCTTTATATCCCAAGGGGTTATAGCATTTCTTAAAAATCGGTTTTGCATTGGTTTTCTGTCAAAACAGACGCGGTGCGTCTGTTTTTGGAGAGGAAACCATGAGGAAAAAATATCCGAAATATTGCCGATGCGCCAATCGTAATATTGCTTTCTGTTATGGCAATAACGGCAAATCTAAAATCTATTTTCCGGGTCAGTACGATTCTGCCGAGTCCCGGCAGGCTTATCTTAAATATCTTAGCGCCTTAGAGTTAGGTCATCCGTTTGATAGATCTGCAAAAACCACCGTTATCGACCTTTGTGTCCGTTTCCTGGCTTGGGCTCAAAATTATTATCGTAAACACGGACGGTCAACCGGATCCTACGAACGTTTCGCGACCCAGGTAATACCGCCATTGTTAGACCGTTATCATCATACTGCCATCGATAATATGGGCCGTCAGGAAATGCGCGAGATCCAGAATCATTACTTGCAAGCCGGGCTGGCACGATCGACTATCAACCAGCGGATGACACTCACCAAGCAGATCTTCCGATGGGGGGAAACGGAGGACCTGGTGCCGCCGGAAGTCTGTGCCCGGGTCTGCGCGCTCCGGCAACTCAAAAAAGACCGGTCGCCCGCCCGCGAAACGGATCCCGTTTCCCCCGTGCCTGACGCCGATATCGAAAAGACGGTGCTCTATTTGTCCGGCGTTGTGGCGGATATGGTTTTCGTCCAGCGGCATTCCGCCATGCGGCCCGGGGAACTGTTCAACATGAAATGGGCCAATATTGACCGGACAGGGGCGGTCTGGCTCTATTACCCTGAAGAATACAAGACGGAACATCATACCAAACTGCGTCGCCGCGTCATCCCGCTTTGCAAGGCAATCCAGGACTTATTACTCCAAAGATACCGCGATAAGGCCCCGGAAGATTACCTGTTTTCCCCGCGGGACGCGGTCCGCGAACAAGCCGCCGAACGGGCCAAAAATCGCAAAACGCCGCGGCAGCCATCGCAAATAGCACGGGCAAAAGCCGCCAAACGGAGGGAGGAACTGGTCGCGGACCATTACAACAAGGATTCCTACCGGACCGCGATCCAGCGGGCGGCGCAGCGGGCCAGCGTCCCGAAATGGAGCCCCAACCAGTTGCGGCACACCGCCGCGACAGAAATTCGGGCAAAAGCCGGCCTTGAAGCGGCCCAGGTCGTGTTGGGCCATTCCTCCGCGAAAACCACCGAAATTTACGCGGAGGCGGCCACCCAGAAAGCCATCGACGCCGT
>Ga0079305_1002099_pt1 | contig 19754 bp, 20 predicted proteins | sample LMS_cellobiose_e_FD_79183 | JGI IMG/M metagenome (GOLD analysis project Ga0079305, IMG submission 79183) | Rumen-fistulated moose microbial communities from Alaska, USA - LMS_cellobiose_enrichment | ecosystem: Host-associated > Mammals > Digestive system > Stomach > Rumen fluid ... | reverse complement strand
TACTACACCGCAAGGTGTGTCACTTGTTAAGTTGGTTGAACCGCCGCTTGCGGAACCGCATGAGCGGTGGTGTGAGAGGTCGGAAATTCCTCAATCAGAGGAATTTCCTCCTACTCGATTATTAGGCGATTTACATTAAATGGTTGGTGGAGCCTGCGTCAAAGCGCATCCGGCTATTTGTCCGGGTCGAAACGCTCGAAGATGGGCAGCGAGCCTTCGGCCTCTGCCGCGAGCAGGTCTTCCTTGCTGCGTATGGTCCAGTTCACGCCCTGCAGGCCGAGCTGCTGCAGGCAGCGGCGGTTGCGGCGGTTGTCGCGGTCGTCGAACTTGTAGGCGATGAAGTCGGGCCTGGTCGCCGGGTTGAACAGCAGGTTGGTAAGAAGGAACCTCTGCCAGCCGGGCAGGTCGTTGTTGCCGTTAAGGAAGTTCTCGGCGAGCTGGCCGCGGCAGAAGTCCGGGCGCAGGCGGCGGATGTCGGCGACGACCCTCGGGTCGAAGCTCTCCACGCAGAAGACTCCCTTGTAGCTGTCGAGCCGTTTGCAGACGGCTTCGGAGAGCTCGAAGTGGTTGCCTCCGTGGGACTTCAGCTCGATTATGAGCGGAGCCTTGCCTTCGTACACGTCGAGCACCTCGTCAAAGAGGGGCACGTGCTCGTCGGTGCCTTCCAGCCGGAGCTTTGCGAGAGCTTCGCGGTCGAGGTCTTCTATGATCCCGTCGACGCCCGTGCAGCGCTTGAGGTCGGAATCGTGCATGACGGCAAGGGTGCCGTCCTTAAGGATGTGCACATCGAACTCGGATCCCCAGCCGCGCTCAACGCCGCGGCGGAACGCGGCAAGAGAGTTTTCGGGGATCTGCGGCTTGTCATGATAGCCTCTGTGGGTGTAGCGCCAGCCTCTGAGCTGCGCGAGCACCGGGTTTCCTTTGCGTCCCGCGAGCAGCGGGTCGAATATTGCGTACGGGTCGAATCTCATTTAGTCATCCATATCCTCGAATGCCTCGAGGCCTTTCTTTTCTTCAGGTCTGCTGTCGCCGTGCTTTACGAAGAGCATGGTCACGAAGCTGAAGGCGACGAACAGGGCCGCGTAGGGGAACAGCACCTTGTAGCTGATGGTGCGCATCAGGGTCCCCGCGACTATCGGGGTAACGATCTGCGCCGCCATCGATGCGGTGTAGTAATAACCGGTGAATTTGCCGATGTCGGAGCCCTTGCACATCTCGACCACCATCGGCAGCGAGTTGACGTTGATCGCCGCCCATGCGAGGCCTACCAGCGCGAAGACTATGAACATGATCAGGTTGATCGAGCTGTAGGTCGTGGTCAGCACGTAGCCGAGTCCGAAGCAGACGGCGAGCAGTACGCAGCCTCCCATTATGGTCTTTCTGCGGCCTATCTTCGAGGCGAGGGCGCCGATCGGGATGTACGAGATGATGGCTCCGCCGGTCGCGATCAGCAGGCAGGTCGAGGCTCCGCCGAGAGCCTGTCCCATGACGTTTGCGACATAGGTCGTGAACCAGGTCGTCACTCCGTTGTAGCCTATGAACCAGAGCGCGATGGACGCGAGCAGGAAGCCGAGGCTCTTCTTTACCGCAGGAGGCAGCACTTCGTGGCCGCTCCCATCGTCTTCGGCGAGGTTCCACTCGGGATGTTCCGCCTCGAGAGCCTTGTTCTCTTCAACGAGCTTTGGCTCCTTTATGGTGAGGAAGAGCGCTCCAACCGACACGAACATGATCGCCGCGACCACCAGGAAGAGCGGCTGGTAATTGACGTGCGCCAGGCCCTGCACCTTGGAGTTGGGGTAGAGCACGGCAGCGACGCCGAGGTAGATGATGCCGCCCACGGCTCCCATGAGGTTTATGATGGCGTTAGCCTTGGAGCGCAGCGGCTTGGGGGTGACGTCCGGCATGAGGGCGACTGCCGGGGAACGGTAGGTGCCCATCGCGATCAGCAGCAGGCCGAGCACTATGACGAACGATACGAGCTTGAAGGTCGAAGGAGCCGCGAAGTAGCCGTTGTCGAGCAGGGGCAGGATATTCAGAAGTATGATAGCGCAGCCGGTGCCGAAGAGGATGTAGGGCATGCGCTTGCCTATCTTCGTGCCCGTCCTGTCGGAGAGCCCACCGAAGAACGGGAGCAGGAACAGCGCCAGAACGTTGTCCGCCGCCATTATCGCGCCCGAGAAGGTCTCGTTCAGGTGGAAGGTGTTGGTCAGGATGAGGGGCACGACGTTGTCGTACATCTGCCAGAAAGCGCAGATGGACAGGAACGCGAGTCCCACCAGTATGGTGCGTTTGTTGTTGAGTTTCATGCGGTCTCCTCCTTTTCGGGTCCGTCCGGAACTTCGCGGATGTATCAAAAAATACTCCTTATGCATAAGTATATCACAAAAACATATACTGTTTTCCGCAATCGGCCATTCGGGCTGCATTTTTTCTTGTGCATCACCGCCAAAACCGCTAAAATGTTGTCAATAAGAACGCATTTCTGCGGCATTTTTCCGGGAGGTAAACGATGAGTATCAGATATTGTGTGGAATACAGCTGCAAGCCCGGCTGCGCAAAGGCTTTCGTCGACGAGCTGCGCAGCAGCGGAGCCTGGGAGACCTTCAGCCACGACGACGGCTGCATCAGCTATGAATATTTCTTCAGCGCCGCCGATCCCGACAAGGTCATCCTTATGGAGGAGTGGGAGAGCGTGGAAAAGGAAGCCGCGCACGGCAAGCTCCCGCACATGCAGCTGCTCTGGGACATCAAGCCCAAATACGTCAACGCGACGGTGAAGCACCGCTGCGATTTCTTCTGAGGTGGAACGCGTGGAAGCCGGAGAAGCAAAACTGCTTGAAAAATATGAAGCACTGAAGGCGTCGTTTGCGGCCTGCGGCCGCGTCGCGGTCGCGTTTTCGGGCGGGGTCGATTCGACCCTGCTGCTTTACGCTGCGGTCGACGCGCTTGGCGCGGAGAACGTGCTTGCCGTGACCGCCTCGTCCGCGTCTTTCCCGGCGCGCGAGATGAGCGAGGCTTCGGAACTGTGCGAAAAGGCCGGAGTGAAACAGACCGTCGTCAAGGTCGCCGAGATGGAGATACCCGGTTTTGCGGAGAACCCGCCCGACCGCTGCTATCTGTGCAAGAAGGAGATCTTCGGCGGACTTATCGCCGCGGCGAAAACCGAAGGCATCACCGCGGTCGCGGAAGGCTCCAACACCGACGACGAGGGCGATTATCGTCCGGGGATGCGCGCCATAAAAGAGCTTGGGGTGCTCAGCCCCCTGCGCGCTGCGGGCCTCAGCAAGGCTGATATACGCGCGCTTTCCGCGCGCTTCGGGCTCCCGACGGCGTCGAAGCCCTCGCTGGCCTGCCTTGCGACGCGCTTTCCCTACGGGGAGCGCATCACTGAAGAAAAGCTGCGCATGGTCGACCGCGCCGAGCAGCTGCTCTGGGACCTCGGCTTCAGCCAGGTTAGGGTCCGCGTCCACGGCGGCTCCGCCCGCATAGAGCTGCTTCCCGCGGAGTTCCCACGTTTCATGGAAGACGGGATACGCCTCCGGGTCCTTGAAGAGCTCAAAGCCATCGGCTTCGATTACGTTTCGCTCGACCTTCAGGGCTACCGCACCGGCAGCATGAACGAGACCCTGGACGGAGTCCGCAGGCCCTGACGGCGGGCGCGCCTTAAGCAGGCTTTTGCTTTTTGGAAGAGCTGAGATATAATATCAATATCAAATCGTATTGCTTCTGTAAGAGAGGAGAGGATAATATGAGATCCATGAAAAAATACGTTGCCGAGTTCATCGGTACAGCGGTACTCGTGCTGATGGGCTGCGGTACCGCAATGCTTGTAGGCTGCGACGCCAAGAACGGCGGCGGCTACATCCTTACCGCGCTGGCCTTCGGCCTTGCCATCGTTGCCGAAGCTTACTGCGTAGGCAATATCTCGGGCTGCCACGTCAACCCGGCTGTTTCCCTCGGCGTTCTGATGAGCGGCGGAATGGAAAAGAAGGACTTCCTCGGCTACATCGTTTCGCAGTGCCTCGGCGCGTTCTGCGGAAGCCTGCTCCTGTGGGCTATCTTCGGCGCCGGCAGCGTCACCGATATGACCGGCGGCTTCGGCTCCAACGGCCTTGCCGGCGTCAACGGAAGCGCTGTCGCGGGACTTCTCGTCGAGTTCCTGCTGACCTTCATCTTCGTGCTCACCATCCTCGGCGTCACCTCAAAGAAGGCCGGCCACGGCAGCTTCGGAGGACTGGTCATCGGCCTCACCCTTACCTTTGTTCACATCCTGGGCATCGGCCTCACCGGTACTTCCGTGAACCCCGCCCGCAGCCTCGGACCGGCTCTCGTCGCCGCATTCAACGGCAACGCCGCTCCGCTCGCCTGCCTCTGGGTCTTCATCGTCGGCCCGCTGCTCGGCGCAGCCTGCGCCGCAGTCGTCTACAAGTATCTCGAAGCGGACAAGTAGACTTCGCGGCATAAGTTCAAAGCAAAAGAAAGACCCCGCAGGGCGAATGCTCCGCGGGGTCCGTTTTTCCGTCTTTATTTTTCGTTGATCTTCTCTTCGAAGTCGATGAACTCGAAGCCCTGAAGAGTGGTGTGCTCGACGTAGATGTCCTTGAGCTTGAAGAACTCTTCCATGTGCGGCTGGGTCAGGTGCTGCTTCTGAGCTTCCTTGCTTGCCCATCTCTCGAGGAGCAGCAGTTCGTCGGGTCTCTGAGCGTTGTAATAGAACTCATAGGACTCGCAGCCTTCCTCTGCCCTGATCTTGTTGAGGATGCCCAGGCGGATGACTTCGTTAAGGAAAGTCTCGCGGACACCGGTCTTCATGTCATAAAGTACGTGTAAATTATAGCTCATGGTCTTCTCTCCTTATGCTGAAATTCCAAAAATCAACGCAACTATATCACAACGGAGCGCGGGGGTAAAGCTTTTATGCGAAAAAGTTTGATCTTTGAGCGGTTTTTAAGCGTTTTGTTCGGCTTCCGCCAAACTTTTGCGGTATTTGTTGGCAAGTTCGTCGCATTTGATGTTCATGGCGACTATCTCGCGGAACCGCTCCTCGTCCGTCTCCCCGTTGTGGGCGACGTATTTTTTATAGGCTTCCTTCATCGCCTTTTCATTGTCCGGGTTAAGGTGGCCCTTGACCAGGCTGAAGTCGCATTCGTGCTTTTCGATCAGGGCGAGCAGCTGTTCCCAGAGCTCGCGGTTCTCGACCGGCTGCCTCTGGCTGGTCTTCCAGCCGTTCCTGCGCCAGTTCACGTACCACTTCTGCTTCATGCAGTTGATCAGATAGGAGCTGTCGGAATAGATGTGCAGGCGCAGTCCGTCCTCCTTGAGCGCGGAGAGTGCCGAAATGAGGGCAAGCATCTCCATGCGGTTGTTGGTTGTGTCGGGTTCCCCGCCCCAGAGCTCTTTGGTCGCCTCGCCGTATTCGAGCACACAGCCCCAGCCCCCGGTATTCTTTTCGTTCTGGTTGCCTGAGCAGGCCCCGTCGGTATAGATATTGACCGTCTTCATAAGTGTAAAATTAGCTTAAAGCCGCTGTAATATTGCTGTAACAATAATATTGTATACTGACTATGCCAATATAGGCGCAGTGTTGCTTTTGTATTGCTCACTTTGAGAATTTACAGGAAAGGAGGAAGTATGTCAAGAAGGCTCGCCCGCATCGCAGCTTTTGCCCTGGCTCTGGTCATGATGTGCACCGGGGTCTGCTTTGCCGCGTCCGCGGAGATCGTCAGCCCCGCCGCTTCGAGCGTTACAGATTCGGACAGCTTCCTTATTTCCGTCAAGCTTGATTCGGTCTCCAAGGCCCGCATCAGCGTATATCAGCAGAAAGAGGCCGTCGAGGTCTCCAGGACTGTCAGCGGCACGTCCATCAAGGTCACCGAGTACGTGGTCCCCGATCTTTCGGCTCTCAAGCCCGAAGACGTGCAGGCTATCAGCGATCTTTACACCGGCGTAGTAACTAAGGGAGCCGTCATGAGCAACGGCAAGACCGCCGTCAAGTATACCGACATCCCGTACGGCGATCCCGTAGTCTACGAAAACAAGGCCGAAGGCATAGGCATCTATACCAAGCAGCTCACCGGCGTGGCCCCGGGGCTCTACCGCGTCAACGTCGACCTGCTCGGCAAGGACGGCAAGCCTGCTGCAAGCGCCACCACCTTCATCCTCGTCAAGGAAAAACCGAAGGTCAAAGAAAAGACCGACCTGTTCGAGACCAATCAGGGCACGGCGGCTCAGACGCTGAAGACCGTTATCAAAAATATCTTCAAATAAGGCGGCGGCAAGATGTCCTCACGCAGCCGGCTCATTGAACACGCGAAATCTGTAATTCTGGTAGTATTGTTTATCGCGACAATACTACTTTTATATTTGCTCTGGGGAAAGGATTACCTGCGGCCCGCGGCGGTCACTGTGCTGCGCGGACAGGCCGCGGAGGTCAACGAGTCCCTGCTGGTCGTTCCCGATTACGTTGCCTACGGTTCCGGGGACGGGTCCTTCAGCCTCGCGGACGATCCCGCCGAAGCCTTTGCAAAGGCTGTCGCCCAGGCGGCCGGCTTCGCGAAGCTCTCCAGCCCCACGCTGAGCCAGATCACGCGCGAGCAGTACCGCGCGGCGATGACCGGCTTTGAGTCCGTGCAGCTGAGCTTCCGCTACGCGCTCCCCACTGCCCAGTTCTGCGAATACTACGGCCTCGGCAAGTTCACGTCTTCAGACAGCTCCGAGAGCTTCACCTGCTTCGGTTTCTCCGAGGCTTCCCCCGAAAGCATATTCTTCAAAGACGAAAGCAGCGGCAGCTGCTACAGGCTGCTCTTCGGCGAGGCTCCCGCTTCGCTGAGCTACAGGTTCACCGACGCCGGCAGCGCGCAGTATTATTACTGCGGCGACATACTCGGCGGCAAGGCTGACGCGATGATAGCCCTCGAGGGCGAGAGCACCCTGCAGGCAGGGCGCATGCTCACCGAGCTCGAGGCCGACCCCATGCTCAGTACGGAGATCGCGAGGGCGGCCTACGGCGACACCTTCGACTTCGTTAGGCGCTTACGCGACGGTTTCGGCACGCTCACCTACATGTACGGCTACGGCGCAAAGGTCCTCACCTGCTATACGGACGGCAGTTTCGACTATTATGACGAAAGCACCGGCCGCGGCGAGAGCAGAGGCTTCTTCGGCGACCTCAAGACTGCGGCCGACTTTGTCGAAAAGTGCGGCGGCATACCCAAGGACGAAAACGGCGGGCTCGCCATGCAGCTCTTCGGGGCGATAAGGCTCGACCAGGGGCGCAGCTCCGGCTACGTCTTCGGCTTCGTGCAGACAGAGGACGGGGTCCCAGTGCTCAGCGACAGGGGCTGCTCGGTCGAAGTCGAGGTCAGCGGCGGCCAGGTGACGCGCATGAAGCGCGCAGTGATAAAAGCGTCGGATATCAGCGGCGACAGCCGCGAGGTGATGCAGCCCGCGAACGTGCTGGCGGGCAACTGCAACCATATATACAACATCTCCACCAACAGCATGCTCTCAGTGGAACCCGCCGAGGCGTACGCATACGTGGCCGACAACGTAAGGAGCATGCGCATGGGCCTCTACGAACAGGAAGATCTCGGGACCCTGACCCCCTGCTGGATAGTGCTCAGCCCTGCGGCGAGGTTCTTCTTCGACCTGTACGACGGGACCCCCCTGGGCTTCGACCTCATAGGAGACTGAATGGACTGGTCAAAAGCCAAAACTCTGCTCATCGTTGCCCTGCTCGTCACCGATCTGGTGCTGGGCGGCTTTCTGCTGCACGGAAAGACCGTTCAGAGGCAGAACGAGCGCAAGGCGGCGGAGAATATAGGGAATTACCTGGTCGATCTCGGGGCGGAGCTCAACTGCGAACTCGCGGACGACAGCCGCATGCTTCCGGTCCTCTTCATCAGCTTCCCCGAAGGCAGCGACACTTCCGAGTATTCGGAGGAGGCGGAGCTCTATTACAACGAGATCCCCGTCATAGTCAGCGGCTACGTCTCGGGAACTCCGACCCTTGACGCCGAGGGCGCTTCGCGCGGAGACATCAGGCCTTCGGCCTACGCGGCGGCCGAGCTTGCCGGCGAGCTCATGGCAGGCGGCAGGGGCGACCTAAGCGGTTTTTCCATAGACAGCATAGACCTCGTCTACTGGCTCTACTACAGCGGTTCCGGCACTTCGGACACCGCCTTCCCCTACTGGCGCTTCAACACCAGCGAAGGGGCCTACTTTGTGTCGGCTTATTACGAATAGCGTTACACAAAGCTGATATTTTTAACACTTTTTCTTCACAGACTTGAAAGATACTATAGGTGCAGTGAATGGAACTTGCGATATGTTCACTGGCAAGCGGCAGCAGCGGGAACAGCTACGTGATACGCAGCGAAAAGACCGCACTGCTGGTGGATGCAGGGATAAGCAATAAACAGATCTGCTCGGGGCTCGAAAAGCTGGGCCTGCGGGCGGAAGACCTCAGCGGCGTGTTCGTGACACACGAGCACAGCGACCACATCAAAGGCCTGCCGGTACTTCTGAAGAGGTGCGGCGCAAAGCTTTATACGACGCAGCTCACGGCGGACCAGCTTCCCGTGGACCCCGGAAGGGTGCGCGCGGTGGAACCGGGCGAGGTCCTGGACGCCGGAGACATCGAGGTCAGCTGTTTTTCCCTCTCACACGACGCGGCAGATCCGGTAGGGTACAGCTTCAGGAGCGGCGGCAGCGTTATAACCGTCGTGACAGACACCGGCACCGTTACGGACGACATAAGGACGTTCATCGGGCGCTCGGACATACTGGTGCTGGAATCCAACCATGACGTGAACATGCTGCGCGTGGGCCGCTATCCGTGGTTCCTCAAGCAGAGGATACTAAGCGACCGCGGACATCTCTCAAACGAGGCGGCGGCTGTCGCTCTGGCGGAAGTGCTCAAGGCAGAGTCAGAAGCGGGAGCGCTGAAGAGGAGGATAGTCCTCCTGGCACATCTGAGCCGGGAGAACAACTTCCCGGAGATGGCCCTTGCCACCATGGAAAATATCTTGCAGGACTACGGCTTCACTGCCGGAAAAGAAACGCGCATAGACGTCCTTAAGCGGGACGTGATGAGCGCGCTCTATACCTGCGGTCAATAAAAGGAAAGTGACAGATATGAAAAGCGGAAGATCACAACTTGTAGCGATTATCCTTACAGCGGTCATCGCGTTCACCTGCGGCGTAGGCGGCGGACTTGCCTCCGGCTACGTCAAGAACAGGGTGCTCTCGCCTGAAACGGCGGCATATATCGACAAGGTCTCTGGCAACGCGGAAGGCCAGTCCGTTGAGAGCCAGGGCTCGGGCGGAAGCCTCGGCCAGGCTCCGGCTACCGTTAATACGGGTTCCTCTAATACAGGTTCCTCGCAGAACAGCAACGTGACCATCCAGGTATCTGAAGACACCACAGTCGCGGAAGCCATCGCGGACAAGGTCATGCCTTCGGTGGTAGGCATCGACACCAAGTTCATGTACACCATGTCCGGAATGGGCGGATTCTTCTGGGGCTACGGCGGCCAGCAGCAGTACGAGGCTGAAGGCGTCGGCACGGGCTTCATAGTAAGCTCCGACGGATACATCCTCACGAACTCCCACGTCGTCAACGACGGCGATTACAATTCGATAACCGTAAGCCTATACGACGGCAGCGAGCTCGACGGAAAGGTCGTCTGGAACGATTCCACTCTTGACCTTGCGATAGTCAAGGTCGAGGCGGAAGATCTGGTTCCCGCGGAGCTCGGCGACAGCGACGAGCTTAAGATCGGTTCCTACGCTGCGGCCATCGGCAACCCGCTCGGCCTCGCGTTCGAACGATCGATGTCCCAGGGCATCATAAGCGGCCTCAACCGTTCGATCACCGTCAGCAACGAATCGACCGGCGGCACCACCACCATGGACGGCCTCATCCAGACCGATGCGACCATTAACTCCGGCAACTCCGGCGGTCCGCTGCTCAACAGCGCCGGCCAGGTCATCGGCATCAATTCCGCCAAGGCGGCCAGCGGCGAGGGCATGGGCTTCGCCATCCCCGTGAACGTCGCAAAGCCGATAGTCGAGCAGGTCATCAAGACCGGCAGCTTCAGCAGAGTCTATATCGGCATCACTGGCTACGGCCTTGAAGACCAGACCAGCTACTCCGCAGAGCAGCTCGAGGAATACTTCGGCACCTCCACCGGCATCTACGTCGGCTCCATCTCCGAGAACGGCGGAGCCGAGGCTGCGGGCCTGCAGAAGGGCGACATCATCCTGAGCGTCGACGGCACCAAGGTCGGTACCATGAACTCGCTCAACAAGATCCTGCTTCCGCACAAGGCAGGCGACAGCGTCACCCTCGAAGTGCTGCGCGACGGCAAGACTCTCAGCTTCGAAGTCGTGCTCACCGACGGAAGCATCTTCAATACGAAGGGCTAGCGCCCGCGCGGCGGGAGCCGCAATAAAACATGATAACAATAGAGATCCTTTGCACCGGAAAATTAAAGGAAAGATATTGGGAAGAAGCGGCGGCCGAGTACTCCAAAAGGCTCGGCCGCTTTTGCCGTCTTAAGATAACGGAGCTTCCCGAGGTAAAACTGGCGGCCGGAGCCGGTCCTGCCGAAGAGCAGGCCGTCATAGAGGCCGAGAGCGCCGCGGTAATGAAAAAACTGCCCGAGGGATCGGGCAGCTACGTTATAGCGCTTGACGTAAAAGGCAGAGAGCTGGGCTCCGAAGCCCTCGCAGAAAAGATCAGCGGGCTCACGCTCGAGGGCAAAAGCCATATCGCTTTTGTGATAGGCGGCTCGCTGGGGCTCTCAAAGGCGCTGCTCTCAAGGGCCGACATGCGCCTGTCGTTCTCCCCGATGACCTTCCCGCACCAGATGATGCGGGTCATCCTGCTAGAGCAGATCTACAGGGCCTTCAAGATCAACAACCACGAGACGTATCATAAATAAACAATAATAAAAGACTTAGGCGCAACGCTCGAGTCTGGCTCATGCTTGTGCCTAAGTCTTTATTGATTCAGCTTCTTTACCGCGTTCAGATACCGGCCTAGCATGCCGATGTTGACGAAGTAATAGTTGAAATTCTCTTTCTTCTGTACCTCCAGCAGGCCCGAGCTGACCAGCTTTTTCACGTGCTGGCTGATGGTCGCCTGGGCGTAGTCGAAAGCGGCGCACAGGTCTTTGTTGCAGACGGTCCGGCGCTCGAGGTTCTCCCTGTAAATATAACGGAAGATCTCAACTCTGGCCGGGTGCGCGAGCGCGTCCGAAGCCTGCGAGATCAGCTGTATCTCTTCCTTCTCAAGAATGTCGGAATCTTTGCGTATCCTCATCGCGGGTCCTTTCTGCATTAGTGCTCTTATTTTAACACAAGAGCCCCGATTTGTGTTATACTTTAATGTCACACAATGGGATACTGTCCGCAGAAGGGAGGTTCCATGGGAAAAAAGTTTTATAACGAGATAATCAAGCCGTATGTCGTGATCGACAGGATGGTCATGATAATCCTTGCCCTGGCGGTGCTGAGCTTCAGCACGCTGTGGGGCATAATCGCCATAGTGATGGTCGCGACGAGCTTTATCTACGCCGAGATCCTCACGAACGGCAACACCGACAAAAAGGCAGCGGCTTTCGAGGAGAACTATATACGCGAAAAGGACGCGATGTTCAAGGGCTTCACGGAGAGCAACCCCATGCTGCTCTGCCTCATAGACCGCGAGGGGACGGTGCACTGGAAGAACCGCGGTTTCTCCGAGGTCTTCGCCGACGAGGAACGCGCGCACGACGTCCTTTCGAAGAACTTCCTCAAGCCGTTCTTCGAGGAGGAAGGCTACAGCCGCACTCTCAGTCTTGACGGCAGCCTCTATTTCATAAGCACTGCCGCTCTTGAGGGCGACGCGGGCAAGCTGATACTCTTCTTCGACGACGTCACCGAAAACAGCGAACTGAAGAAAAAGTACGAGGACAGCCGCACTTGTCTGGCGTACATAACGATAGACAACTACGACGAGCTCGTCGAGAGCGCCCCGACCGAGGTCCAGGCCTCGATCACGGCAAGCATCGACAAGCTGCTGCAGGGCTGGTGCACGGGGCTTTCCGGAGCTCTGATAAGGCTGCGCAGCGGCCGCTACGTCATGGTATTTGAACAGCAGTTCCTCGACGGCCTCAAGGTCACGAGGTTCCCGATACTCGACCGCATGCACGAGATAGAAAACGAAGCGGATTTCCCGACTACTATCTCGATAGGCCTTGCCGTCGGTTCCCCCGACATGGCCACTCTGCAGGACGACGCCCTCGAGGCTCTCGACCTCGCGCTCGGCCGCGGAGGCGACCAGGCTGTAGTCAAGGCGAGCGGAGCCGACCCCGAGTTCTACGGCGGAGCCCTCACCACTGTCGAAAAGCGCAAGAAGGGCAAGTCGCGCATAGTCGCGCACGCTCTCGCGCAGCTCGTCACGAGCTCCGACAGGGTCATCATCATGGGCCACAAGCGGCCCGACCTCGACTGCTACGGCGGCGCAATAGGCCTTTACACCTTCGTGCGCGCCCAGGGCAGGCAGGCAGACATAGTCATAGACGGCGAATACGAGGGCGTGGAGATCATCCACAAGGCGGCGCTCGAAAACGGCGGCTTCAGCTACCTCACTCACGAGGAAGCCGCGGCGCAGATCACCAAGGACAGCCTGCTCATCGTCGAGGACACCCACATCCCGTTCATCACCGAGTGCCCCGAGCTGCTCGAAAAGACCAACAGGATAGTCGTTATCGACCATCACAGAAAGTCCAAGGACGCCATCGAAGACCCGACCCTGAGCTACGCGGAGACCTACGCGTCCTCCGCCAGCGAGCTTGTCACCGAGCTGCTGCAGTACTCGACTGAAAAGCCCAACATCAGCAAGTTCGTCGCGGACGCTCTGCTCGCGGGCATCACGGTCGACACCAAGAACTTCACGGTCAACGCCGGCGTGCGCACCTTCGAGGCAGCGGCCTGGCTGAGGCGCTGCGGCGCTGACAACGCGACGGTGCAGAGCTTCTTCAAGATGAGGCTCGAGGCCTACAAGAAAAAGGTCAACATCATCGCCAGCGCGGAGCTCCTGCCCAACGGCTGCGCGGTCGCCTACACCAAGGAGAGCGACCCGGGCATGCAGCTGCTGGTCGCGCAGGCGGCGGACGAGCTGCTCGGCATGAAGGGCGTCGAGGCCGCGTTCGCGGCAGGCGCAGGCACCAGTGCAACAATGATCTCCGCCCGCTCAATGGGCAAGATCAACGTCCAGACCATAATGGAAGCCATGGGCGGAGGCGGCCACCTCACGGGAGCCGCGGCGCAGGTGCCAGAACCTCCCGAAGAGGCCATAGCGCGCATCGTAAACTATATGAGAGAGAACGGAATGCTCTAGCGTTCCGGGAAAGAGGATAATATGCAGGTCATTTTACTTAAGGACGTAAAGGGGCTCGGCAAGGCCGGGGAAGTCAAGAAGGTCAGCGACGGCTACGCCCGTAACATGCTCCTTCCCAAGAAGCTCGTCATGGAGGCCAGCGAGAGCAATATAAAGGTCCTCGAGCGCAAGCGCGCCGAGATCGAAGCCCAGAGGGCTGTCGACAAACAGGTCGCCGAAGACATCAAGGCAAAGCTTGAGAACGGCGCCATCACCTTAAAGAGCAAGGCAGGCGAGGGCGGCAGGCTCTTCGGAGCGGTCACCGCGAAGGACATCGCCGAGCAGATCGAAAAGGACTACAAGCTCCAGCTCGACAAGAAGAAGATCGAGCTTCCGGCTCCCATAAAGACCCTGGGCGAACACGAAGTGGAGCTCAGGCTCTTCACGGGCGTGAGCGCGAAGGTAAAGGTAAACGTAGTAAGCGACTGATGAGGGGCAGACATGCCGCAGATCGAAAGGATACCGCCTCATAACGATGAGGCAGAAAAGAGCGTCCTCGGCGCAGTGCTGATGGACGCCGACGTTTTCGGCCTTGTGTCCGAAGTCGTCACGGCCGACGATTTCTATAACGAAGCAAACCGCGAGATATTCCGCTGCATGACCGATCTCTTCCAGGAGAGCGAGCCCATCGACGTGGTCACGGTCTCCGAAGGCCTTACGAGGCGCAAGAGCCTTGAAGCCGTCGGCGGCAGAACTTATATTGCCATGCTTTCGGGCGCGGTTCCAACGACCGCCAACGCGGTGCAGTACGCCCGCATAGTCTCGGAAAAAGCTGTACGCAGGCGCCTTATCGGAGCCGCGGGCAAGATGGTCGAGGACGGCTACAACGAAAAGCTCGAATCCACCGACGTGCTCGACGGAGCCGAACAGCGCATATTCGAGATAGCCAAGCAGCGCCAGCAGAGCGAGTACGAAGAGCTCCGCACGGTGCTCGGCCGCAACATCGAGGCCATACAGGCCGCCGAAAAGAATGGCGGAGCCATACAGGGCCTTTCGAGCGGTTTCTCGAGCCTCGACTACAAGACCACGGGGTTCCAGCGCTCTGATATGATAATCATCGCGGCAAGGCCTTCCATGGGAAAGACCGCCTTCGCCCTCAACATCGCGCAGAACGCGGCGATAAAGAGCAAGGCCAACGTGGTCATCTTCTCCCTCGAAATGAGCTCCGAGCAGCTCTCGCTGAGGCTTCTTTCGATGGAAGCGCGCGTCGACAGCAAAAAGCTGCGCACGGGCGACGTCAACGCCGAAGACTGGGAGAACATCAACAACGCTATCGACAAGCTCAGCAGGACGAACATCATCATCGACAACACCCCGGGCATAGGCGTCATGGAGATGCGCAACAAGTGCAGGCGCATCAACGCCAAAAAGCGCATAGACCTCATAGTTATCGACTACCTTCAGCTGATGTCTTCCGACAGGGGCGGCGAGAACCGCCAGCAGGAGGTCTCGCAGATATCCCGCTACTTAAAGCAGCTCGCCCGCGAGATGAACTGCCCGGTGATAGTGCTTTCGCAGCTCTCCCGCGGACCCGAACAGCGCGACGATCACAGGCCCATGCTTTCGGACCTTCGTGAATCGGGAGCCATCGAGCAGGACGCGGACATCGTAATGTTCCTCTACAGGGACGACTACTACAAGCCCGCCGAGGAGGAGCCCACCAACACCTGCGAGGTCATAATAGCCAAGAACAGAAACGGCGAGACCGGCACCGCCAAGCTCGCCTGGATACCGAGATACACCAAGTTTGCCGATCTGGCGAGAGAGTAAAGATGGATTTCAGCAAGGAAAAGACCGAAAACTTCCTGCTCTGCGATACACACGTCGAAAACCTTTTCATAAGCGAATACATGGGAGCCGCGAAGGGCGAATGGGTAAAGCTCTACCTGCTTGCCCTGATGCACGCAGAATGCAGGCTTCCCGCGGACAACGCGTCGCTCGCGGCCCAGCTCGGGCTGAAGAAAGAGGACGCCGACGCCTGCTGGGCCTACTGGGAGAGCCAGGGGCTCGTGAACAGGGTCTATCCGGATCCTGAAAACACGGGCCGTTACGAGGTAGTCTTCCGCAGCCTCCGCGAAGAGCTGTTCGGCGGAAAGTCCGCCGCTCCTGCGAAGAAGGCCAAGATGCCTTCGCTCGACGACCGCCAGCTGTCGCAGCTCTACCGCAGCATAGAAGAGGTCACGGGCCGCCTGCTCGAGGCGCGCGAGCCCGAAGAGATCGCGGTCTGGATAAGCGAATACGGCATGGACCCGCAGGTGATACTGCTCGGCTACCGCTTCAGCGCGGAGAACCGCAAGAGCAGCAAATACCGCTACGTGGGGACCATACTGAAGGACTGGCGCGCCAAGGGCCTCATGACCCGCGCCCAGGTCGAGGAATACCTTTCCGAAAACGACAGGCATTACGTCATGTACCGCAGGGTGTTCAAGGAGTTGGGCTTCCGCCGCTCGGAGACCGAGCCCGAGAAGCTCATGATGAACAAGTGGTTCGACGAGTACGGCTTCAGCCTCGACAGGGTGCTCGAGGCATGCAAGAAGACCACAGGCATAAGCAACCCCAACCTCAATTACATCAACAGCGTTCTGATGGCCTGGTACCGCGAGGAGCACAAGTCGGAGGAACCTGTCAGCAAGGAGACCCTCTTCACGCGCGTGAACGCCATCTACGAGCAGGACCGCGCCGAGAACGAAAGGAAGACCGCGCAGAACCGCGAGCGCATCTTCACCGAGCTCCCCGAGGTCGCGGAGCTGAACGACCGCATAAAGTCCGCCGGCTACAAGCTCTCAAGGCTCATGCTCACGGGCAATCAGCCCAGGGTGCAGGAGCTGCGCAAAGAGATAGACGGGCTCTACAAGGAACGTGAAAAGCTGCTCGTGGGCAGCGGCTATGCCGCAAACGCCCTCGACCCCATATATACATGCTCTAAATGCAAGGACACCGGCCTGCTCGAGGACGGCAGCAGGTGCAGCTGCTTCGCCGAAAAAGCCGCAAGGCTCGGCGTCAAAGGATAACAACAACTGATGTCAGACGTTTCCGATAACGGAAAATTCAATATAGACGATTTCGAAAAGGAGCTCGCCAGCAAGACCGAGGACCTTATCCTCGAGCGCCGCGAATACTATAAATCGCGCGGCGAGGAGACCCGAAGGTCGCGCCTCCGCGAGGAGCGCAAGCTCAAGCAGAAGGCGAAGAAGGAGTCTTCGAAGGCCGTCCAGTCGCCGCTGCTCTCCTGGACCAACGGCCGAAGGCTGGGCTTCACCGGCCGCGAGGTCGAATCCGAAGACCTTGCGATCTACAAGGCCAAGGCCGCTCTGCAGGCTTACGAAGAAAAGGGTCCGCGCGGCGAAGGCCCCATCCACCGCACCTACAGGCTTATCAAGGGCTTTGCCGAGACCCGCAGGCAGATACGCAGCCAGAAGGACAACAACTGGTACAGCTCCGAGAACATCAGGGCAGCCTACGGCGGGGTCGTCGCGGAGTGCTGGTCGCCGCTGATCAACGGCTGGCACGAGCTCTTCGACAACCTCTGGGACTTCATGTGCCGCTTCGGCCGCGACCTGGTCGATTGTATATTGTTTATAGGCGATATACTCATAACCATAGGCTATTACGCCTTCAGCCTGCTGCTCTTCATAGGCGACTGGCTCTGGGACTTCTATTACTGGGTCTCGAGGCGCAAAAGGACCCTGTTCGGCATATTCGTGATACTCGTTTCGGTCGCCGCAGCCGCGGCGGTCTTCGTGAGTTCGCTGTCGGCCTACGAATACAGCTACCACGGCAAGACTCTGGGAAAGGTCCGCAATAAAGAGGTCGTCTACCGCACGGTGGACGTGCTCGGCGACAAGCTCTCGGCCCAGGCAGGCATGGACGTCTCCTTCGATGTCGAGCGCGACATAGAGTTCAAGCAGGTGTACGGCTTCCGCATGGATATCGACAGCTCCGATGAGGTCCTTGATACCATAACCTACATGCGCGACCTGCAGGTGACCGCTTACGCCCTCCTGGTCGGAGGCGAGCAGAAGGTCATCCTCGAGGACCCCGAACAGATAGACGCAATACTTGCCGCGATCAAGCGTGACGCGACCATCGCGACCGAAGACGTCAAGACCACGAGCGTCGAGTTCGTCGAAGACATCGACGTGGAAGAAGTCGTCGTGGCTCTGGGCGATATCTGGAACGAAGGCGAGGCCAAATCGTATCTGCAGACGGGCCACGCCAAGCTCAACGACACTTCGACCAGCAGGCCGGTCATCAACGTAAAGACGACCGAGACCTTCAGCTACACCGAAGAGATCGAATACGGAACCAAGTATATAAACAACGCCAACCTCTACGCGGACGAGACCGAGCTCGTCACAGCGGGCGTTCCGGGCATCAACGAGGTCGTGACCGAGATCACAAGGCTCAACGGCCGCGAGACATCCAGGACCATCGTGTCCTCTACGAGGATATCAGAACCCGTGGACGAGGTCCTCTACAAGGGAACCAAGCCTCTGCCCGTCAGGGAAGGCACGGGAACCTTCATCTACCCGGTCAACAATTACACCTTATCGTCCGGCTTCGGTCCGCGCTGGGGCCGCATGCACTACGGCATCGACCTCGCGGTCCCCTACGGAGCCAAGGTCTACGCCGCGGACGGCGGAACTGTCACGTTCGCCGGCTGGAGCGCAGCGCGCGGCTACTATATAATCATCGACCACGGCGGCCTCTTCGAGACCCTCTACGAGCATAACAGCAAGCTGCTGGTCGAGATAGGCGACGAGGTCTACCAGGGCAAGACCATAGCCCTCGCGGGCAGTACCGGCATGTCCACCGGTCCGCATTGCCACTTCGAGGTCCACTACAAGGGAGAGCCCGTCGACCCGATGAATTATCTGCCGTAACCGCGCGGTATGTGGTATAATATTACGTTGTTTTGACCGGCGGGGCGGAATTCGCGGAACCGGAAACGATACTTAAAGCTTTACAGGAGGGCTTTGTAATATGGAAAGACTCGTAGGAACAGTATCCAGGGGCGTAAGGGCTCCCATCATCCGTCAGGGCGACGATATCGTTCAGATTGTCACCGACAGCGTTCTCAACGCTGCCAAGAGCGAAGGCATCGCCTTTCACGACAGAGACGTCGTGGCAGTCACCGAGGCCGTAGTCGCAAGGGCTCAGGGCAACTACGCCACCATCGACCAGATCGCTCAGGACATCAGGAACAAGTTCCCGTCCGGCGAGCTCGCGGTCATCTTCCCCATTCTTTCCCGCAACAGGTTCGCGATCTGCCTCAAGGGCATCGCCAGAGGCGCAAAGAAGATCTGGCTGATGTTCGGCTATCCGTCGGACGAAGTAGGCAACCATCTCGTCAGCATGGACCAGGTGGACGCCGCGGGCCTCGACCCGTACAAGGACATCCTCACCGAGGAGCAGTACCGCGGATACTTCGGCTACCAGAAGCACCGCTTCACCGGAGTCGACTACGTTGCGTATTACAAGGAACTCATTGAGACTGAAGGCTGCGAGGTAGAGATCCTCTTCGCGAACGACGCCCGCGCCATCCTCAGCTATTGCAAGAACGTCATCACCTGCGACACCCACACCCGCGAGCGCAACAAGAGGCTGCTCCGCGAGGCGGGCGGCGAGACCGTCATCGGCATGGACGGCATCCTCAACGCTCCCGTGGACGGCAGCGGCTACAACGAAGAGTACGGCATCCTCGGCACCAACAAGGCCACCGAAGAGACCGTCAAGCTCTTCCCGCGCGACTGCCAGCCTGTGGTCGACGGCATCGCCACCAAGCTGCACGTTGCCACCGGCAAGAATATCGAAGTCATGATCTACGGCGACGGCGCCTTCAAGGATCCCGTCGGCAAGATCTGGGAGCTCGCTGACCCCGTCGTCTCCCCGGCTTACACCACAGGTCTCGAAGGCCAGCCCAACGAGCTCAAGCTCAAGTATCTGGCTGACAATGACTTCGCAGACCTCAAGGGCGAGGCGCTCAAGGAAGCCATCGCCGAGCGCATCAAGACCAAGGACGCCGACCTCGTAGGCAAGATGGCCTCCGAAGGAACCACCCCGCGCAGGCTCACCGACCTTCTCGGCTCGCTCTGCGACCTCACCAGCGGCAGCGGCGACAAGGGCACCCCGATCGTCTGGATCCAGGGCTACTTCGACAACATGACCGCAGAATAGTTTTGGCAGCCCGCCGCAAAAACAATAATAAGGGTGTCCCAAAAGGTCTGACTCAGACCCAGAGGGTCACCCTTTTTTTAATGCAAGCAAAAAGGCTCAAATCCGTTGAGATCAGAGCCTTTAAGCCCTCTATTATATGGTATAATAGAGT
>Ga0079305_1002094_pt1 | contig 19860 bp, 22 predicted proteins | sample LMS_cellobiose_e_FD_79183 | JGI IMG/M metagenome (GOLD analysis project Ga0079305, IMG submission 79183) | Rumen-fistulated moose microbial communities from Alaska, USA - LMS_cellobiose_enrichment | ecosystem: Host-associated > Mammals > Digestive system > Stomach > Rumen fluid ... | reverse complement strand
ATGTTTACAAGCCTTCGGGACCGACGTCATTCGACGTGGTAGCAGCCGTTCGCAGGGCTGTCGGGGTGCGCCGGACAGGCCATCTCGGGACTCTGGACCCGATGGCTGAGGGGGTGCTCCCGGTCGCGGTCGGCTCCGCCGCCCGCGTGATGGAGTATCTCGACGGCGATACCAAGGACTATTACGCCGTCGTCAGGCTCGGCCTGGAGACGGATACCCAGGACGTCACAGGGACGGTCATCGCGGAGAGACCCTGGTCCGGAGTCTCTGAGGACACTGTCATATCCGCTCTTCGGAGCTTCCTCGGCGATTATGAACAGATCCCGCCCGCGTACTCGGCTCTCAAGCTGAACGGAAAAAAGCTCTACGAATACGCCCGCAAGGGGCTGTCTCCCGAGATAGAGCCCCGCAGGGTCTATGTGGAAGACATACGGGACGTTTCCTTTGATCGGGAAAAAGGGGAGGTATCCTTCCTCGCCACGGTGAGCAAAGGGACCTATATCCGCACGCTCGCGAAGGATCTCGGAGACAGGCTTGACACGGGCGCTTGCCTCGCGGCCCTCGAGAGAAGGAGGAGCGGATCATTCGGCTCTGAGGGAGCAGTGCGGCTTGACGATCTTACAGGAATGAACCCCGAGGAGATCAGACGGATAATGAGAGGCCCGGACAGCGCGCTTAAGGCATTCGGGAGCGTCAGGCTGGGCGAATGGGAGAGCAAACTGTTCAGGAGCGGCGTGAGACTCAGGCCGGAGCAGTGGTCGGGCGAACAGGGAGAAGGCTTCCCGGCGTGGCTTTCAGAAGAGACGGCGGACCGCTACAGGAGGCTGTTCAGAGTTTACGGATCCGACGGCGCGTTCCTCGGAGTCGGAGAGGGCGAAGAGGAAGGCACTCTCAGGACGGACAAGGTATTTGTATGATAGTATTCAGAAATATAGAAGATATAAAGGATATAGAACCCTGCGCGCTCGCGCTCGGGACGTTCGACGGTGTGCATCTGGGGCATCAGAAGCTTATCGGGGCAGCAGTTGAGAGAGCCGGTGAGCTCGGCATCAAAGCCGGGGTGTTCACATTCTCCAACCATCCGAGAGACCTGCTTCCGAACGCGAAGCCGGTGAAGAACATCCTCTACAGCCACGAGAAGGAGGAGATCCTGGCGGGGATCGGAGTGGATTATCTCTTCGACGTTCCCTTTACCAAAGAGATCATGGGGATGGATCCCGAAAGCTATGTTTCGGAGCTCCTGGTCGGGAGATGCAACGCGAAAGTGCTCGCCTGCGGAACTGATCACAGATTCGGATACAGGGCGCAGGGGAACCCAGATCTGCTCAGAAGGCTGGGCGAAAAGCTGGGCTTTGAGGCTTTGATCATCGAGAAACTGGAGATAGAGGGGAACGAGGTCAGCTCCTCGCTGATCCGCACGCTGATCGCCTCCGGACGCGTCGACCGCTGCAAGACCTATATGGGAAGAAACTATGAGATCGCCGGCGACGTCGTGGTCGGAAACCGCCTCGGCAGAAAGCTGGGTTTCCCGACGAGCAATCTTTTGATCGATCCGGAGATGGTGACGCCGCCGAACGGAGTCTACGCCACGATCTGCAACTGGAACGGCAAGGCCTATAAGAGCGTGACCAACGTCGGGGTAAAGCCCACCGTCGGAGACAACGTCAAGAACGTCGAGACCCACATCTTCGACTTCGACAAAGAGCTCTACGGAAAGCGCATAGTGGTAGAATTTCTTATGAAGATGCGCGACGAGGTGAAGTTCGACTCTGTTGAGGAGCTGTCCGAGCAGATCGTCAGGGACTGCAGAGAGGCGAGGGCGTTCCACGAGGGGCTTAAGGACTGAAAATCTCTGCATTTCCCTCTTGACAAAGCCCCGGGGCTTTGATAAATTATTCAGGTACGAAGTAGAAGTTTCCGCTTCTCACCCCAGGATCACGTTCCGAAGGGTCGATAATGTCGATAACGCGCATGGATGCGCGAGACGTTTTGCGGATGCTTCAGGTGTCCGTTTTTTTATGACCAGGCTTGGAGGGAAGAACCATTAAAGAGAACAAGATCAACGAGGAGATCCGGGATAAGGAACTCAGGGTAATCGACGAAGACGGTACCATGCTGGGCATCATGTCCAGGGATGAGGCTCTCGCTCTCGCCGAGCAGCGCAAGCTCGATCTCGTTAATATCTCGCCGAATGCGGTCCCGCCCGTATGCAAGATACTGGACTACGGGAAATACCGCTATGAGGCGCAGAAGCGCGAGAAGGAAGCCAAGAAGAAACAGCGCACCATAGAGGTCAAGGAGATCAGACTCAGCACCTTTATCGAGGAACACGATCTTCAGACGAAGGCGAACACCGCCTGCAAGTTCCTGAAGGACGGAGACAAGGTAAAGGCGTCGCTGCGTTTCCGCGGCCGCGAGATGGGACGCACTTCCATCGGCCGTGAGGTGATGGACAAGTTCGCGGAGCTCTGCGCTGAGTGCAGCACCGTGGAGAAGAAACCCGTCATGGAAGGACGCACCATGACCATGGTGCTGGCACCGAAACAGGATAAATAAACCAAGGAGGAGATTCATAATGGCAAAGACGAAGATGAAGTCGCACAGAGGCGCCTGCAAAAGGCTGAGACCTACCGGCGGCGGTAAAGTTAAGAGAAACAAGGCCTATAAGAGCCATAAGCTTACCAAGAAAGCGCCCAAGAGGAAGAGGGGTCTTCGTCAGGCAACGACCCTCACCAGCGCTGATCTGAAGAGAATGCTCAGATCCATGGCGAAATAAGGGGAATAGGAGGTAAGAAAGATGGCAAGAGTAAAGAAAGGCGTTAACGCCCACAAGAGACATAAAAAGATCCTGAAGCAGGCCAAGGGATTCTACGGCGCCAGAAAGAACCAGTTCAAGGCAGCCAACCCCGCAGTCATGAGGAGCCTGCGTTCCGCATACATCGGAAGGAAGCTCAAGAAGAGACAGTACAGACAGATGTGGATCGCCCGCATCAACGCCGGCGCCAGAATGAACGGTCTGTCCTACAGCCGCCTGATGGACGGCCTCAAGAAGAGCGGAATAGACATCAACAGGAAGATGCTTTCCGAGATGGCTATCTACGACGCAGCCGGTTTCGCCAAGCTCTGCGAGACCGCCAAGAACGCCGCTGCGAAATAAATCCCCTTGGGCAAACGATCCGGAAAACCATTTCCGGGTCTTTTTGCAATTGCGTTTTGATTAAACGAGTAAATGCGTGTTTCAGCGTTTGCTCCGGCGGAGCAGCCGGACGGAGGAAGAGATGGCTAATATAATCGCGGTGATATGGGACTTTGACCGGACTCTTATCGACGGATACATGCAGGACCCGATATTCGAGGACTACGGCGTGGATCCGAAGGAGTTCTGGCGCGAGGTGAACGAGCTCCCCGGACGTTATATGCGCGAGCAGGGGGTCAAGGTCAACAAGGATACGATCTATCTCAATCACTTCATAAAATATGCCAAAGACGGGAGATTCGCGGGTCTGAACAACGAGAAGCTCAGATCATACGGCAGCAGGCTCAGGTTCTATCCCGGCGTCCCGGAGATCTTCGCGAGCACCAAGAGGATGATCGCCGACGACAGGTCGTATGACAAGTTCGAGATCAAAGTCGAACACTATATCGTCAGCACCGGGATGACTCCGATAATAGAGGGATCGCCGGTGGCCGAATACGTCGACGGCGTATGGGGCTGCGAGCTGATCGAGGACGAACAGCCCGACGGAAGCCGCGTGATAAGCGAGATCGGGTATACGATCGACAATACGACCAAGACGCGCGCGATCTTCGAGATCAACAAAGGCGTGAACGTCTATCCGGAGATCGACGTTAACGCCGCGATGCCCGAGGACATCCGCAGGGTCAAGATGAAGAACATGATCTATATCGCAGACGGTCCGAGCGACGTCCCGGCTTTTTCGGTCGTAAGAGGGAACGGCGGAGCCACCTTCGCCATCTATCCGAGGCAGGACGCCAGGGCGTTCAGGCAGGTCGAGGAGCTCAGGAAGAGCGGCAGGATCGACATGTACGCCGAGGCTGACTACCGCGAGGATTCCCAGGCTTATATGTGGATCTCCGGCAAGATCAAAGAATTCGCCGACCGCATAGCGCGCGAGGAGCTGAGCAGGATCACGGAATCCGTAACAGGGGTGCCGAGGCATCTCAATTCTGACTGATTGGAGAAAAAGATGACCGATCTGAAAGGGAAAAACGTCCTGCTCGGAATAAGCGGCGGGATAGCGGCATATAAGATGGCCTACGCCGCGAGCGGTCTGAAGAAGACGGGCGCGAACGTCGACGTCATAATGACGGAGAACGCCTGCGAATTCATATCGCCTCTGACTTTCGAGACGCTCACGGGGAACAAATGCTATCACGATACCTTTGACAGGGATTTCGAGTTCGACGTGAAGCACGTATCACTCGCGAAGAAGGCCGACGTGTTTTTGATCGCGCCGGCTACCGCCAACGTGATCGCTAAGATCGCGTGGGGGCTTGCGGACGACATGCTGACGACCACGTTCCTCGCCGCGAAATGCCATAAGATCGTGGCGCCCGCGATGAACACCGCTATGCTGGAGAATCCGGCGACACAGGAGAACATCGCGAAGCTTAAGGCGCGCGGGATAGAGGTCATAGAGCCGGCATCCGGACTTCTGGCCTGCGGCGATACAGGCGCCGGGAAGATGCCCGAGCCCGCCGAACTCATCGCGTATATAGAGAAGTCGGTCGCGAGGGAAAAGGACCTTAAGGGCAAAAAGGTCCTCGTGACAGCCGGCGCGACGCGCGAAGCTATCGATCCGGTAAGGTTCATCACCAACCATTCGAGCGGCAAGATGGGTTTCGCGGTGGCCAAGGAAGCCATGCTGAGAGGAGCCGACGTCGTTCTGGTAAAGGCATTCACGACCACCGAAGTACCGCCTTTTGTCAGGGTCATAGACGTGAGCTCGGCGGAGGAAATGTTCCTGGCCGTCAAAGACGAGGCCGCGGATTCGGACATCATAGTCAAGGCCGCGGCGGTGAGCGACTATACGCCGGTAAGCGTCTCCGACGAGAAGATCAAAAAGAAAGACGGAGATCTTTCCATCCCGCTCAGACGCACGACGGACATACTGAAATACCTCGGCGAGCACAAGAGAGATGGACAGTTCATCTGCGGATTCTCGATGGAGACGCAGAACGTGCTCGAGAATTCGGCGGCGAAGCTCGAGAGAAAGAACTGCGATATGATGGTGGCCAACAATCTGAAGGAGGAGGGTGCCGGCTTCGGCACGGATACCAACAGGGTCACGATCATAACCCGGGGCGGGACGTTCCCGCTCGAACTCGCGGGCAAGGATGTGGTCGCGAAGGCCATATTCGATCTAATAACGCGGATTAGAAGAGCATAGAAGATGTTTTTGGATATTCTTAAAGATACAGTTATCGACTGCCTGAAGCTCCTGCCTTTTCTTCTGGTCACCTACGCTCTGATGGAGGCGATCGAGAGAAAGACGGGCGAAAGGCTGGCGGATGCGATAGGAAAGGCAGGGAAGAGCGGGCCGGTCCTCGGCGCGCTCCTCGGTGTGTTCCCGCAGTGCGGCTTTTCCGCCGCAGCGTCCAACCTCTACAGCGCGGGACTCATCAATATGGGAACGCTTCTCGCGGTCTTCATGTCCACATCGGATGAGATGATCCCCGTGTTCATCGCGGAAAGGGCAGGCGCGGGGACGATAGCGAAGCTTTTGATCGCCAAATTCCTTATAGCCTGCCTGAGCGGATATCTGATAGTATTCCTCACTCGGAAGTTCTTCGCGGAGAGGGAGGAAGCCCTGCGCGCGCACAGGCAGGAGCACGGTCACGACTGCAGCGGGGATGGGCACGGCATCGTTTCCGAAGTCCTGATCAGGACTGTGAAGACGACCGCGATAATATTCGCTATCACGTTCTGCCTGAACGGCGCGATCGGACTGATGGGGCAGGACGCGCTGACGGCGGTGTTCCGGGATGTGCCGGTGCTCGGAGAGCTGATAGCGGGCCTCGTGGGGCTTATACCGAACTGTGCCGCGTCGATACTGATAAGCCAGCTGTACCTTAGCGGAGTGATCGGCCCGGGAGCGATGATGAGCGGCCTTCTGGTAAGTGCCGGAGCAGGTATGCTCGTCCTTTTCGAGGAGAACCGCAATCTTAAAGAGAATTTCACCGTGGTTGGGATACTCTACGCGATAAGCGTAGTATGGGGCGTTCTGATCGAAGCGTCCGGAATAGCCTTCTGAAGAAGGAGCGGGGGAGATATGGATTATTTCTTTTCACATATAGGTTATATTCTCATCGCGGGACTCGCGATAGCGGCGCTCGCGGCTGTCTGGGGATTCGGCGCCGCGCATAACGCGAAGAAGCGAGATAAGGAGATGCAGGCGAAGCAGGACAAAGCCTGTGAAAGCTGCGCTCTCGCGTCGATGTGCACCAGATTCGGGATCGAAGAGGACTGCGGGGACAGGGTGGAGCCTCAGTCATAGCTGATGATCTGCTGAGTTTTTTTGATAAGATATTATAAGAAGTATTGACAACGCGGGAAAACCGCGTTATTCTTTTATTACGTTAATGCGTTAAAGCGATAAAGCAATAAAGTAAAACGATGAAAACAAACGGCAACACGACCCCGGAAAAACCTGGAAACGCCTCGATCTTCGACGAACTGAGACCCTCGGAGATACTGGGGCTCAAGCTCCGCAGCCTCTATAAGAGCTGCGGTTATTCCAGCTTTAAGATGGGTAAGTTCGAAGAATACGATCTTTACGCGAGGTCCAAGGACTTCATCCCGTCAAAGCGCATAATCACATTCTCCGGCGCGGAAGGAAAGCTCATGGCTCTCCGTCCGGACATCACTCTCTCCATCGTCAAGAATCACGGAGACGATCCGGACAGGACCGACAAGCTCTATTACAGCGAAAACATTTACAGATGCGAGTCAGACGGAGATTACCGCGAGATCATGCAGATCGGGCTGGAATGCCTGGGCCTTCTCGACGAACGGAACGTCTGCGAGGTCATATGGCTCGCCGCGCGCACCATGGAGAGCGTGACCGACGACTATGTGCTTGAGATATCGCACCTCGGGATAATAAGGGCGGTCACGGCAGGCCTTGATGAAGCGACCGCGTCCAGAGTCATAAGTCTCATGGGCGAAAAGAACCGTGACGGACTCAAGGCGATGCGTGAGGCAGGGGAGCTGGACGGCGGATCCTTCGCGAGGATCGACGGCGTGATGAACGCCTGCGGATCTCCGGAGAAGGTGATACGCGAACTCCGCGATCTTATACCGGGAGACGAGGCTAAAGCCGCCCTCGCGGAGCTCGAGACATGCGCGAACTATCTAGGGGAGGCCGGAACGAAGGGAAGGGTCGTTCTGGATTTCTCGATCATAAGCAATATGAAATACTACGGCGGCATCATCTTCAAGGGCTACGCCGCCGGTATCCCCAAGAGCATCCTTTCGGGCGGCAGATACGACGGGCTGATGAAGCACCTGGGGAAGAAGGGCGGGGCGATAGGCTTTGCTCTCTATCTCGACAGGCTGGAGGACGTCGGGCCCGCCGCGGCGGAGCAGGGATCCCCGGACAGCGGCATGCTCAGGGTCGCTCTTCCCAAGGGCAGGCTCGGGAAGAAGGTATATGACATCTTCGAGAAAGCCGGCTATGAGTGCCCGGAGATCAAAGAGGACAACCGCAGGCTGGTGTTCGAAAACCGGGATCTGGGCATAAGCTATTTCTGGGTCAAGCCCTCCGACGTGGGGATATATGTCGAGAGAGGCGCGGCGGATATCGGCGTTGCCGGCAAGGACATCCTTATGGAATACCAGCCCGACGTCTATGAGCTGATGGATCTGAAGGCCGGGAAATGCCGCATGGCGGCAGCCGCCGCCAAAGGCTTCAGGGACGACACCTCGAGGACCTTAAGGGTAGCGACGAAATTCCCCGGGATCGCCAGAGCGTATTACGAGGGAGAGAGCCGGGATATAGACGTCATCAGGCTGAACGGCTCGATAGAGCTTGCCCCGGTGCTGGGGCTTTCCGACGTGATCGTCGACATCGTCGAGACCGGAAAGACTCTTAAGGAGAACGACCTCGAAGTCGTATCCGAGATAGCAGAGATAAGCGCGAGGCTTATCGCCAACAAAGCAGCATACAAGTTCAAGGAGAAGGCGGTCGCGGAACTCGTTGCCCGCCTGGAAAGGACAGTCCGGGAATGAGCAGGTTTCTCACCGAAAGATACAGCGGCCTCGAGGCATACGTGCCGGGCGAGCAGCCGAAAGCGGGGCAGAAGGTCATCAAGCTGAACACGAACGAATCTCCCTTTCCGCCCGCTCCGGGCGTTCTGGAAGCGGCCCGGGAGGCCGCAGGCAAGCTCAACCTCTACCCGGATCCCGATCAGAACGCACTGAAGGAGGCGATAGCCCGGTCCCTGAGAGAGGAAGCGGGGGACTCGGGATTCGTTCCGGGGCCTGAGAACATATTCGTGAGCAACGGCTCTGACGACATTCTGAACTTCGCGTTCGGAGCGTTCTCGGACAAGGACGTTCCGGCGGTGTTCCCGGATGTGACCTACGGCTTCTACAAGGTCTTTGCCGACCTCTACGGGACGCCGTACAGGACGATACCTCTTAAGGACGACTGGACCGTAGATCCGGAAGATTATATTTCCGAATGCGCGAGAGGAAGGCGGTTCGTCGTGATCGCCGAGCCTAACGCCCCGACCGGGATAGCTCTCGGAAGGGACGGTATCAGGAAACTTCTGGACGGATGCAGGGGGAACGTCGTGGTGGTGGACGAGGCGTATGTCGATTTCGGAGGCGAGACTTCGGTCGGGCTCCTGGCGGAATACGACAATCTGATCATATCGCGGACATTCTCCAAGTCATATTCGCTCGCTGGGGCGAGGCTCGGGTTCGCGGTGGCGCCGGAGGCTTTGATCAAAGACCTCGACCTGATCAAATACTCGACCAACCCATACAGCGTGAACCGCATGACTGAGGCGGCCGGGCTTGCGGCTCTCGCCGAAAAGGAATACTATATGGCTAACTGCGGGAGGATCGCCGCGACGCGCGAGAGGATCCGTGGAGAGCTCGAGGCCCTCGGCATGGAGGTGCTCCCTTCCAGGACGAACTTCCTGTTCGCGAGGCATCCCGAAGCACCGGGCGCTGAGCTCGCTCAGGCGCTCAGGGAGCGGGGGATAATAGTCAGGATATTCGGAAGCGAGCGGATCAAAGATTTCCTCAGGATAACGATAGGTACCGATGAAGAGATGGATGCCCTCGTAAAGGCCTTAAATGAGGCTCTGACGGGCGAAAGGAGATAAGATGGCCAGACAGTCCTTAATAGAAAGAAAGACCAAGGAGACCGAAATCAGGCTGTTTCTGGATCTGGACTGCCGCGACACGGCTGAGAACAGCATCGCGACAGGCTGCGGTTTTCTGGACCACATGCTGACGCTGATGGCAGCGCACGGCGGATTCAGGTTCGACGTGGCCTGCAAGGGTGATATCGAGGTGGACTATCATCACACTACCGAGGACATAGGGATCGCTCTCGGGCTCGCTTTCGCGGAGGCGCTCGGCGACAAGAAGGGGATCAGGCGCTACGCCGACATGGTCCTCCCTATGGACGAGACTCTGATGCTCTGCGCTGTCGATATCTCTGGAAGAGGATATCTGAACTTCGACGCTGAGATCTATACCCAAAAGATCGGAGACTTCGACAGCGAGCTGATCAAAGAGTTCTTCGAGGCTTTCGTTAGAAAGAGCGAGGTCACCCTGCACTTCCTGCAGCTGGCGGGAGAGAACAGCCACCACATCGCGGAGAGCATGTTCAAGGCCTTCGGGCGTGTCATGAGTTCAGCATGCTCGATAGATCCGGAGCGCGCGGGCGAGCTTCCGTCGACAAAGGGAATCATGTAGGTGATCAGATGATAGCGATAGTGGATTACGGGGTAGGCAATATCTTCTCAGTGAAGAGGGCCCTGAACTATATAGGAGAGGACGGCATTCTGACTGGGGATCCCGAGTATCTGAGAAGGGCTGATAAGATAATTCTTCCGGGTGTGGGAGCCTTCGGAGACGCCGCGGATAAGCTCGCCGCGAGCGGTATGAAAGAGGCCGTACTTGAGCAGGCAAAGGCCGGAAAGCCGCTTCTCGGCATTTGTCTCGGCATGCAGCTTCTCTTCACGGAGAGCCTCGAATACGGAAGGCACGCGGGGCTCGATCTTATACCGGGAAGAGTGGTAGACATGTCCGGTATTATTGTCGACAAGTCTCTCAAGATCCCTCAGATCGGTTGGAACGGTCTCGATTTCCCGGAAGGAAGAAAAGGAACGGACAGACATCCGCTTCTGAAGTATACGGATGAAGGCGACTGCGTTTATTTTGTTCACAGCTTCTGCGCGGTGGACTGCGACGAGAGCGTGATAGCGACCTGCGACTACAGCGCGCCGATAACCGCCGCCGTCGCCTGCGAAAACGTTATGGGCACCCAGTTCCACCCCGAGAAGAGCGGAAATGTCGGAATGGGGATACTCAAGGCTTTCTGTGAGATCGATATCGCCTAGATGGAGCCGGAGGAGAAACATATGTCAGAACGGATAAAAACCGTCAAAACGGAGATATTCCCGGCTGTAGACGTGATAGGCGGACAGGTCGTGAGGCTGTTTCAGGGCGATTACGACCGAAAGACCGTCTTCGGAGATTCGCCTGAGGAGATGGCGCGTATCTTCGCGGATAAAGGCGCCGGATATCTGCATCTGGTCGATCTGGACGGAGCGAGGCTCGGAACGCCGGGCTGCTACGAGACGGTGGAACACATCGCGAGGGAGACGGGCCTCAAGGTCGAGATCGGCGGAGGTATCAGAAGTGAGGAGACGATAGAGAAATACCTGGAGAAAGGCGCTTTCCGCGTGATCCTCGGCACGGTATGCGTGACCGATCCGGAGTTCACGGAGAGGATGGCGCGGAAATACGGGGACAGGATAGCGGCCGGGCTCGATGCCCGTGACGGAATGGTCGCGATCAAAGGCTGGAAGGAGATATCGGAGCTCTCGCTTTCCGACGCGTTCGACAGGCTGACAGGATACGGGATATCGACCGTGATCTGCACCGACATATCGAAGGACGGAGCGATGGCCGGGATAGACGCCGGGTTCTACCGTAGCCTGACCAAGAAGTATACAATAGAACGAGGATGCGGCATTGTCGCGTCCGGCGGCGTTACGGACACGGAGGATGTCAGGAGGCTCGCCGAAGCGGGCGCTTCCGGGATAATCATCGGACGGAGCATCTACGACGGAAGGATAAGACTTGAGGACGCGCTGAGGATCGCGGAAGCGGCCTGCGCGGCCCGGAGCGAGGAGATATGATAAGAAAGCGTATTATTCCCTGCCTTGACGTGAGGGACGGCAAGGTCGTCAAGGGAGTCAATTTCGAAGGCCTCAGGGAGATCGCGAGCCCTCCGGAGCTCGCGAAGAGGTACAGCGAGGAAGGCGCGGACGAGCTGGTATTCTACGATATCACGGCTTCCTTCGAGGGGAGGAAGCTCTTCACGGAGATACTGGAGGAGGTTGCCGCGAACGTCTTCATACCGCTCACCGTGGGCGGTGGCATAAACACTCTCGACGACTTCGACCGGGTGCTGAAGTGCGGTGCCGACAAGGTGAGCGTGAACAGCGGCGCGATAAGGGATCCCAACCTCATCGACGAGGCAGCCAAGCGCTACGGCGACCAGTGCGTGGTGCTTTCGGCGGACATAAAGCTTGTGGACGGGAAGTATACCGTCTTCGCCAAGGGAGGCCGTGAGAACACCGGGATAGAGGCGATAAGCTGGCTTAAGGAAGGCGAGTCGCGCGGCGCGGGAGAGCTGGTGATAAACAGCATCGATACCGACGGAGTGAAGGGAGGGTTCGACCTTCCGCTCCTGAAGGCCGTGTGCGATGCCGTATCGATCCCCGTGATCGCTTCCGGAGGCGCGGGATCCATTGAAGACTTCATAAGGCTTTTCAAGGAGGTCAAAGATGTGGACGCGGGGCTTGCCGCCTCGATATTCCACTTCGGTACCGTGGAGATAGCCGAACTGAAGAGAAGACTTGAGGAGGAAGGAGTGCCGGTCAGGCTCTGAGCCTGCGGGTGTGAAAGCTATGAACAGCGTAAGCTTTGATGAACTTAAGTTCGACGACAGGGGACTCATCCCGGCTATAGTCGTGGACGACGAGACCGGAAACGTTCTGACGCTGGCGTATATGAACCGCGAGAGCCTCGAGATCACTTTTGACGAGGGGAGGACCTGCTTCTGGTCGAGATCCAGACAGGAGCTCTGGCGCAAGGGAGAGACCTCAGGCAACGTCCAGCACATAGTTTCCGTGACCGCGGACTGCGACAGGGACGCTTTGGTCGTCAGGGTCAAAAAGGAAGGACCTGCCTGCCACCTCGGGACGGACAGCTGCTTTGAATATCCGGTGAAGCCGGACAGGACGCCCGGGACCGGAGCTTTCGGTCAGGCGGAGTTCGGCATCAAAGAGCTCTATATGATGCTGCTCGACAGGAAAGAGAAGCTCCCAGAGGGTTCTTACACCTCATATCTCTTCGAGAAGGGCATCGACAAGATCCTGAAAAAGGTCGGAGAGGAGAGCACTGAGGTCATAATCGCGGGAAAAGCACAGGATAAGGCAGAGACGGTCTACGAGATCGCCGACCTCGCATATCACGTTCTGGTGCTCATGGCTGAGATGGGGATAGAGCCCGAAGAGATACGCGCGGAGCTCGCGTCCCGCCACGTGATAGACAAAAAAGTAAAGCAGGAGAAGATGGTTTAACATGGCAAGAAGACCTATCATCCTGAACGCCGATCTGAAGGCGAACTATCACACTCATTCGACATACTGCGACGGGAAGGACAGCCTCAGAGATATGGCCGACGCAGCCGTATCTTTGGGATTCAACGAGCTCGGTTTCTCAGGGCATCAGTGGTCGGATCAGGATTCCGATTTTGCGATGACTCCTGAGAATACTGAGAAGTACCTGGAGGAACTTCGCGTGATGAAGGCTGAATACGCCGGGAAACTCCGCGTGTTCACCGGGATAGAGAGAGGATATGTGACTCCGGACAGGGACAATTCCGCCTTTGATTACGTGATCGCATCTGTGCATAACGCGGGGGCAGACGGCCGTCTTTTCTCCGTCGACAATACGGAGGAGATCATGCTCCGGGGCGTCCGCGACGTGTTCGGAGGCGACATCATGGAGTACGCGAAGGATTACTACCGTCGCATGGCGAAAGTGCTCATTTCAGCCCGCGGACACATAGCCGGACATTTTGATCTCCTGACCAAATTCAACGAGGACGGAAGTTATTTTGACGAGAGCGACCCTGCGTACAGAAGGCCGGCTCTCGAAGCGCTGGACGAGGCAGTCGAGACCTACGCGGGATCCGGGATCCCCGAAGAACAGTCGGGGAATATGCCCGGGATCATGAGGTGTGCCCTTGAAAGCGGAAAGCCGATATTCGAGATCAATCTCGGAGCTATGGCCAGGGGATACAGGACCGTACCCTATCCGGCGCCCTTCATCATCGAGGAGCTCGTAAGGCGCGAGGTTCCGCTCATAATAAGCGCGGACTGCCACGACAGGAGGTATCTCGGAGCTTATATGCGGGAGACTCTGTCATATCTGAACGGGATCTCGGTTTAGGGACCATGCGGCGAGGCGCCGGTGTTTTTGAGAATATCCACCGTTTTGTTTTTTAAGTGAAATCGCCCCCTTTCGGTTGAAAAACGGAAGGGGGCGTGTTAATATATATAAGTTGCCGCTGAGAACGGCAGACTCTTGATGTTTGCGAAAGGTTGAAAGATCGGAAAATGGAAAAGACAACAAAAGAAAACAGCAGAAAAGGAAATGCCAAAGCCAAGGATGCCGGCATGATGGGCAGCATGGACAGAAGATTCGTCCTGATAGTCGCTGCGATAGGTGTTCTGATAGTAGCTTTGGTAGCTATCATAAGAGTTCAGGCCAATAAGGTGCCCGAGGTCGTTCCCTATGACTATGACCTCGCGGAGTACATCACGCTTCCCGAATACAAGGAGCTTCCTTACTACGTCACACAGGCCGAGCTCACCGATGAGGAGCTGGAGACCGAGATCCAGAACCAGCTTAAATCCAACTCCGTAACGACCAACGTCGAAGAGGGCGTTGTCGAGGAGGGAGATACCGTCAACATCGCTTTTGAAGGTCGGATCGACGGAGAGACGTTCGAGGGCGGCTCCTCCGACTCCTACGATGTCACGATTGGAACGACTTCGATGATAGACGGGTTTATCGATGGCCTGATCGGAAAGAACATCGGCGAGACCGTCACTCTTGACCTTCAGTTCCCGGATGACTATCAAAGCGCGGAAGTCGCCGGAAAGCCCGTCGTCTTCGACGTCACGCTGAACTACAAGAAGGTAACGACCGTACCCGAGCTCACAGATGAATATGTGAAGGAAAACACCGATTACGAGACCGTGGAAGAGTACAGGGAGGGTCTCCGCGCGGAGCTCACTGAGTCCCGCCAGCAGAGCATCGATCAGTCGATGAACACAGAGATGTGGAACTATGTTGTCGAGAACGCCGAGGTCATCAAATATCCCGAGACCGAGCTCGCAAATGCCATGGTGACCGCTGACGAAATGGAAGCCTCCTATCGGCAGCAGGCTCAGTCCTACGGGATCGAATGGGCCGATTACCTCTCGATGTTCTTGGGGACCGACGAAGAGGGCTTCCAGGCCATGAAGGAAGAATACGCCCAGAACATCGTGAAGAACGAGATGGTGCTCTATTCCATCGCCAGAGCTGAAAAGCTCGAGCTCTCCGAGAAGGAATACAAGCAGAAGATCGATGAGATCCTGGAGTCCAGCGAGCTCACCGAGGAGACATTCCAGCAGTATTACGGCCAGACCATCCGCGAATACGCAGACGCCAACGGTTGGAAGACAAGCTTCCTTATGGACAAGGTTTACGAGAAGATCAGAGAGCTCGGAAAGGAAGTCACCAAGGAAGAGTATGACGCCATCATCGCCGAGCGTCAGGCTGCCGGAACGGATGCCGAGGGCGTGACGATCGTCGAGGGAGAAGGCGGAAACGTCGACGTATCCGGTGAAGCTGAAGGATCCGATAACTCCGGAAACTGATCAGGACATTATAAGCTATTCAGGCCCCGGCTCAGTGCCGGGGCTTTTTCATGTCCGCAGCCCTCGGCGTGCTTCCTTTGATGGCATAGGGCAAAAGAGGCGAAATGGCAGCAACATTTTGCGAAAAACCGCGAATGCAATCAAAAAAGCAAATTAATAGTAGCAATAAAACCTGTTTTGTTGTATTATTAACGTTGAGTTATTATGGGCTTATACGGAAAATGGAGGGAGTTATGAGGTGCCCGTTTTGCGATAACGAGGACAGCAAGGTCATAGATTCCAGACCCATAGATGAGGGCCATGCGATCAGGAGACGCAGGGAGTGCGAGAAATGCGGCAAGCGTTTCACCACCTATGAGAAGGTGGAGGTCTCCATCATCATGGTCATCAAGAAGGACGGAAGCCGCGAGGCGTTCAACCGCGACAAGCTCCTGTCCGGAATTATCAAAGCCTGTGAGAAGCGTCCGGTCACGCTCGCGGAGATGGAGGGCGTCGCCGACAAGATCGAGCGCGGCCTGAACAATCTGATGGAGAAGGAAGTCAAGAGCAGCTTTATCGGCGAACTTGTGATGGAGAACCTGAAGGAGCTGGACGAGGTCGCATACGTCAGGTTCGCTTCGGTCTACCGCCAGTTTACGGATGTGAACACTTTTATCAAGGAGATCGAGGAGCTGGCTGCCGCCAGGAGGAACGATGGAAAATTTTGAACCGCTTTTCAGAATAGCGATAGACGGGCCCGGAGGAGCGGGAAAGAGCACTATAGCCAAGCTTCTCGCTGCGAAATACGGGATCCCCTATGTCGATACCGGTGCTATGTACCGCGCCGTAGGCCTCAAGATGACTCGCCTCGGCCTTCCTTTCGAGGAGAGCGAAGAGCTTACCGCCATGCTCGAGGATACCGATATCGACTTCGCAGTGGAGAATGTGATACTGGACGGCGAGGACGTGTCAGGCCTGATCAGGACTCAGGAGATATCCGCCGCCGCGTCCGACTGCTCCAAGCTTCCGTCTGTCAGGAAGAAACTCGTCGCTCTTCAGAAGAAGATGGGAGAGACGAGAAACGTCGTTATGGACGGACGCGACATCGGGACCAACGTGATGCCGGACGCCGAGTTCAAGTTCTATATCACGGCGACCCCGGAGGAGAGAGCGAGGAGAAGGTATCTCGAACTCGTGAACAAAGGCCAGGAGGCCGACTTCGACAAGGTCCTCGAGGAGATCAACCAGAGGGACTACAACGATATGCACCGCGAGCTGGATCCCCTCAGAAAGGCGGATGACGCCATAGAGGTGGATACGACGAACATGAACATCGAGGAAGTCCTGGAGTCCGTGGTGCGTCTTATAGACGACTGAAAATGCATATTTAGGGCGGAAGCCCTTGTATGATATGCCGCGGGAGCGGCGGTAACGAGCAAGGGCCGGCAAGGAGGTCACGATGAAGATCAGCGATTTGCCGGCTGACGAAAGACCCATCGAAAAATGTCTTTTCGGAGGGCCCGGCATTCTGTCGAATGCCGAACTGTTAGCACTTGTTATCCACTCGGGCACGCCGGAGCGATCCGCCGTAGCCCTTGCGGAAGAGCTTTTGGGGAGCCTTGACGGAGGCTTGAGAGGACTGGCAGCCGCGAGCCCTCAGGAGCTGATGGAACTAAAGGGTATAGGACGCGTAAGGGCGTGCTCGCTGGCTGCGGCCGCTGAGCTCGGACGGCGCGTTTCAAGACCGGACATGACCAAAGGTTATGTCATAAGCGGAGCGGACGACGTGGCAAGCCTCCTGATGGAGGAGATGCGGTATGAGAAGAAGGAACATTTCAAATGCGTCCTCCTCGACACCAAGGGCCGCGTGATCACAGTGGAGGATGTGTCCACCGGCGATCTTTCGGCCACTCCGGTACACCCCAGGGAGGTCTTCTCTCCCGCTGTGCGAAAGAGCGCCGCTTCGGTGGTTTGTGTCCACAACCATCCGAGCGGGGATCCGACGCCGAGCAGAGAAGACATCGCTACGACCGAGCGGCTTTGTCAGGTCGGGTCACTCCTAGGAATAAGGGTGCTCGATCACGTGGTCATCGGTGACGGCAGATATGCCAGCATGCTGAACGAGGGATACCTCTGAGGCATAGATCCATCCGTTTTCGTTTTGGAGGAAATCATGGGAAAAGTATTCGTCATCGCGTCGGGAAAGGGCGGAACGGGCAAGACCATGTTTGCCAGCAATATCGGCGCGACGCTCACCAAGGAAGGCAAGACCTGTGTGGTGATAGATTTTGATCTGGGAATGAGGAATCTCGATCTCTACTACGGGCTGGAAGACAACGTAGTCTTTGACGTATACGATGTTCTTACAGGCGTCTGCAGGATCAAGCAGGCTCTCATGAAGGACAAGCGTTTTCCCGGCCTCTATCTGATGGCCGCTTCTCCCGACAGAAACAACGGATATCTGACACCGCTGCACATGAAAGTCCTCTGCGACAAGCTCGTGCAGCAGTTCGATTATGTTATCGTAGACGCGCCCTCCGGGATCGATGACGGGTTCATCATGTCCAGCGCGGGCGCAGATGCCGCTGTAATAGTGGTGACACCGGATTACTCCGCGATAAGAGACGCGGACAATCTGGACCGCGAGCTCATCTCTCTGGGTATCAGCAGGAGATATCTCGTGGTGAACAATGTGGATTATGAGATCGTCAACCAGGGCATGGCGCCCAATCTTCAAGAGATAAGCAAGCTCCTTAAGCCGGAGGTGATAGGCGTGATCCCGACGGATCAGAACATACGCATATCGACCAATTTCGGCATTCCGATCGTCTATAAGGAGGGAACCTATATCGAGAAGAACTTCCGGAAGATAGCCAAGAGGCTCATGAGTCTTCTGGAAAAGGATGAGGAGAACAGTCCTGCATGAAACAGTTATCGGGGATAATTAAATAAAAAGCGGAAACGCAGGAAGAGGGAGGTGCGTGATGCCACCGGAAGTAAAGATCGTTATATTTTGCCTTATCGCCCTGGTATTGGGGCTTTTGATCGGATATATACTCAGAAAGAATCTCGGTGAAAAGACCATCGGGAGCGCTGAACAGAAGGCCAAGAATCTCATCCTCGACGCCGAGAAAAAGGCCGACACGATCGAGAAGGAGATAGCGCTCGAAGCGAAAGAGGAAGCCCACCGCATGCGCAGCGAGGTGGAGCGCGAGGTAAAAGAGCGGAGAAGCGAGATAAGCCGCTCTGAAAGAAGGATCCAGCAGAAAGAGGAATCCATCGACAAAAAGCTCGAGAACATAGAGAAGAAAGAAGAGAATATAAGCCGTCAGCAGCAGGAGATCGCCGCCAAGAAAAAGGAGATAGACAGCTTCCTTGAGAAGAAGATCATCGAGCTGGAGAAGATATCCGGCCTGACCAGCGAGGAGGCCAAGCAGATACTGCTGGACGAGATAGAGAAAGACGTGAGACACGACGCCTCCGTCATGATCAGGGAGATCGAGCAAAAGGCCAAAGAGGAGGCTGACAGCAAGGCCAAAGAGATAATCGTCGGAGCTATCCAGAGATGCGCGGCAGACCAGGTGGCTGAGTCGACCGTGTCGGTCGTGCCGCTCCCCAACGATGAGATGAAGGGCCGCATCATAGGCCGTGAAGGACGCAATATCCGCGCGATAGAGACCCAGACCGGTGTCGACCTTATCATCGACGACACGCCTGAAGCGGTCATCATCTCCGGCTTTGATCCCGTGAGACGCGAGATCGCCAGAGTCGCTCTTGAGAAGCTGATCACCGACGGCAGGATCCATCCGGCTCGCATCGAAGAGATGGTGAACAAGGCCGAGAAGGAAGTCAACAACATCATCAAGGAAGAGGGAGACAGGGCCACCTTCGAGGTCGGCATCCACAATCTCCACCCCGAACTCAAGAAGCTGCTCGGACGTCTGAGATACAGGACCTCCTACGGGCAGAACGTGCTGAACCACTCCATCGAGGTCGCTCATCTCGCCGGACTCATGGCAGGAGAACTCGGACTCGACGTCAAGCTGGCGAAGAGAGCGGGACTGCTTCACGACATTGGCAAGGCGCTGACCCACGAATACGAGGGCACGCACGTTGATCTCGGAATTCAGGTGCTGACCAAATACAAGGAGTCGGATCTGGTTATAAACGGCGTTGCGGCTCATCACGGCGACTACGAGCCCAAGACTCCGGAAGCCGTTCTGATCGCTGCGGCGGATGCTCTTTCGGCCGCGAGACCGGGAGCGAGGCGCGAGACCATCGACGTCTATATCAAGAGGCTGGAGAAGCTCGAGGAGCTTGCCAACACCACGCCGGGAGTCGAGAGGTCGTTCGCCATTCAGGCAGGCCGCGAGATACGCATAATTGCAAACCCGAACGAGGTGGGAGACGACAGCATGGAGCTTCTGGCGAGGGATATCGCCAAGAAGATCGAGTCGGAACTGGAGTACCCGGGACAGATAAAGGTCAACGTGGTGCGGGAGACCAGAGCCGTCGATTACGCGAAATAAAACCTGCGGCTCCCTCGAATGAGGGAGCCTTTTTCTTGCGCGCGGAGGCGCGGGGAGTTTTTGATGATATATCTTGACAACAGCGCGACGACCAGAGCATATGAAGGCGCGGCGGAAGCCGTTCGGCGGATGATGCTCGACAACT
>Ga0079305_1002093_pt1 | contig 19863 bp, 10 predicted proteins | sample LMS_cellobiose_e_FD_79183 | JGI IMG/M metagenome (GOLD analysis project Ga0079305, IMG submission 79183) | Rumen-fistulated moose microbial communities from Alaska, USA - LMS_cellobiose_enrichment | ecosystem: Host-associated > Mammals > Digestive system > Stomach > Rumen fluid ... | reverse complement strand
TCGAGGATGATGCGCGATTCGAGCGAGGAGGCGACCGCAAACGCGATGCGGCTCGGAATGTTCGCCTTCATGAGGCCCGTGATGACGTCCGCACTCGGGCGCTGCGTCGCGATGACGAGGTGCATGCCGGCGGCGCGGCCCATCTGGGCGACGCGGCAGATGGATTCCTCCACCTCTTTCGCCGCCACAAGCATCAGGTCGGCCAGCTCGTCGATCACGACGACGACGCTCGGCAGCTTTTTGACCTCGGGATCGGCGGCGGCAAGCGCATTGTAGGACGCAAGATCCTTGACGTTGCGCTCGGAGAACAGCTTGTAGCGCTTCATCATCTCGTACACGGCCCACTGCAGCGCGCCCGCGGCCTTCTTCGGATCGGTGACGACCGGGATCAGCAGGTGCGGGATGCCGTTGTAGGGTGCAAGCTCGACCATCTTCGGGTCGACCATGATGAAGCGCACGTCCTCCGGCTTGGATTTGTAGAGCAGCGAAACGATCAGCGAGTTCGTGCACACCGATTTGCCGGAGCCCGTCGTGCCGGCGATGAGGACGTGGGGCAGCTTCTCAATGTTGCCGATGATGTTGCGGCCGCCGATGTCCTTGCCGACGGCGAAGGCCACGTTGGACTTGTGCGCCGCGAACTCCCGCGACTCCAGCACGCTGCGGATATACACGGGCGAGACCAGCTTGTTCGGCACCTCGACGCCCACAACGGAGATCTTGTCCGGGATCGGGGCGATGCGGACGCCGCTCGCGCCGAGCGCGAGGGCGATGTCGTCCTGCAGATTCGTGATCTTGGACAGCTTCACGCCCTGGTCGAGCATGAACTCATACCGCGTGACCGACGGGCCGCGCACGACCTCGCCGGCGGCGGCTTCCACGCCGAAGCTCTTGAGCGTCTCGGCAAGGCGGCGGGAGTTGTTGCGCAGCTCCGCGCCCGCGGCCTCGGCGTTGGCGCCGCCGCCCTCGCTGAGCAGCTCGATGGGCGGATAGCGATACTCCGGTGCCGCGTCCTCCGCGGCCTCGATCTCGCGCGCGACCTCCTGCGCGGCGGCGTCCACGTCCGCGCTCTGCGCCTTGCCGCCCTTGGCGGGCGCTTCGGACGGCGCAGCCGCCCCCATATCCTTCGGCGGCTCGACGATCGGCGGCTTCGGCGGTTCGACCGGCGTGACCGGCACGACCGGCACGACCGGCGGCGCGCTCTCCGTCCCCTGCACCTGATCGGCATACTCCCGCGCGGCGGCGGCTGCCGCCCGCTGCATGGCGTGGGCGTTCGCCGCAGCGGCGGCGATCTTTTTGGTGAAGATCTCGTCCGGCGACATCACGTCGTCCGACTTGCCCTTGAAAAAGCTGCCTTTCGGCTTTTTGGCGGGCTGCTCCGCGCGCTCCTCGCCGTCAAGCGGGATGTCGATGCTGTGGCGCGGCCTGTCCGCCTTCGGCGCAGGCTTCGGCGCGGGCTCCGGAAAATCCTCCGGGTCGTACTCCGCGCGCTCGCGGCTGCGCACCGCCTCGATCACGGCGCCGGGCGTCAGGCGCAGGGCGCCCAGCAGACACACGGCGAACAGGCCGGCGAAGATGATGATCGTCGCCACCTTGCCGAGCACCGCGAGGAAGGCCACCGCGACCGCGCCCGCGGCCGCGCCGCCGGATTCGAGCCGCAGCCCGGACTCCCACAGCGCGCGCAGCACGTGCTCCCCCGGCGCGGCTGCGTTCAGGGCGATGTGCGTCAGCGCGCCGACGAACACCGGCAGCGACAGGGCGCAGAACACGTGGAGCGCGACCGGACGGCCGCGATGGAGCAGCAGCACGTACGCCGCAAGCAGCAGCGCCGGCACCGCGGCGTAGTATCCGTAGCCCAGCAGCCCCCGGCACAGGCGCGAGACCTTGTCGATCAGCAGCGCGTGCTCATTGAAATAACTCACGCCGACGCACAGCGCCAGCAGCAGGCACACACCGCCGCCGACCTCGCGCCGGATCGGGCGCTTCTTCGGCGCGGGCGTTTTCCTCCGGCTCCCGCTGCCGCGCTGCGCGCTGCCGCGCGTGCTGCCGGCGGAAGAGGCGCTGCGGCTGCCCGTCGTTTTCTTCTTCTGTGTGGCCATGAATCGTCCAGTCCTTTCCGGATCACTTAACGAGCGTGAAGATCAGCACCAGCGCGCCGACCGTCCAGCAGTAATACGCAAACCAGGTGAAGCGGCCCTTGCGGGCGACGTAGCGCAGGAAGCTGAGGCAGGCATAGCCCACGACGGCCGCGACCGCCACGCCCACGAGATACACGGGCACGCTCGCCCAGTCGATCCCGGCCTCGACCGCGTCCTTCAGCGCGAGGAGGTTCGCTCCCAGGATCGCCGGGATCGAGAGCAGGAACGAGAAGCGGACGGCAAAGCTGCGCTCCAGCCCGCGCAGGCAGCCGGCCGTGACCGTCATGCCCGAGCGGGAGATGCCGGGGCAGGTCGCGACCGCCTGCGCCGCGCCGATGACGAGCGCATCCGCGATCGTCATGTTTTTTTCCGTCTTGCGGCCCTTGCGCACGCGGTCGCACAAAAAGAGCATCACGCCCGTGAACAGCAGCGCAAAACCGACGAAGAGCATACTGTCCGACAGGCCCTCGATCCAGCGCTTCACCGGCAGGACCAGCACGAGCGGCAGCGTCGCCGCGACGATCATCAGCACCAGCCGCCGCGCCGGCGGGACGCGCTCGGGCGTCGCGCCGTGCACGAGGTCGCCCACACCGCGGAAAAACTCCAGCACCATATCACGGATGTCGCCCCAATAGGCCGCGAACACCGCGACGAGCGTGCCGAGATGGAGCAGCACGTCAAAGAAGCCGGGAATGTCCGACGCGCCCTCCGTCCCGAGCAGCTGCTCGGCGATGGCGAGATGCCCGGAGCTGGACACCGGCAAAAATTCGGTCACGCCCTGGACGATGCCCAGGAGGATCGCAGTCAGCAGTTTCATTGGTTTCCCTGCCTTTCCGTTTGAATCACATACAGATAGAGTATAACATACCCTTGCGGAAAATGCTACCAGTTTTTTTGCGTTATGTAAAGTATCTTTCCGGAGAGCGAAAAAAGAGGCGGCCCGGAGGGGCCGCCTCTTCAGCATTCCGCGCGTTCCATGGCGTCGCGCGCCGCCATCTGCTCCGCTTCCTTCTTGCTGCGGCCCCGGCCCGTGCCGAACACCGCACCGTCGAGCAAGACCTCGGCGGTGAAGAGCTTGGCGTGGTCCGGCCCGCTCTCGCCCGCGAGGCGGTACGCCAGCGACCGTCCGGGCGTGCGCTGCACGAGCTCCTGCAGGGCGGTCTTGTAGTCGCGGCGCTTCTCCTCCACGATCTCCTCGCGCGACACGTCCAGCAGCACGCGATGGATCAGCGCGCGCGCCGCGTCGATCCCGCCGTCGAGATAGACCGCGGCGAAGACCGCCTCCACCGCATCCGCCAGGATCGAGGGCCGCGTGCGGCCGCCGCCGCTCTCCTCGCCGTGGCCGAGCTGCAGATAACCGCCGAGCTTCAGCCGCTGCGCCACCTCATGCAGGCTCTCCTCGCACACGAGCAGCGCGCGCGTGCGCGTCAGCTCGCCTTCGGGAGCGTTCGGATGCTTGGCGAACAGATACTCCGCCGTGACGAAGCCAAGCACGCTGTCGCCCAGAAATTCCAGCCGCTCGTTGCTCACGGCCTGCGCGCCGCGGTGCTCGTTGGCAAAGGAGCTGTGCCGCAGCGCCTCTTCCAGAAGCGCCCGGTTATGAAATTGATAGCCCAGAGCCTGCTCCAACGTCTGCATCCCGATCCCTCCCATAATGATAAAATGACGCCCCGCACAGGACGGGGCGGTTTTTGGTATTCAGTTGAGTCTGCCGGAGAGGTAGCGCACGCAGTCGCCCACCGTCTTAAGCTGCGCAAGGTCGTCCTCCTGGATCTCGTCGACCTCGAACTCCTCCTCCATCGCCATGACCAGCTCGACCAGATCGACAGAGTCCGCACCCAGATCGTCCACGAACGAGGTCATCATCGTCACCTCGGCCGCATCCAGCGCGAACTGCTCCGCAATCAGGGTCTGCATCGTCTGAAAGATCTCTTCCACACTCATATGTATCGTCCTCCTCAGGATAGTTCTTCCAAATGATACGGCAAAGCCTGCGAAGTGTCAATAGCCATTTTGGGAAAAATCACTCCGCCGCGGCCTGCGGATGGTCGAGGCGCATCTTGTCGATATCGCGCTCGATGTCCCCGATGATGCCGCTGCGCGCGACCTCCTCCGCCTGGCGGATGGCGTTCTCGAACGCACGCGCATTCGAGGAGCCATGCGCCTTGATGACGGGCCGCGAGATGCCGAGCAGCGCCGTGCCGCCGACCTCGTTCGGGTCGAAGGCCTTTTTGAGCGAAGCGAGCGGCCGCTTGAGCGCCAGCGCCGCGAGTTTTGTCCCGGCGCTCCGCATCAGCGTGTCCTTGAGCCGACCGGCGAAGAGCTTTCCCGTGCCCTCGATGCTCTTGAGCATGACGTTGCCGGAAAAACCGTCCGCCACCAGCACGTCGCACGCGCCGAGCAGCGCCTCCTTCGGCTCCATGTTGCCCACGAAATTGAGGTCGCCTCTTGCCTTCGCCTCCGTCAGCATGCGGTGGGTCTCCTGCCGCAGCGCGTCGCCCTTGCTCTCCTCCGCGCCGATGTTCAGCAGGCCCACGCGCGGCGCGTCCAGCCCCAGCACCTTCGCGGCGTAGTAACTGCCGAGATAGGCAAACTGCAGCAGATATTCCACCGTGCACTCCTTGTTGGCGCCGCAATCGATCAGCACGAGATGGCCTGACGACGTCGGGATGACCGGCGCGAGCGCCGCGCGGCGCAGGCCGCGGATGCGCTTGACCAGCAGCGTCGCCCCCGCGAGCAGCGCGCCCGTGCTGCCCGCGCCGACGAAGCCGTCCGCGTCCCCGGCGCGGAGCATCTGCAAGCCCACCGTCAGCGAGGAATCCGGCTTGGCGCGGAAGGCACGCGCCGGATCGTCCTCGATCTCCACGACCTCGCTGGCCGGGGCGATCGTTATGCCGGCGGGCAGCTCCGTCCGCCCGCTCTCGCGCAGCGCGCCGAAAATGGCCTCCGGCTGCCCGACGAGCACGATCTCCGTGCCGCGGGCCTCATGCGCGGCAAGCGCGCCCTGGACCGGCGCGAGCGGCGCGAAATCGCCGCCCATCGCGTCGACGATGATCTTCATGGGTCCCTCCTTCCCGCGCCGCGCAAACCGCGCGGCGCATCTCTTCCTCTGTCCCTGTCAGAAAACCACATCTCCCAGCACGGCAGGACGCAGCGTGTCGATCAGTGCCAGCGAGCGCCGCGAGAGCTCTGCGTTCTTGTTGCGCTTGCCCTTCACGCGGTAGCCCAGCGGCGGGATGATGCCGAAATTGATGTTCATCGGCTGGAACTCGGCGATGCTCTCGTTCGAGACGTAGCATCCCAGCGCGCCGATCGCGGTCTCCTGCGGAAAATCGACCGGCGGCTCGCCGCGCAGCCGCCGCGCAAGCTCCACGCCCGCGAGGAAGCCGGAGGCCGCCGACTCGACGTAGCCCTCGACGCCGGTCATCTGCCCGGCAAAGGCGATGCGCTCGTCGCTCCTGAGGCGGTAGTAGCGATCCAGCAGACGCGGGGAATCAAGATATGTGTTGCGGTGCATGACGCCGTAGCGCACAAACTCCGCGTTTTTGAGCGCCGGGATCATCGAGAACACACGCCGCTGCTCCGGAAAGCGCAGGTGCGTCTGGAAGCCGACGAGGTTGTAGACGCTGCCCTCCGCATTGTCGCGGCGCAGCTGCACCACGGCGTAGGGCTCCTGCCCGGTGCGCGGATCCCTGAGCCCGCGGGGCTTCAGCGGCCCGTAGCAGAGCGTCTCGCGCCCGCGCCGCGCCATCACCTCCACCGGCATGCAGCCCTCGAACACCATGCGGTCCTCAAAGCCGTGCACCGGCGCCTCCTCGGCGGTGGTCAGCGCCTCCCAGAAGGCGTCGTACTCCTCCCGCGTCATCGGGCAGTTTACATAATCTGCCGTCCCCCGGTCGTAGCGCGAGGCGAACCACGCGCTCTCCATGTCCACGCTCTCAAAGGTCACGAGCGGGGCGGCGGCGTCAAAAAAGTGCATGGTGCCCGCGTCCCCACCGATCTTGCGCGTGATGGCCTCCGCCAGCGCATCCGAGGTCAGCGGGCCCGTCGCCACGAGCACGCTGCCCGCGTCGGGCAGCTCCGTCACCTCGCCCTCGACGACCGTGACGTTCGGGTGTGCGCGCACGCGTTCGGTCACGAGGCGCGCGAAACCGTGGCGGTCGACCGCCAGCGCGCCGCCCGCCTCCACGCGCGTCTCGTCCGCGCAGCGCAGGATCAGCGAATCCAGGCGGCGCAGCTCCTCCTTGAGCAGACCCACCGCGTTTTCCAGCTGGTCCGAGCGCAGCGAGTTGGAGCAGCACAGCTCGGCAAAATCGTCCGTCACGTGCGCGGGGGTGCGCTTGTGCGGCTTCATCTCGCGGAGCGTCACCTGCACGCCCCGCCGCGCGAGCTGCCAGGCAGCCTCGCTGCCGGCCAGTCCCGCGCCGATCACAACGGCGTTTTCCTTCATTGCTCAGCCCTCGTCGTTCCTCTTTTCCGCGCCCGCACCGGCCGCCTTGCGCTTCGCGGTCGGCTTTTTGGCCGCGGTTTTCTTTGCCGCCGGCTTTTTGGCGGCCGGCTTTTTCTCGGTCGGCTTTTTGACCGGCTCTTTCTTCCCGTCCGCGCTCTTGCCGGCACCCTCCGCCGCACTCTTGCGGACGTAGCCGCGTTTTTCCTCCGGCACGAAGTTTTCGCACGCCGAATTGATGCAGAACGGCTTTTTGAAGCCCTTGCCCGGCTTCTTGAACATCGTCTGCCCGCAGGCCGGACAGTCGTCCTTCACGGGCACGTCGAAAGTCATGAAGTCGCAGGCGCGGCTTTCGTCGCGGCTGCCGCGGAATTCGCAGGCGTAATAGGTGTACTGTTTGTTTGTCTTTTTGCTGACGCCTGTGCGTTTCATCAGCCGTCCGCCGCACTTGGGGCAGCGGCCCGGCATCTCGACGACCAGCGGCTTTGTGAACGTGCACTCCGGATAGCCCGGGCACGCGAGGAAACGCCCGAAGCGCCCGCTCTTGACGACCATGTTGCGGCCGCAGACGTCGCACTTTTCCTCGCTGACCTCGTCCTCCGGCTTATCCCATCCACCGCTGCCGCCGCGGGGCGCCTCCGCCGCCTTGGCAAGCTCCTCGGAAAAGCCGCCGTAAAACTCGCGCAGGATGCTCTTCCAAGGGGTCTTGCCCTCCTCCACGGTGTCCAGCGTTTCCTCCATACGGGCGGTGAACTTGATGTCGATGATGTCCGGGAAGAAGCGCTCCATGTCCGCGGTCAGGGTCTTGCCGAGCGGCGTGATGTGCAGATACTTGCCCTCTTTGATGACGTACTCGCGGTCCAGCAGGGTCGAGACCGTCGGCGCGTAGGTCGAGGGACGGCCGATGCCGTTCTGCTCCATGGCGCGGATGAGCGTCGCGTCGGTATAGCGCGCGGGCGGCTGGGTGAAGTGCTGCTCCGGCCGGAAGCCCTGCAGCAGCACCTCCTGTCCCTCGGTCAGCTCGGGCAGGCGCGCGGCCTCCTCCTCCGGCTCGTCGTCGCGGGATTCCTGATACACGGCCGTATAGCCCGCGAACTTCAGGCTGCTCGCGCTCGCGCGGAACTCGTGCCGGTCGGCGCCGATCTCGACGTTCACGCCGTCGTACACCGCGTTCGCCATCTGGCTGGCCAGGAAGCGGCTCCAGATCAGGCGATAGAGGCGATACTGCTCGCCGGTCAGGTCGCCCTTGATGCGCTCGGGCGTCAGATCGACGTTGGAGGGACGGATCGCCTCGTGAGCGTCCTGCGCGCCGGCGCGCGTCTTGAAGCGGCGCGTCGTGCGCGGGTAATAGTCCTGCCCGTAGCCGGCGAGGATGAAGCGCTTCGCCGCGGCGAGCGCCTCCTCGGAGATGCGCAGCGAATCGGTACGCATATAGGTGATGAGGCCCACCGTGCCCTCGCCCGTGACGTCCACGCCCTCATAGAGCTGCTGGGCGATGGCCATGGTGCGGCGCGGGGTCATATTGAGCTTGCGGGACGCCTCCTGCTGGAGCGTGGAGGTCGTGAACGGCGGGGACGGTGAACGCTCGCGGTCCGCACGCTTGACGCTCGTGACGCGGAAGGCTGCGGCCCTGACGTCCGCAATGATCGCGTCGACGGCGGCCTGAGAGGTCGGCTCCGTCTTTTTCCCGTTCGCGCCGTAGTAGTGCGCGGTGAAGACCCTGCCGCTCTTCTCATCGAGCAGCTGCGCCTCCAGCGACCAGTATTCCTCCGGTGTGAAGGCCGCGATCTCCTTCTCGCGGTCGTCCACCATGCGCATCGCAACGGATTGCACGCGCCCGGCCGAGAGCCCGCGGCGCACCTTTTTCCACAGCAGCGGCGAGAGTTCGTAGCCCACGATGCGATCCAGGACGCGGCGCGCCTGCTGCGCGTTGACCAGGTCGCCGTCGATCTCGCGGGGGGCCTTGATGCTCTCGGTCACGACCTTTTTCGTGATCTCGTTGAAGGTCACCCGCCTGGCCTTTTTGTCGTCCAGCTCCAGCAGCGCCTTCAGGTGCCAGGAGATCGCCTCGCCCTCGCGGTCGGGGTCCGTCGCGAGATAGACGACGTCGCTCTCCTTCGCGGCCTTCTTCAGCTCGCGGATCAGGGCCTCCTTGCCGCGGATCGGCTTGTAATCCGGCTCGAAATCGTTCTCGATGTCTACGCCGAGCTTGCTCTTGGGCAGGTCGCGCAGGTGCCCCATGCTGGCGATCACCGCGTAGTCTCTGCCCAGATACTTCCCGATGGTCTTTGCCTTCGCCGGGGACTCGACAATGACCAGATACTTCTTCGCCATTCGTTTCATTCCTCCAATAGTCGAGCGTTCAGGGAAAAGCGCCTGCCGCCGCTCTGGACGACGTAACCGTCGATCTCCAGCACGGTGAGCGCCGAAAGCACGCGCCGCGTCGGCAGTGCCGTGCGCTCGATGATATCGTCCGACAGCAGCTCGCCGGCGCGCAGCGCGCGCACGACGGCAAGCTGATCGTCCGTGAGCTTCGTCGTGTCGGGGCGGACGTCCAGCGTCGGGAGCGCCGCCGTCTCCTCCGATGTCTCGACCGGGGCCGCGGCCTCCACGCGCGGCCGCTCGCCGAACGTGTGCGGCAGCGCCATCTGCCGCAGCTGCAGTTTATGCGGATACTGCGCCTCATACTCGCGCAAGATCGTCTCGCTGTCCATCGCCACGCCCGCGCCCTCCGCGATCAGGCGGTTGCAGCCGCGGCTGTTCGGCGCGTCGATCGGGCCCGGGACGGCGAACACATCCCGTCCCTGCTCAAGCGCGGTGTTGGCCGTGATCAGCGCGCCGCTGCGTTCCGGCGCCTCGACCACGAGCGTCGCGACGCACAGGCCGCTGAGGATGCGGTTGCGCACCGGAAAATGCCGGCCCAGCGCCGGCGTGCCGGGCGGATATTCGGAAATCAGCGCGCCCGAGGCCGCAATATCGCGGTAAAGCCAGGTGTTCTCCTCCGGATAGACCACGTCGATCCCGCCGCCGAGCACCGCGACGGTGCGTTTGCCCGCGCGAAGCGCGCCGCGGTGGGCCGCCGTGTCGATGCCGCGCGCGGCGCCGGACACCACCAGCGCGCCCTGCCCGGCAAGGCCGAAGGCGAGCTTCTCCGCCGCGCTCACACCGTAGGGCGTGGCCTTCCGGGTGCCAACGACGGCGATGGCCGCCTCTTCGTCGAACACCGGCAGCTTGCCCTTGACGTAGAGCAGGCACGGCGGCTCGAAGATGTCGCGCAGGCGCGCGGGATAGTCCGCGTCCTGCATCGTGAGGATGCGGATGCTGAGGCGGTCGCACTCGCCCAGGATGCGGTCCGCCGCCTCCGTCGCTTTGTCCGTCAGGGCCGCGGCCTGTTCCCTGCCGATGCCGCCGACGAGCAGGTATTCCTCCTCATCGGCGTAATATACGCCCTCCGGCGAGCCGAAGTGCTCCAGAAGCAGCAGCTTTTCGCGCGTGCTGAGTCCGCGGCAGCCGCTCAGCCAGAGCCAGTATTTGAGTCCCGCCACGCGGTCACCTCTTCTCTTTGCCGATGGTCGGCATCAGCGATACATCTCCCACAGGAGGATCGACGCCGCCACACCCGCGTTGAGCGACTCGCAGCGCCCGCTCATCGGGATGCGGATCGTTCGGTCGCACAGGCGCAGCACCTCGTCCGAAAGGCCGCGTCCCTCGCTGCCGATCGCAACGGCCGCGCGGGAGAGCGGAACGCGCCGCGCATCCTCGGTGTCGTCCCGCAGGGCGGCGCCGTAAAGCGGCAGCGCAGAGGCATCCAGCAGCGTGCGCAGCTCCTCCGCCGTGCACGACCAGACCCGCTCGCGGAAGATCGCGCCCATCGTGGCGCGCACGGTCTTCGGCCCGTAGGGGTCGGCGCAGCCGCCGAGCAGCAGCACGCCGTCGCAGTCGAAAGCGTCCGCCGTGCGCAGGATCGTGCCCACGTTGCCCGGATCCTGCACACCGTCGAGCACCAGGTAGCGCGCCCCTTCCAGGCGATCCGGCAGCGCGGCGCCTGGCAATGCTGCCGTGAACAGCACGCCCTGCGGCGTTTCCGACGGGCTGACGGATCGCATCAGCTCCTCGCTGATGCGTACGGCGCGCACGCTGTCCGGCAGGGGCGGGAGCTCCGTCGTCTCCGACGCCGCAAGCGTGCGGATCGGCGCGTCCCAGCGCAGCGCCTCGGCGAGCAGCTTGCGCCCGTCGCAGAGATATTCGCCGCACGCCGCGCGGTAGGCGCGCGAGGCGCCGAGCTTGCGCAGGTGCGTCAGCAGCGGGTTGTGCCGTCCGGTGATCGTTTCAAGCTGCATGCCTTCTCCTCTCTCCGCGCCGCGGGCGTTCAGAATAATGCATTCGTAACCATATCACAAGCATATTTCAAATGCAAGCATGAATTGCAGCTTTTCTTTATTTAATATGTGTTTCCTCTTCACCGCGCGCGAAAAGGACGGCGGCGCGGCAGCGCCGCCGTCCTTCGGACGGATCGTCAATGTTCAAATTCCTTCGCCACGTCCTTGAGCAGGGCGCGGATCGGCAGCTTCTGCGGGCAGACTTCCTCGCACTGGCCGCATTCGATGCACTCAGACGCCTTGCCGTTGCTCACGGTGTGGACGTTGCCGTAATAAAAGTCCGCATTCCAGTTGTGGAACACCTTTTTTGCATTGTAGCAGGAGAACAGATCGGGGATTGAGATGCGCATCGGACATCCGTCCGTGCAGTAGCGGCAGGCGGTGCAGGCGATCATGTGCTGCGCGAGCACCAGCTCACAGACCTTGTGGATCGCGGCGCGCTCGGTCTCGTCCAGCAGGCGGGCGTCCTGCATGAAGCTGACGTTGTCGCGCATCTGCTCAAGCGTGCTCATGCCGGAGAGCACCATCGCCATCTGCGGGAATCCCGCGGCAAAGCGCAGCGCGTAGCTCGCCGCGCTGCCGCCGTTCAGCCCGGCGAGCACCGCCGCGGCCTCCTCCGGCAGATTGACGAGGCTGCCGCCCTTCACCGGCTCCATCACGATCACGGGCTTGCCGAACTTCTCGCACACCTCGTAGACCCGGCGGCTCTGCACGGCGGGATCGTCATAGTCGAGGTAGTTGAACTGGATCTGCACGACCTCGATCTCCGGATAGTCGGTCAGGATGCGCTCGAGCATCTCGGCCGTGTCGTGGAAGGAGATGCCGACGTGACGGATCTTACCCTCGCGCTTGAGAGCGAAAGCCGTCTCATATGCGCGGCAGGCCTTGAATTTGTCGTAATTGCGTGCGCTCTGCGCATGCATCAGGTAGAAGTCGAAGTAGTCCACGCCGCAGCAGGCAAGCTGCTGCTCGAACAGCGGGCGGATGTCCTCCTCCTTTTCGAAGTAGGGCGCAGTGAGCTTATCCGTGAGGAGATAGCGCTCGCGGGGATAGCGGCCGGTCAGCGCGTCGCGCAGGGCCGTTTCGCTCTTGCCCTGCAAATAGCCGTGCGCCGTGTCGAAATAGTTGAAGCCGCTGTCGAGGAACAGATCGACCATCTCGCGGAACTGCGGCAGATCGACCTCTCCGTCCGTCATCGGCAGGCGCATGCAGCCGAAGCCGAAGCGGCGGCGGATCTCGGGGAAAAAGGGGTTCATGGCGTCATCTCCTTATCGTATGGCTGCACGCGGCGCTGCCGCATGTCTCATTTGCAGTATAGCGCGCAGACGGCAAAAATGCAAACGTTTCCTCGCAAGCAGGCACAAGACGGCCGGCGAGGCATGCCTCGCCGGCCGTCTTGTCCGTTTCTCAGTACAGGCCGATGACTCTGGTCATAAAGCCGTAGCCGCAGAAGGTGTCCAGATAGGTGGAAGGATCGCCGTAGTCGGGGCCCCAGCCGGAGCCGTAGAACATGTCGAAGTTGCCATCTGCACCGCTTGCGGCGCGGTAGCCGCTGGCGTAATAATCGCTGCTGGTCTCCGCCGCGATCAGATGGACGACGATGTTCTCCGTGCCGAGCGCGGCCTCAATGCTCTGCTTGTAGGCCTGCGCCTGCATGGTGCTGGATGCCGACGCCGAGAAGTACACCACGTCGATCGTGATCGGCCAGCCGGCAGAGGCGCCGAGCTCCTGCCGCGCCGCGGCGAGATACTGCCGCGCGGCCGCGGGATCATACCAGCCGTCCTGCCCGTCGTCCACGGTGATCGGGCAGCCCAGCGCATTGAGGAAGTACTGCACCATCTCGCCGTAGAACGTGCCGGCGGCAAAGGTGTGCCCGTCCAGCGTCACGGCCTCGGCCAGCGAGACGAACTCTGGATGCGTGTACATGTTGCGGAGGCTCGCGTACTTGAGGTCCTCGCCGCGGGCGACGGCGTTGTAGGCGCCGCGGTCGAAAGCAAATTGCAGCGCCTTGCGGAAGTTCCTGTTGCGCAGGGCGGCGGCGGTGTCGATCTTCTGCTGCTCGCTCTTCGGGGAGGCGACGTTCCCGTTCTCCAGCGCATAGGTGCCGCGATTGACGTTCAGCCCGCCGAAGTAGGTGGTGGCGGTCGTCTCGGAGACGTAGGCGCAGGCGTCGAAATAGCCGTCCTGCTGCGCGCGCTCCAGCGTGTTGCCGTTCAGGCCGATCGAGGCGTAGGTGCCCGCGACCGCCGCATCGTAGACCGCGTCGGCATCCGCGCCGCTGTCATAGACCCAGGTGATCGTGTCGAGCGTGACCGCGGAGGCGTTGTAATAGCCGGCATTCCTGCTCAGCGTGATCTCGTCCCCGCTGCACGCGGTCAGACGGAACGGCCCGCAGTAGACCTGGCTCGTCACGTCGCCGGCGATGCCGTAGGTATAGCTGTCCTCCCCGCGGGCGGACGCGAACTCGGCCACGCCGTACACGCCGCCGCACGACTGATAGAAGCTGTCGCAGATCGGCAGGAAGCAGGAGTAGCCCAGCATGGTCATGAAGTAGGGTGTGGGCCGCTCCAGGGTGAAGGTCAGGATATACCGATCCGTCGCCTTGCAGCCGACGTCGGCCCAGCTGCCGTTGTTCCAGAGGTAATCGGAAGCGCCGGCGATCACGCCGTCGACCAGCCACACCAGGCCGGACTGCGTATCGAGCATATGACGGAAGCCTGCCGCGAAGTCCGCCGCGGTGACCTCGGCATACTGCGCGCCCGCAGAGGTATACCAGTACGCGCCCGGACGGATGTGGAAGGTGTAGGTCAGGCCGTCGTCCGAGACCTCCCAGCGCTCGGCCAGGGCGGGCTGCAGGCGATTGAGATTGTCGTACTGCATGAGGCCGTCAGCCAGGTTGACCAGGATCTCCGTGTCGGCCCGGGCCGAGGTGTCCAGCCAGTCGAGCGTGTAAAGCGCGGTGGAGAACGCGGTCGTATAGGTCGTCTGAAGGGTGTGGCCCTTACCGGTGAGATACGCGGCGGGATCATAGGCCGCGCCGCCGGCGACGGCCGCCTCCCACAGCGCGAGCAGCTCGCTGCGCTCCTGCTTGGTCAGGAACGCGTCGCTGATGACCATGCCGAACAGGCGGTCGTCGTCGCTGCCCCACTGGACGTAGGGCACGGTGTGCGGCGCGATGCGGGAGAGCACGTAGCTGCCGCCCGACGCGGTCGTCGGGATCATGACCGCGCTGTCGAGCAGGGCCGCCTCCGCCTTGGCGTAGCGTGCGTAGCGCTCGTTGATGTCGCCCGTCTCCGCGGCCCCCTCCATCAGACCCGCGAACGTGCCGAGGACCTCTTCGTACACCTCGTCGTCGTCCGCGCGCGTATAGCCGAGCACCATGCGCACCTCGTCGGTGGTCAGGGTGCTGCCGCCGGCGTCCGTGATGATGCAGCGGTAGCGGTAGCCCAGGCGCGTCTCAGTCACGCCGATGCGCAGCGTCGGCGTCTTGTTGCCGCTCGCGCCGGAGTTGGCCCACTTGCTGCCGGCGTTGTGCTGCCACTGATAGGTGAGCCCGTCGCCGCCGGCGACCACGGTGAAGCTCGCCGTGTCGCCGATCGCGCCGACGTAGTTCTGCGGCTGAGCGATGATCCGCAGTCCGGCGTTCTGCGCCGCCATGACGCGGATGCCGCTGCCGCTGCCGAGCAGGGCCTCCACGTCCGCGATCAGCGCGTCCATGTCCGCGATCGCGCCGCCCTCGGGATCCGCCTCATAGAGGAGGATCTCACCGCTGCCGCTCACGACGCCCTCGTTGGTGAACCATGCGTGATCAACGTCGTCATAGCGGATGCAGCCGCAGTAGAACGAACCGTTCAGGATGAGCGCGCCGCCGGGCCGGTTTGCGACGCTGCCGCCCATCTGGCTGCGCAGCTCCGCGCCCGCGTCCACGGTGATCGTGCCGCGGTTGCAGATCGCCTCCTCGCCGCCCATCGTGGTCAGCAGGGCGCCGCCGGGCAGGACACAGATCGCGCCGCCCTCGCACACCTCGAACGAGGCCTCGGCAGAGGCGCCGTTCGGGATCGTGAGCGTGAAGCCCGGGATGACGATCCGGCCCATCGTGGCAAGCTCGCCGGTGACGGCGACGTCGCCCGTCAGGCGGACGATCACGTCCAGATCCCCCTCGACCGCTTCGCCCGCGACCACGCGGTCGCCCGGGAAGCAGGCGGCAAGCTCCGCAAAGCTGTCCGCCTCATACTCGGCGTAGATATTGATATCGTCCCAATCCTCGAAGCGGGTCTCCTGGCCGAGCATCTCCATGACCGCCTCGATCTGGCCGTCCAGGCTGCTGACGTCGTTTTCCGCCGCGTGATAGAGGAAGATGCTGCCGCTGCCGCTCACGTTGGCGTTGTTGACGGTGTCGTTGAAGAACCAGAGATTCCAGTCGTCGGCGCCCACACGGAATCTGCCGTCGAGCTGCAGCGTGCCGCAGTTGACGAACGTGGTTCCGAAGCACGCCTCCAGCTCCGCGTCCTGCGCGATGCTGACAAATCCGCCGCGCTCGTTGACGGCCATATCGCTCTGCGAGGTGCGGTAGGCGCCTCCGTTCTCGACCGTGACCCAGCCGTAGTTGTGGTCGCAGCACACGCCCTCGCCGCCAGCCATGATCATGATGGTACCGGCGTTCAGATAAAAGTCGGCCTCGGTCGCGCCGCCGTCTTCGATGACGATCGTGCCGTTGTTGACCACCTTGCCGTTGGGGATCGGTCCGTTGCGCCAGTCGCCCTCATAGGACGGCCAGAAGCTGCCGAGCCTGCCGCCCTCGTTGATCGTCAGGGTCACACCGCGGTCCACGCTGACCAGCGTGTCGGCATAATACGGCAGATGCGCGGGATCGTACTGGATGGTGCAGTCCGAGGTGATGCCGAAGTTTGCCGCGATGCGGATGGCCTCCACGCGCTCCGTCCGATTCAGCGCGCCGATCAGTTCCGCCTCGCTCGTGACGGTGATCGCATCCGCGATGCGGAGGGTCACGGTCTTCGTCGTGACCCGGTTGCCGTACTGGTCGGTGATGACGCAGTAGAGCTGGCGGCCGTTTCTCGCCCCGGTCACGGCGAGGGAATAGGTGTTTGAAGTAAAGGCGGTGGTCTTGCTGAACTTGCTCGCACCGGCGTTCTTGTACCACCACTCGTAGGTCAGGCCCTCGCCGCCGACCTTCACGGTGACATAGGCGGTGTCGCCCTCGCAGGCGACCACGCCGTCCTCGGGCTGCTGAATGATGCGCAGCACGCGCTCGTCGTTCACGCGGAGAATTTGGTATTGCCAGCCGCCAAGCTCCGCGCCCGTCGGATCATAGCCGCCGAAGATCTCGCCGTTGCCCCACACGCCCGCAATGCGGACGGCCAGCCAGTCTCCGTGCAGATCGTTCACGGTGATCGCGGCACAGCTGCCGTCGTTCAAGAGCGTGATCGTCAGGTCGCCGTCGCAGTCGTTTTCGATGAGATCCATGCGGGCGCCGTCGCGCGCGATCAGGTAGACCGTGTCGTTGCTGTTGTCATACGTCCAGTCGAAAAGATACGTCTCCTCCGCGGCCTCGGCGCTCCGGTAGAAGCCGATATCCGGCAGCTGCGCGTCAAAGCGGAGGCAGTAGTCGCCGTAGGAGATGGTCGCTTCGCCGAAGTCGACGAGGGCAAACTCCAGATAGCCGTCGCCCACCGGCTGTGCCGCAATATTGGTGAAGCTCAGCTCCTCGATGGGCGGGGCCACGCGGTTGCCGTGGCCGTCGTCAAACAGCACCTGGATGGTATAGTACGTTCTGGGCACACCGGCAAGATAGCGCTCCGGATGATCCTGACCCTCGTTGAGAAAGAAGACCTCCTCCCCCAGTGTTTCGTCCCAGTCTCTGTCGACCCACCAGAAGCACAGGCGCGGCGATACGTCGTCGACTCTCACATCCCAGTATTGCCAGTCGTCGAGCGGCCTGCCCGCCGGGTCATAGCCGCCGAAGGACGTGCCGTCGGCCCACGTGCCCGCGATGCGGACGCCCAGCCAGTTGTTGCGCAGCTCGTTCACAGTGACCGCGGCGTAGCGGCCGTCGTCCGAAAGCGTGATCGTCAGGTCGCTGTCGCAGTCGTTTTCGACGAGATCCATCCGGATGCCGTTGCGCGCGACCAGATAGATCGTCTTCTCGCTGCCGTCATACGTCCAGGTGCCGAGATAGGTATCCGCGTCGTCCATGGTGCTGCGATAGAATCCGAACGAGGGCGGCAGCGTGACGCTGACGGAGATGGCGGAACTGCCGTAAGCCAGCCTGCCCGTGCCGATGTGGAGGAAGCGCAGGCGGATCAGGCCCTCCTCGGCGTCCTGAACGTCCATGATTGCAGGATCCCAGGTCAGATCCGCTGCGGAAAGCAGCGTTTCGCTCTGCCCGTCGGTACGGAACACCTGGACGATCCACTCGTGACCGGGCCAGACTTCGATCTCCCGCTGCGCCTCGTTCTCATCCCAGGTGTAGCGCTCCTGCGCGAAGTCGTAATACACCATGCGCCAGCGCAGGCTGCCGTCATCCGGCAGGCGCATGCGCACCTCATTCGTGGTCACGGTGTTGCCGTGGCTGTCCGTGATGATGCAGCGGTACATGTAGGTCAACCGCGCCTGCGTGACCTTGCCCGCTGTCAGCGTCGCAGTCTGATTGCCGACGCCGCCCGAGTTCGCCCAGCCGCCGCCGTTGTTGACCTGCCACTGGTACGTGAGGTCGTCGCCCGTCGCCTCCACCGTGAACGTCGCCGTCGTGCCCAGCGCACCGACATAGTCCGTCGGCTGGGTCATCACGATCGTCAGCGCCGCGCCCGGCAGCCGCATGCGCACCTCGTCCGTGGTCACGGTGTTGCCGTGGCTGTCCGTAATGATGCAGCGATACAGATAGGCCAGACGCGCCTCGGTCACCTTGCCGGGCTTCAGCGTCGCATCGTTCGCGCTCGCCGCGCCGGAATTGGCCCAGCCGCTGCCGCTGTTCACCTGCCACTGATAGGTGAGCCCGTCGCCCGTCGCTTCAACCGTGAACGTCGCCGTCGTGCCCAGCGCACCGATGAAATCCGCCGGCTGGGTCACGATCGTCAGCGCCGTGCCCGGCAGGCGCATCCGCACTTCGTTCGTGGTGACGGTGTTGCCGTACGCATCCGTGATGATGCAGCGATACCAATACGCAAGCCGCGCCTCGGTCACCTTGCCGGGCTTCAGCGTTGCATCGTTCGCGCTCGCCGCGCCGGAGTTCGCCCAGCCGCTGCCGCTGTTCACCTGCCACTGATAGGTGAGTCCGTCGCCCTCAGCAGCCACTGTGAAGCTCGACGTCGCACCGATCGCGCCGACGTAGTCTACCGGCTGCCGCACGATCGCAACGCTCTCCGGTTCCGCTGCAGGCCAGCTCCTGCTGTCCTGCCAGCGCGTGCCGTCGAGCTCCGCTGTGGCGGTGATCGTGAGCCGCGCCTGAACCGTCTGCGTTTCGCCGCAGTGCGCGCAGGTCAGCGTCACGTGCGCCGCGCTGAGATCTTCCGCCCAGGTCCAGACGGGATCGCCCCAGTCGTGTTGGCATTCGTCTCCGCCAGCCGCTGCGTGCGCCGGGATCACGACCGCGCACACGGTCATGAACAGGCACAGCAGCAAGGCTGCGCACTTGACTGTTTTCTTCACAAAAACGCCTCCTTCAATCGCTTTTTATGAGAAATGCACAGATAGCCGAAATTATTGTATACTGCGCACAGACACTTTGCAAGAGGAATTTGCCGCACCGCGCCGCCGCGCATTCGCGCCCGGCGGGCCGAAACGGCGGCAGGGCCCGCCTCCCTTTCAGGAGCGGGCCCTGCCGCCGTTTTATCGTTTGATTGCCCGTGTGCCGATCAGCCGAGCACCATCCGCACTTCATTCGTGGTCACGGTGTTGCCGTGGCTGTCCGTGATGATGCAGCGGTACCAATAGGCAAGCCGCGCCTCGGTCACCTTGCCGGGCTTCAGCGTCGCATCATTTGCGCTCGCCGCGCCGGAATTGGCCCAACCGTTGCCGCTGTTGACCTGCCACTGGTACGTGAGCCCGTCGCCCTCGGCCTCCACCGTGAAGCTCGCCGTCGCACCCAGCGCGCCGATGAAATCCACCGGCTGCGCGAGGATCGTGATCGCCGCCGGCAGCATCATCCGCACCTCGTTCGTGGTCACGGTGTTGCCGTGGCTGTCCGTGATGATGCAGCGATACAGGTAGGCAAGCCGCACCTCGGTCACCTTGCCGGGCTTCAGCGTCGCCTCGTTCGCGCTTGCCGCACCGGAGTTCGCCCAGCCGTTGCCCGCGTTCACCTGCCACTGATACGTCAGGCCGTCGCCCGTCGCCTCGACGGTGAAGCTCGCCGAGGCGCCGATCGCGCCGACGTAGTCCGTCGGCTGGGTCACGATCGTCAGCGCTGCCGCCGGCAGCACCATCTTCACCTCGCTGCTGATGATCTCGTTGCCCTGCCCGTCCGTGACGATGCAGCGGTACCGATAGTTCAGTCGCGCTTCGGTGATCTTGCCGGCCTTGAACGTCGTCGTCTGGTTGCCGGTGCCGCCGGAGTTCGCCCAGCCGTTGCCCGCGTTCACCTGCCACTGGTACGTCAGAGCGTCGCCCTCGGCCTCGATCGTGAAGATTGCCATCGTGCCGATCTCGCCTTCAAAGTCCACCGGCTGGGTCACGATCGTCAGCGCCGCCGCCGGCAGCACCATCTTCACCTCGCTGCTGATAATCTCGTTGCCCTGCCCGTCCGTGACGATGCAGCGGTACCGATAGTTCAGCCGCGCCTCGGTGATCTTGCCGGCCTTGAACGTCGTCGTCTGGTTGCCGGTGCCGCCGGAGTTCGCCCAGCCGTTGCCCGCGTTCACCTGCCACTGGTACGCCAGAGCGTCGC
>Ga0079305_1002092_pt1 | contig 19900 bp, 23 predicted proteins | sample LMS_cellobiose_e_FD_79183 | JGI IMG/M metagenome (GOLD analysis project Ga0079305, IMG submission 79183) | Rumen-fistulated moose microbial communities from Alaska, USA - LMS_cellobiose_enrichment | ecosystem: Host-associated > Mammals > Digestive system > Stomach > Rumen fluid ... | reverse complement strand
ATCATAAGAACGGTCAAAAAGACTGCTATGATTTTTTTCATACATGTTCCTCCTGTAAATTTGGAAAAATTATAACACTCCCCGGAAGAGATGTCAATAGTATCTGCGAAAAAAACACATGCTATTACATTTTTTCAGCGTTTTTCTTTTCCGCGCTTTTCGCAGCATCCCGTTTATTGCGGGATCTGTCGTGAAAACCGCCGGACCGACCATCCGGCGGCTTTCGGGAATCCCATGCGCAGCGCCGTCAAACAGGGCACCCCACGCACGATTCAATATCCCTATATCGTCAATATTATTATATCATATGTTTTCTATATATATTATAGGAATATTTTTTGTATTCCAAAGGATTTGATTTCATTTTATATCTTCCGCAAAAGCCGGAAACGGATAAAGAAACACCTCCGGCATCCGGTTCCGGAGGTGTTTCAAAGTCGTTATGACGCAGTAAAGATCAGAAAGGATAATCCTCTTTTATAACGTCGCTGATGAAGCAGGGTTCGTATCCGTTTTCTCTGCCCCACGCGCACGCGGTACGGATCTTACGTTCGTAATCCGGCTGATACGCCGAAAAGCGCTCGTAGAAGTACTGCTCGTGCGTTACGAGATTGAGTATGCCCGCCTCGGTGGGGCGGTTGTCTCTCCAATTGTTGAGGAACGGGCGGATATTCTCGAGTTTGTGCGCGTCGATGACCATTTTGTCCTTCGAGAAAACGATCTGCTCTTTGTTGTCGACCCAGAAATCGCGGTCGAAGCAGTGACGGGTCATCTCCTTGTCGAGATAATACGACACGTACGGATCGCCGTTGGAATCGAAAACGTAATAACCCACGAGGCATTTGACGCCGCAGTCCCTGAGAGCTCTCGCGCCCTCCACGGTGGTCTCGCCGAAGTGCAGACCGTTTGCCGCAGTGTTCATCGTTTCCTTTCCGGCAAAGCGCAGTATCTCGTTCGTAACGAGGTTGTAATCGCGGTACACCTCGGAATACGGAGCGAATCTGTATATCCTCGAGGGAGAATCGGCGTAGGCGTGGAACGTGAGCTTCATCCAGTCGCTGTTGGCGATGAATTCTTCCTTATATTTATCGGGCATCATCGTAAGGTCAAAGCCTTCCCTGTCCGTATAGTATATGTTCATATGGACGCAGATGCCGAAATCGTTCCTGAGTCTCTTGAAAATGGCGAAAAACGGGCAGTCGTATATGGACTTGTAGTCATTTTCAGCCAGAGCGCGCATCGACCAGATGATGTCGTCGAGCGCGAGACGCATCTTTTTATAAGCGTTCTTGAATCTGAATACAAATATCACCTTGCGCGACGTCATACCGTCCTTTTCGCATACGGCGTCGAGCGTCGTTCTGTAGCATACGAACGGGAACGTTACTTCGTACTCGCACATCCCTTCACCGCCCTCTCCGGACGGCTTTGCTTCAAGTCCGTTCACGGTCACGCGGCTCCGGGATTCGGCAAGGATCCTCACCGTGACTTCAAGAGCGTCTCCGTTTATCGTTCCGTCGGCGGGCATGACCACGTCCCCGTCTATCGGGAATATGAACTTAGGCTGTGCGAGAGTTCTGCTGTTTTCCATTTTTCCGGTCGGCGTGCCGCATAAAGGCGCGCCATCTCCTTTCGTGCTGTAAAAAACGCATTTTTTCGTATTTTGCTATTGACAAAGTCGGACAAGTATGATAAAATACCGTCCGTTGCGGATGAAACGTCTTACGGATTCATCACGATAATCGCTGGTGTGGCTCAGTGGCAGAGCAGTTGATTCGTAATCAACAGGTCGAGGGTTCGACCCCCTCCACCAGCTCCAATAAAGCGCGAATGTTCGCGCTTTTTTGTTTTTTGTGCAAAGGCGCGCGGGGGTCGAAGGGTCGGTGGTGAATGACAGTCCGGTGGACTGTCAGAGCCGACCAGCGCCCGCCCGCAGGCGGGAGACCCCCTCCTCCAGCTCGGGTAAGCGCGAATGTTCGCGCTTTTTTGTTTTCTCCGGCAGTGTTTTTTCAGGCGATGATGTCGGGATTTGATTTTATGAGCGTGTACCTGTCGTTTCTCAGCGCGTCGGCGAGCTCGCGCTCGCTTTTTATATCGTCGAAGAAATCGGCGCCGCCGCAGAAGGTATCGACGCTCTGATGATAATCCGAGCCGGAAACCTGATGAAGCGAGTATTTTTCAGCCCACAGCCTTGCTATATCGTTTCTCGAATCGTGGCGGATATTGCCGTTATACACCTCGATACCGAAGAGCTTTTCGGGCTTCATCACGGTCATGCTGTTCCTGAACGGATGCGCCTGATAAAGCACGGTATGTTCCGGGAGCGCGGCGGCTGCCTCGTCGAAGGTCAGTCTGCTGAGGATCGGCATTGCGAAAAGGTCCTTCTCTTCAAGCCCGTAAACGAGATAATCGTTCAGAGACGTCTTGACGCAGGTCATCTCTATGCCGAGGAACACGCGAAGTCCGATCTTCTCTCCCTCTTCCCTCGCCTTTCTGTATCCGGTAAGATACGAATTTATGATATCGTCGTGCTCGGTAAAGCCGCAGTTCTCGATATGGGGCGGACTGTAATGATCGGTGATGACTATCCCGTCGTATCCGGCGTCCTTGCACGCCCTGACAACCTCGACCGCGGGCACGTGCCCGCATCTGCTTACCTCGCACGTATGAGCGTGAAGCTCGATCTTCATAACTTAAAATGCACTTCCTTACTGTGTTCCGAAAGAGGCTTACGCGTTCGCCTCTATAAATTTGTCGTTGTATTTTTCAAGAGCCTCCTCGGCGTCTATGCCGAGTTTTCTCGCTTTTTCGGCGAGAGCGAAGATCTCTCCGGCGATCTTTTCCGCCTCGGTCTCCGCGCGGACGTCGTTGTACTTTTCTTTTCCGATATTCTTCGCCGCCTTCTCGCCCCTCTTCTGAAGCTTCTGGGCGCGCACGAGAGACGGGAGAGCCCTTGAAACGCCCTCCATGACGCTCCTCGTGTCGCTGAGTCCCTTTGTCTCGTATTTTATCTTATCCCAGTTCGTCAGCACCTCGCCGCTTCCCGACACCTTGGTATCGGCGAATATGTGAGGATGGCGGACGATGAGCTTGCGGCATATCTCCGTCGTGACGTCGTTTATGGAAAACTCGCCGCTCTCGCTTGCGATCTGCGCGTGGAAAACCACCTGCAGAAGAAGATCTCCGAGTTCCTCGCGCATTATCCCGGGGTCGTTTTTGTCGATGCCCTCGACCGCCTCGTAAGCCTCCTCGAGAAGATTGTTCCTTATAGACGCGTGGGTCTGTTCTCTGTCCCACGGACAGCCGTTTTCGCTTCTCAAAAGTCTCATGACGTCGAGCAGATCGTCGAAGGAAAACTCATTTTTCGACATCAGCCGTTCTTTCGTCTTTTCAAAATCAAATTCCATCTTTTTCTCCGTTTTCAAGTATTTATACCGTTATCCGAGATATTCGCCGAGATTGAAAACGCTCCTCACGGGGAAGAGTTTTCCGTCCGCGTCCCGTATCTTTATTTTTCCTATAGATCTGTAAGGCACGAGTATCCTGCCGAAGCCCATCCTCAGCGCCTCGGCGATCCTCGATTCGATGCCGGGCACCGCCCTGCACTCGCCGGAAAGTCCGAGCTCGCCTATGGCTATCATATCGGACGGGACGGGCTTTTCCGTCGCCGCAGAAAGCACCGCCGCGGCGATCCCGAGGTCTGTCGAGGTCTCGTCGAGCCTGAGCCCTCCGGTGACGTTCACGTATACGTCCTTGTCGTAAAGACGCAGACCGAGCCTTTTTTCGAGGATGGCGAGGATTATCGCCATACGGTTGAAATCCGTGCCGTTCCCGATCCTTTTGGGAGTTGGGAAAGGCGTTTTCGAGACGAGCGCCTGCACCTCGGCGATTATCGGACGCGTTCCCTCCATCACGCACACCGGGCAATTCCCGGGGACGTTCTTCGGGCTGTCCTCGATAAGCCGCATACTCGGGTCGCTGACCTCCTCGAGTCCTTCTCCGGTCATTTCGAAAACTCCTATCTCGTTAGTGGAGCCGAATCTGTTCTTCGCCGCCCGGACGATCCTGTACGAGCGCGTCCTGTCTCCCTCGAAGTGGAGCACGACGTCCACCATGTGCTCGAGAAGCTTAGGTCCGGCGATCGCTCCGTCTTTGTTGACGTGACCGACGAGCACCGTCGCCATGGAGCTCGATTTCGTCCTCGCGATAAAAAGCTGCGATATCTGCTTCACCTGAGATATGCTGCCGGAGGAGGACGACACCGATCTGTCGAAAACCGTCTGGACCGAGTCTATTATGAGTATGTCAGGGTCAATAAGATCCACCTCGGCGAGGATGGCGTCCACGTCCGATTCACAGAGAAGAAAGAGCGTTTCGTTTTGAACGCCGAGTCTCTGGGCTCTCAGCTTTATCTGAGCCGCGGATTCCTCTCCGGAAACGTAGAGGATCTTTCTTCCTCCGCCGTTTTCACAGCATGATCCGGCGAGCTGAAGCAGGAGCGTGGATTTTCCGATGCCGGGCTCGCCGGATATGAGTATGACGCTGCTCTTGACGATCCCGCCGCCGAGGGCTCTGTCGAGCTCTCCGATGCCGGTCTTTATCCTGATCCCGTCTGTATATCCGGCAGGGATCTGCGAAAGCCGCATGCTTTTTTGCGTACCGTCCGAAGCCGGCGCGATCCGCTCGTTTTTCGGGGACGCGGGTTTTCTTATTTCCTCCTCGAGGGTGTTCCATTCACCGCATTCGCGGCATTTGCCGCTCCACTTGTCGAACACCGCTCCGCACGAGGAGCATACGTATACCGTCTTTTCTTTTGTCTGTGCCATGATTTTTTCCTTGGTTTTTCCGGTGTTTACGATCATTCGTGAGATCCGATCGCCTGTTGTCGGTCTTCGGTAAAAAACGAGAATACCGCCTCCGCGATCACGAAGGCGAGTTTATCCTGATACGCGGCGTCGTTGAGAAGCGCCGCCTCGTCGTAATTCGATATAAAGCCGCATTCCACCAGTACCGCTGTGCCGGCGGCGTTTTCGAGCACGTATATCCCCGGATCCTCTTTGGGGACCCTGCGGTTTCCGGGCTGAAGCTTTTCTCTGACGAGAGACGTTATCTTTTCGGCGAGGACACCGCTTTTTCCGTCCTTTTTCCCGTAGAAGACCTGAAGCCCGCTGCAGCTTTCCAGCGGATACGAATTCATATGTATGCTTACGAAAGCGTCCGCGCCGGAGGACGCGCCTATCTTCACGCGGTTTTCAACGTCGCTGTGCTTTTTGTGCTTTGCGTCTTCATCGGCAAGCCACACGTCGTTCTCGCGTGTCATCACCACGTCGACACCGTGAAGTTTAAGGAAAGAAGCCGTTTTTTTCGCAACGGAAAGATTGAGCGTTTTTTCATTCTCTCCGCGGACTCCGTCGGCTCCGCCGTCAGGTCCGCCGTGCCCGGGATCGACGACGACACGGTAAACGTATCCGCCGCTTTTCGCCGCGCTTTGCAGTCCGTCGCCGTTTTCAAACAAAACGGAAGCGTCCTCCGCGCAAGGGTCTTTGCCCGCAAATCTTAAAAGTATGCCGAAGCCGTGCGCGCCGTTTTTATCTCCCGCAAAGACCGCGAAAATCGCGGCGGCGCCGCAGAACGCCGTAAAAAGTATCAGATATCCCAACACCTGCAAAAAGTACAAAAGATTTTTCCGCTTGCCCATAACGCCACCGTATCATTTTTTCCAAATGATATGCGAAGCGGCGCGGCGGTATTACCGCCCTTTTATGTTTTGCGGAGCAAAAGCGCGTTATCCGACGTCCTTCGGAAGCTTTATTATGACCTTTTCATGCAGTCCCATCATGTATCCGAAAACGGACGCGCAGATCTGAGGGATCACGGCGAGAAGGAAAGCAAGGGGCTGGTAGGGATTCGCGTATCCGGTAACGGCGTCGGGAGGCAGGAGAGTCTGAAAGATACCAACGTATTCACCGGTGAAAAAGAGCCTCTGGAGCTGAAGGAACACGAATCTCGAGGTATAGCTTCCGTCTATATAATACAGACTCCCGGTGCAGGATACGGCGCCGACGACTATCGAGGGTATCGCGGGTATGAGGACGAGAAGGAGCACGGAGAAAAAGTTCGCGCCGTGCTTGTTTCCGCCGCTCGCCTCCTTCGCTCCGGCGTTCCAGAAGTTGCGGTACGTAAGATACAGCGTCAGGCATATGATCATGACGCTCCCGAGCAAAAACAAAACATAATGGCTCACCGTACCCATCGCGAGCATATTTCCGAAAAGAGAGAAGACTATCTGATAGGCGAAAGCCTTCAGCATGAGTTTTACGTTATTTTTTATCAGTGACATCTGTTCCTCCGCGGCGCACAAAAAGCGCCTCTTATCACTCCTTATTATACAACGGCGGAAGCTTTTTTTCAATACGGAAAAAGCATTTCGAGTTTTTTTCGCCTCCCGGCGCGAAAAGGCGCGTGCGGGAACGCGATATTTGATATTTTGCTTTACAAACACGGATATTTATGATAAAATAGTCGCTGAGCGTATGTGCTCGGATCGGGGATGAGGATATGACGGATCTTGACAGACTTCCTGAACAGATCAGGAAATTCGTCGCTTACAAAACGGTCGTTCAGGGATGCTCCGAACGAACGGTGGCGGCGTACGCCTACGATCTTACCGTATTCTTCTCCTATTATATAAACGTCAGGTCCTCGCGCGCTCCCGAAAGCGAAGTGACAAACGAGGAGCTCTGCGAAAAATGCGATCTCGGGCTTATTAAAAGCGTCACGAGAACGGACGTGCTGGAGTATCTTTACTACGCGAGCAAAAAGAAGAACGGCACGGCGACCCGCGCGCGGAAGCTGTCGTCGATAAGGTCGTTTTACAGGTATCTCCATAAAAACGAGCATCTTGTCGACGAAAATCCGGCTCAGGATATCGAGACGCCGCCGAGAAGCAAGAAATTCCCGAAATATCTCGAAGAAGACGAAAGCGTCGATCTTCTCGAGACGTGCGCCGATTCCGGAGACGCGAACGCCGTCCGCGATTACGCGATCATCACCATGTTCCTCAACTGCGGGATGCGTGTTTCGGAGCTGTGCGGCATATCTCTCGACGATTTTTCCGGCGATCTCGAAAAGGTGAGGGTCACCGGAAAGGGCGCGAAGGAGCGCACCGTTTATCTCAACGAGGCGTGCCGCGAGGCGCTGAGGGATTATCTGAAGATCAGAAACGCGATCCCGGATATAAAGCCGGACTCAAAAAACGCGCTTTTCATAAGCAGGAACAAGAGGCGCATATCCGTGCAGACCGTCCAGTGGGTCGTTTACAAGTACGTCGACAGAGCCGGGCTCTCCGGCAAGGGCATATCGGTGCACAAGCTGCGCCACACCGCCGCCACGCTCATGTACAGGAGCGGTCAGGTGGACATACGCACGATAAAGGACATTCTCGGACACGAGCAGCTCAACACGACGCAGATATACACCCACGTCAGCAGCCGTCAGATGCAGAGCGCCATGGAGGCGAACCCGCTGTCCGGAATAAAAAAATCCGGGAAGGGCTCGTGAGATAATGTCCGAAAGCGTTCACAACTCGTTCGTAAGACGGGAAAAGAAGTTTCTGATCCCGAGGGAAAAATACGAAGTCATGCTTCCGGTAATAGCGGAAAACGCCGTCACGGACGTATACTGCACGGACAAAAGCGGATATCCGATACACACGGTCTATTTCGACACCGACTCGGACAACGTGATAAGGTATTCACTTTCGTCGCCGTATCACAAGGAAAAGCTGAGGATGCGGTTCTATTCGATGCCGGACTCACCCGATTCGACCGTGTTCCTCGAAATGAAGAACAAGACGCGGGGCGTCGTCTCGAAAAGAAGGATCGCTCTCAGACTTGAAGAAGCTTCAACGCTCGTAAGCCTTCGCATCCCGCCGAAAGCCATGACCGCGCCGGAAGAACAGATCGTGCGTGAAATGCTTTATTTCCTCTCGCGCGACGATTTTTATCCGAAGGTATACATTTATTATAAACGTATCGCCTTTCAGACTCCGGAGGGCAGGACGCGCATCACCTTCGATTACGACGTGTTCGCCGCAAGGCTCGGAAAGGACGAGTTCGTCCCCTCTCCGTCTTCGCCCCTTGAAAGGCTGATACCGGAGGATAAGATGCTCCTCGAAGTGAAATTCGTCGACAGCGTTCCCCTGTGGCTCGCGCGGCTTATGTCGTCAAACGGGGTCTTTTCCGTAAGCTTTTCAAAATACGGAAGCGAATACAAGCGCGAACTTGTCTCCCGTTTATCGGAAAAGGCAAAGACATCCGGATATCCGGATGCTTCCGCCGGATCCGGAGAAGAAAAAATCACGATCGGTCCGATCGGCTCGAGGTAAAGTCATGTTGGATCAATTATTCATTCAGCAATTCACAAACGCTATCGATATAACCGCGGTGCTCGTTTCGATGCTCGCCTCTCTCGGCATGGGTCTCGTTTTCGCCGGGGCGTATTTCATCACGCACAGAGATCTTTGCACGAAAAACGGCTTCGGCGTCACGATAACGGTCATACCCGCGATCATAACGCTCATCATCCTCCTCATAGGAGACAACGTGGCGAGGGCGTTCAGTCTTGCGGGGTCTCTTGCGATCATCCGTTTCAGGAGCATAGCCGAGGAGCCTCTCGACATGGCGTACACCTTCTCCGCTCTCGGGATAGGGCTCGCGTGCGGCATGGGATACTTCGGATACGCCGCGGCGTTCACCGTGATCATATCCGCCGTGTTCGTCATCGCGCATTTCGTAAAGAAGCTCGCTTCGAGAAAAACGCAGATGATACTGAAGATCGTGATCCCGGAGGATATGAACTACGCCGATATTTTCGACGACGTTCTGTCAAAGCACACGGAAAAATACAAGCTCCTGAGAGTCAAGACGGCTGATTTCGGCACCGTTTTCGAAATAACGTACTCCGTGGTGCTGAAAGAGGATTCCGATCAAAAGGAATTTCTCGACGAGCTCCGCCGTCTCAACGGCAATCTCAACATCTCGCTCTGCATGAGCGAGGCGGTCCGTTCGTACGAATGAGCGTCCGCGGCGCCGAAAAATATGATTTTTCAGCGGAAAATGCGAAAATTTTTACTTAAAACAAAAAACGCTCTTGACATTCTCTGTCATTTGTAGTATATTATGTTCAACGACACGAAAAGGTAGGTATTTATTATGAACAAGGCTGGACTCATCAGCTCAGTAGCATCTAAACTCGGTATATCCCAGAGCGCGGCTTCCGCGTATCTCAACGCAGTTCTCGAATCCATCACCGATTGTCTCGAGAGCGGTGACAAGCTCGTTATCGCCAATTTCGGCGCTTTCGACGTAAAGACCCGCGCAGCGGGAGTCGCCCGCAACCTCAAGACCGGCGAGCCCATCAACGTCGGCGAAACGAAGTCCGTTTCCTTCAAGGCTGCAAAGGCTCTCAAATCCCAGATCACCGGAAAGAGCGAGAAATAAGCGCGGCTTTTTCTGCGGCTTAAAAAAATGCGGCTCGACAAATATCTTAAAGTCTCAAGACTTATAAAAAGAAGGACGGTCGCAAACGAGGCGTGCGACGCCGGGAGAGTAACGGTGAACGGCAGGATCGCCAAGGCGTCCTGCGAGCTCAAGCCGGGAGATATCCTGGAGATAACCTTCGGGGAAAAGCCGGTAAAAGTAAAAGTCACGGGAATCTCCGAGCACGTTCTCAAAAACGACGCCTCGTCCCTGTACGAGATACTGTCATAAAAAGATCGACTCCGCGTATAATTACATAAAAGGATTATACACGGAGTTTTGATTATGAACGAAGAAATAAAGCTTGTGATAACCGACATGACCACGCTCGAAACGAGCGGAGTCAGAGACATAAAGAGCTTTTCGGAGACCGAGCTCGTCGCGGAGCTTTCTCAGAACACGCTTTACATAGGCGGCTCGGATCTGAAAGTGGAGCGCATGTCGGTGGAGACCGGAGAACTTGTGGTGCACGGGAGCATCGCTTCCGTTTACTTCTCTTCCGATCATTCCGCGGGAAGCAGAAAAGGCTTCTTCTCCCGTGTATTCGGCTGACGCCGCGGCGCGCGTCGCGCCTTCGTTCGGCGCTTCCGTCACGGACGGATGCGTGTTTTTCGTGTATTCTCTCGCCTTCGGCTTCATCTGCGGAGCCGCGTACGAATTTTTGAGATTTCCGCGCAGGCTTTTCAGACATTCAGCCCTGCTCTGCGGCATTGAGGATCTTTTGTTCTGCACGGTGTTTTCCGCGCTTTACATATGCTTCGTTTACTGCGTGAGCTTCGGTATGCTGAGGGCGTTTTCGGTGCTTGCCGCTTTCGGCGGCATACTGATATATTTCCGTACGCTCGGAAGAGTGCTTGACGCGCTTTACCGCCGTCTCGACGGCGCTCCGAAAAGCGGGAAACGCTGATTTTCAGGAGACTAAAACAATGGAAAAGAAATTCAAGCTGGGATTCCCCGCCAGGATAGCGATCTGCGTCGTCGTGGTGTTTCTCCTTTTCTCCATCGTGCGCGCCGAGCTTTCGCTGAAGGAGCTCAAGGATACGCACGACGCTCTGGCGGCTCAGGTGGAAAAATACGAGTTTTCCGTTGAAGAGCTCAAGGAAAAGCTCGCGCAGCCCCTCGATGAAAAAACGATAAAGAGGTTTGCCAGAGAAAAGCTGAACCTCCGCGATCCCGGCGACATACTCTTCGTCAGCGATCTTCCCGAATAAAATCACGACTTAAAAACAAAGCTGAAAAAAGATAATGAAAGCAGTAATAAACGCACATATCATCACCTGCGACGAAAACGAGGGAGAATTCTTCGGATACGTCACCTACGACGGCGGAAAGATCGTTTCCGTATCGAAGGGCGATTATAAGCCGTCAGGCGATGAAGAAGAGATCACGGATGCCCGAGGAGGATACGTTCTTCCCGGGCTTATTGACGCTCATACGCACCTCGGCAATTCCGGAGACGCCTCCGGTTTCGAAAGCGACGACATAAACGACATCAACGATCCGTGCACGCCTCACTTCTCTTCCCTCGACAGCGTAAACCCGTTCGACCGATGCTTTGAAGACGCGAGAAACGCGGGAGTAACCACGGTGCTCACCGGTCCGGGAAGCGCGAACGCTCTGGGCGGCTCGTTCATAGCCGTCAAAACAGACGGGAAACGGATAGACAAAATGATCCTCCGCGCTCCTTGCTCCATGAAAATGGCGCTCGGCGAGAATCCTAAGATGTGTTATCACGAAAAGGACGAATCGCCGGAAACGAGGATGGCGACCGCCGCCATAATCCGCGAAGCGCTGAAAAAAGCTTCCAGATATCTCGAAGCCGTCGAACAGAGCGAATCCGACGAAAACGCCGATCCTCCGGAATTCGACGCGAAATGCGAGGCTCTGCTTCCCGTTCTGCGGCGCGAGATCCCTCTGCACATTCACGCGCACCGCGCCGACGATATCTTCACGGGCATCCGCATAGCAAAAGAATTCTCTCTCGACTACGTTCTCGTGCACTGCACCGAGGGTCATCTTATAGCCCGGGAGCTCAAAGAGGAGAACGCGAGGGTTATGTCAGGACCGTTCTTCTGCGACAGGAGCAAGCCTGAGCTTCGCGAGCTGACTCCCGCCTGCGCGGGGATACTCGAAAAAGAGGGCGTCGAGGTCTCAATAATCACGGATCATCCGGTCACGCCCATACAGTATCTGATCTTATGCGCATCGCTTGCCGTGAAAAACGGCATGTCGAGGCAGGGCGCGATAAACGCCGTGACGATAAATCCGGCAAAATTCGCCGGCATTTCCGACAGAGTCGGGTCAATAACGCCCGGAAAGGACGCCGATCTCGCGGTCTATTCCGGCGATCCCCTTGATTTTTACTCAAAGACGGTCTTCGTGGCGATAAACGGCAGGACCGTGAAAAACGAGCTGTGATATGAGAACGATAAAAGAACGCGATATAATCGCCGCCGTATCTTCCCTTCTGAAAGATATCAACGTGCGTCTTTCGCCGGACGTTTCCGGCGCTCTCGCGGCGGCTCTTGATAAAGAGCGCGATCCTCTCGCAAGAGACGTTCTGTCGAGGCTTTCCGAAAATCTCGATACCGCCGCTCTGCGCGGCGTTCCCGTATGCCAGGACACGGGCATGGCGGTGGTGTTTTATGAAATAGGCGCCGACATACACGTCGAGACCTCGCGGTCTCTTCAGGAAATAACAGACGAGGCGGTACGCAAAGCCTATACCGAGGGATACCTACGCCTCTCCGTCGTGGGCGATCCTCTGAGAAGGAAAAACACCGGAGACAACACGCCCGCCGTCGTATACGCGAGCATCGTCGCGGGAGACGTTTTCAAAGTAACCGTCGCCCCGAAGGGCTTCGGCAGCGAGAACATGTCTAAAATAAAGATGTTCCGTCCCACCGCCTCGCGTGAAGACGTGATCGGCTTTGTAACGGAAACCGTCAAAGAAGCGGGCAGCAATCCCTGCCCTCCCGTCGTCATCGGCGTCGGTATCGGCGGCACCTTCGATTACTGCGCGTATCTTGCGAAAAAGGCGCTTCTGCGCCCCCTCGGCGAGATGAATCCCGATCCATTTTACGCCGATATGGAAAAAGAGATCCTTGAAAGGATAAACGCGACCGGCATAGGACCCCAGGGCTTCGGCGGCGACACCACGGCGCTTTCCGCGGCTGTTATCGCGTACCCGACCCATATCGCCGGACTTCCCGTCGCGGTAAACGTAAACTGCCACGTCGCACGGCACGCTTCCGCCGTGCTCTGATTTTTTCTCACCGGGTCCCTCTCGTGTTTCCTCACGGGCTCCGCCCCAGAGACCCCTCTCGTGTTCCCTCATGGGCTCCGCCCCCGAGACCCCTCTCGTGTTCCCTCATGGGCTCCGCCCCCGAGACCCCTCTCGTGTTCCCTCATGGGCTCCGCCCCCGAGGCCCCTCTCGTGTTTCCTCACGGGCTCCGCCCCCGAGACCCCCGGTCGGGACTTTTTGAAAAAAGTCCCGACACCTCAAAAACTTCAGACCTTTTTTCTTAAAACGCCTTCTTTTCGGGCGTTTTTTGCTTTTTTTACAAATACGGAGGCAAAATATCATATTCGCTGAAATCAATTTGTGTCGTCGCTCGGACGCTTTCCGAGACCGGGCGAGAGCGCATGGTGGCCTTACAGCCTTGTATTTCTGTTCCGGCTCATCCCTCAGACCGCGGTAAACGTTATCATTTGGCTGAAAACGCGCAATAAAGACGGGTCCGCGCGCTGATCACGAACTCCGGTCATGTCTGCTGTCACGGAAGCAGTCGGCTTGACCGGAGCTTTTTCTTTTTCAATAAAGAAGGAAAACCTGCCGCGCCGCTGTGAAAAGCCACGTCTTGTAACAAAAACTTTTTCGCCGACACTTTACACGACTGCACGATTGTGATATAATGTTTTTATATTTTATCAGGAGGGCCGTATTATGAATAGGGTAACATTCAAAACGGACTTGTGCAAGGGCTGCGGTCTCTGCGTGACCGTCTGCCCGAAGAAGATCATTTCTTTGGACAACTCCACGCTCAATAAAAAAGGCTATCATCCCGCACAGATCACGGATCAGGAGCAGTGCATCGCGTGCGCTTTCTGCGCGACGATCTGTCCCGATGTCGTTATAAAGGTCGAAAAATCTGTCTGAGAGCTCCGGGGCAAGTCCTCGGAAAACACCAAATAGAAAGGAAACATCCGCTTCGGGCGGATCCAAGAAGAATAACATGAGCAAGGTTCTTATGAAGGGCAACGAGGTCATCGCGGAAGCCGCGATCAAAGCGGGCTGCCGTCATTACTTCGGATATCCCATAACTCCCCAAACGGAGATCTCCGAAACGCTTGCAAAGAGAATGCCGAAGGTCGGCGGGCTCTGTATGCAGGCGGAAAGCGAGATCGCCGCTATAAACATGGTCCTCGGCGCAGCGTCCGCCGGCAAGAGGGTCCTCACCTCTTCGTCGTCTCCCGGACTCAGCCTCAAGAGCGAGGGCGTTTCGTACATCGTCGGATCCGACGTCCCGTGCGTCATAGTGAACGTACAGAGGGGCGGACCCGGGCTCGGAGGCATCCAGCCCAGCCAGTCGGATTACTATCAGGCTACCCGCGCCATGGGTCACGGCGATATGCACATAATCGTTCTCGCGCCCGCTTCCATCCAGGAGATCGCCGATCTCACCATGGAAGCTTTCGATCTCGCCGATATATACAGGACGCCCGTCATGATACTCGCTGACGGCGCGCTCGGTCAGATGATGGAGCCGGTCGATTTCGAGGCGAGACAGGGCAGAGAGATCCCGGAAAAGACGTGGACCGCGTGCGGACACAAAAACGCGCGTCCCCACAACATAGTCAACTCTCTTTACATAGAGCCGGAGGCTCTTGAAAAGAACGTTCTTTCCCGTTTCGAGCGTTACAAAAAGATCGAGGAAAACGAAGTCAAATACGAAAGCTACCTCACCGAAGACGCCGATATCGTCGTGGTCGCGTTCGGCATAGCCGCCCGCATTTCAAAGACCGCCGTCACGAGAGCGCGCGCCGCGGGAATAAAAGCAGGACTCTTCCGTCCCGTTACCGTATGGCCGTTCCCGTCCAAGCAGCTTCTTTCCCTCTCCGACACCGCGAAGGCTTTCCTTTCGGTGGAGCTGAACATGGGACAGATGGTAAACGACGTAAAGCTCGCGGTGGAATGCAGAAGACCCGTGGAATTCTACGGCAGGACCGGAGGCATGATCCCCACCGTGGACGAGGTTTACGACAAGATAATATCTATGTCGAAGTCACTTTGATCAAAGAAAGGACCGGATAAAAATGGTAGTATTTGATAAACCGCACGCACTGACGGACGTACCCTTCCACTACTGCCCCGGATGCACTCACGGGATAGTACACCGTCTCGTCGCGGAAGTTATAGATGAACTCGGATGCGAAGGAAACACCGTGGGGATAGCTCCCGTCGGATGTTCCGTTTTCGCATACAATTATTTCAACTGCGATATGATCGAGGCTCCTCACGGAAGAGCTCCCGCCGTCGCCACCGGCGTCAAGAGGGCGCTCCCCGACAACGTGGTATTCACCTATCAGGGCGACGGAGACCTCGCCGCCATCGGTACGGCTGAAACGGTACACGCCGCCGCGAGAGGCGAGAACATCACGATCATATTCATAAACAACGCGATCTACGGAATGACGGGCGGACAGATGGCGCCCACCACTCTTCCCGGTCAGGTCTCCACCACGAGCCCCTACGGAAGAGACGTAAAGATCCAGGGAAATCCCATCAGGATCTGCGAGATGCTCTCCACCCTTTCCGGAACGGCATACGCAGAGAGAGTCGCGGTCGACTGCGTTAAGAACATAAAGAACGCTAAGAAGGCGATCAGAAAGGGCTTTGACGCCCAGATAGCGAAGAAGGGCTTTTCGATAATAGAAGTCCTCTCCACCTGTCCCACCAACTGGGGCAAAACGCCGGAGCAAGCCCTCGAATGGCTCAGGACGGATATGATGGCATACTATCCTCTCGGCGTTTACAAGGACAAGACACAGGAGGAACAATGAAATGACAAGTTTGCTTTTTGCCGGTTTCGGCGGACAGGGAGTCCTTTTCGCCGGCAAGCAGGTCGCGCACGCCGCCATGGAGCTTGACAAATTCGTCACGTGGCTCCCGGCTTACGGTCCCGAGATGCGCGGCGGCACAGCCAACTGCTCGGTCATCGTTTCCGACGAGGAGATAGGCTCTCCCCTCGTGACGAAGCCGGACATCCTCATCGCCATGAACATACCCTCCTTCGACAAATTCGAGAAGGCGGTCGTGCCGGGCGGCATCATCTTCACAGATTCTTCTCTCGTTCCGTCTGTATCCGAAAGATCGGAGATAAAGACGGTACAGACCCCCGCGACGCGTCTCGCCGACGAGAACGGTCTGCGCGGAATGGCTAACGTCATAATTCTCGGAAGGCTCATTAAAGAAACGAAGCTTTTCGACTACGACTTCTTCCTTAACGCCATGATATCGTCCATCCCCGCTTCAAAGGCAAAGCTTATCGACTTCAACAAGAAGGCTCTCGAGATAGGCTACAATTTCTGAGATGGCGGATCTTTCCGTTTTTCGCAAGATTACTTCACGGATCTCATCCGTACTCGGCTTTCTCTCCGGCAACGCTCCGGGCTCGCATTTCATGAGCGCGGTCGTCCTCGCCGGAGGAAGCGGAACGAGGCTCGGCGGCGTTTCGAAACAGCTTCTCGAGCTTTGCGGAAAAAAGGTCGTTTGCTATTCGCTTGACGCTTTCGAAAACAGCGAATACACGAGTGAGATCATCCTCGTTGTACGCGAAGACGAGACGGATATCATGAAGGATATCGTTTCATCCGGCGGTTACAGGAAGGTCTCGAAGATCGTTCCCGGCGGAGACACCCGTGCAAAGTCGGCTGAAAACGGCTTTTTCGCCGCCGACAAACGCAGCGAATACGTCGCCGTTCACGACGCGTGCCGTCCTTTGATAACGCCGGAGACCGTCGACAAGCTCTGGAAAAAGGTACTTTTGTGTGACGCCTGCACCGCCGCGGAAAAGGTCACGGACACCATAAAGACCGCGGGAAAGATGGGAGTCATCGAATCCACCGTTCCGCGCGACAATCTTTACGCCGTGTCAACGCCTCAGCTCTTTACGAAGAACATCTACCGCGCTTCCGTCGCCACGGCGCACCGTGACGGCTTTGAGTCGACGGACGACTGTGCGCTGGCGGAAAACGCCGGTTTCGGCGTGACTCTCGTCGATATCGGAGAGCCGAACTACAAGATAACGTATCCGCGCGATCTTGAAACGGTGGAAGCGATACTCAAAAAGCGTCTCGAAGACAAGGCGTCAAACGGCACGGGAGACGCCGGGGAGGAAACGAAAACGTCATGAAAAGCATATCGCCGTTTCGTGTCGGGACGGGCTACGACGTCCACAGGCTCGTCAAAGACAGAGATCTTTTCATCGGATGCGTCAAGATACCGTATGAATACGGACTTCTCGGGCATTCGGACGCGGACGTTCTCGCTCACGCGATCGCGGACGCGCTTTTCGGCGCCTGCGGTCTGAGAGACATAGGATACCACTTTCCGGACACCGACGACCGGTACAAGGATATGTCCGGGAGCACCGTGCTTTCTCTTTGCGCCGATATCGTGCGCGGTGCGGGATACGAGATCGTTAACGTGGATTCCACCGTCATAGCGCAAAAGCCCAAGCTCGCGCCTTATATAGAAGAAATGCGGAAAAACATCGCCGCCGCTCTTTCGATCGAGCCCTGCGACGTTTCGGTGAAAGCCAAAACGGAAGAGGGACTCGGATTTACGGGAGAGGGACTCGGGATCGCTTCTCAGGCGGTCTGTCTCGTCGTGCGAAAGGAACCCCGCACGATCCTTCTTTAACGCAATAATTGCCGCAACTCAAAGCTGCGGCATTATTTCTGCACGTATACAAACAAACACACAATACATTTTTCGGAGGAACGAAATGTACGTAAAACTCTTAAACGATGAAAGCAGTCTTCTTGAAGGACTCAGGATCCTCGAAAAAGATCTCGGGATCTCTCTTGAAGGGAAAGACGTAGAAAAATGCGTTTGCATAAAGCCCGTAAAGACCGATGAAAACATTCTTTCCGTTGAATATTCCGGCGGCGAGGCGGTCATAACTTATCGCGAGAGGGCGCATTTTTACCGCGGCGTCGGACTTTTGTCCGAGCACATGGGATACGGCGAAACGAGCGTATCCGTGACCGAGCACCCGAGATTCAAGACGAACGGCGGAATGTACGACATAGCTCAGGCGAACGCCGTCATAAACGTGGAAAACGTAAAGCTCATCCTGCGCAAGCAGGCTGTCATGGGTCTGAATATGTTCATGCTTTACTGCGAGGACAACTACGAAGTGGAAGGCTATCCCTACTTCGGATATATGCGCGGCAGGTATTCGCAGGCGGAGCTCAAAGAGCTTGACGACTACGCATACGCTCTCGGCATAGAGCTCATCCCGTGCATACAGACGCTCGCTCATCTTCAGGACGCTCTCCGCTGGTGGTTCACCTATCAGGGCATGAGGATGGACAAGGACACTCTTCTCGTCGGAGAGGAAAAGGTATACGAATTCATCGAAGCTATGATAAAGAGCGCCTCTTCCTGCGTCCGCACGAAGCGCATCCACATAGGCATGGACGAAGCCGGCCATCTCGGCGAGGGCGAATATCTGAGGCTCCACGGTTACCGCCGTCCGTTCGACATTATGCTCGAGCATCTTGACAGAGTCAACGCGATATGCAAAAAATACGGTCTCAAGCCCATGATATGGAGCGATATGTTCTTCCGCTGCGCTTCGAGCACCGGCTCCTACTACGACAAGAACATACAGATCCCCGCGGACGTCATCGAAAAGTACCCCAAGGACGTTCAGCTCGTTTACTGGGATTATTACAGAGACGACAAAGAGTTTTACAAGCTCTATCTGCAGCGTCACAAGGAATTCGGCACAAAGCCGGTATTCGCCGGAGGCGTGCACACGTGGTATTCGCTCGCGCCTTTCGTTCTCACCTCGCTCGACTACACGGACGCCGCGCTTCAGGTATGCGCCGATGAGGGCATCGACGACGTTATCTGCACGATCTGGGGCGACGACAACACCAACTGCCACATCTTCACCACCCTTCAGGGGCTCCAGCTCTTCGCGGAATGCGATTTCAACGGTCCCTTTGAAGAAAGCTCCTTTGCAAAACGCTTCAAGTTCTGCACCGGTATCGACTATGAGGATTTCATGGATCTCGGCAGGCTCGAGGCGCTTCCCAAGCATTGCAGCGGCGACCGCCCGCACGGCTCTTACAGCAAATGCTTCCTCTGGAACGATGTTCTTCTCGGATTCAACGACAAGTTCTTCGACGGCGACTGCGAGATAATCGAGGAGCATTACAGATGCTGCGCGGACAGATACGCCTCATACGAAAAGAAGGGCGGCGAGTTCAGCGATATATTCACGTACTACAAGCTTCTCGCGCGCGTTCTCGAATACAAGGCGACCATCGGCAACAGGCTTATCGCCGCCTACAAGGACGAGACGAAAACGGCGCTCAGGCTCCTTCTTCCGAGGATAGAAGAGCTCAAAGCGCGCGTTATGGAATGGAAGGATTTCTACCGCGACGACTGGTATTCGATCAACAAGCCCTTCGGCTTTGAGGTCAACGATCAGCGCATCGGAACGATAATTGCAAGGTGCGAGACCGCCATCTCCCGCATAAACCGTTACCTGAACGGCGAAATAAGCGAGATAGAGGAACTTTCGTATCCGAGGCTCGCGGCGAACGTGTTCAGCGGCTACGGCTTTATGTTCTCCGCAAGCCGTACCTCCTACGTTCCGTCGTAACGCTCTTTCACAGGGGCTCCGCCCCCGCTCCCCCGGATGCGATTTTGCAGGGGCTCCGCCCCCGCTCCCCCGGATGCGGTTTTGCCGGGGCTCCGCCCCCGCACCCGACGCGGTTTTGCCGGGGCTCCGCCCCCGCTCCCCGACGCGATTTTGCAGGGGCTCCGCCCCCGCTCCCCCGCCGGAACCTTTTTGAAAAAAGCGTTCCGGACCTTCGAAAAACTTTATACCGTTTGCCGAGATCACGCTTCGGAACAAAAGCGGAACGCAGCAAACCGAAAAAAAAACAGCGCCGCGCGCTGTTTTTTTGTTTTATTTCTTTTTCTTTATGACAGTCACGACCGCGCAGGAGGCGGCGCACACCGCGGCTGCGGCGACGATAAATATCCACCACGGGTAGTTTTTGCCGGAAGCGGGTCGGCTCCCGTCATCCGTATCTCCCGGCTCGCCTACCACGGCTT
>Ga0079305_1002088_pt1 | contig 19957 bp, 14 predicted proteins | sample LMS_cellobiose_e_FD_79183 | JGI IMG/M metagenome (GOLD analysis project Ga0079305, IMG submission 79183) | Rumen-fistulated moose microbial communities from Alaska, USA - LMS_cellobiose_enrichment | ecosystem: Host-associated > Mammals > Digestive system > Stomach > Rumen fluid ... | reverse complement strand
TCATTGTTCGCAAAGCGAACTGCATCACTTGCCCGCAGGGCAAACATCACTTTTTCCGGACGTTTGGCACACAAACGTCCTGCTTGCACCGATATGCGACAAAAAACCGACTGAAGTCAGGAATGATCCTTGCCTCAGCCGGTTTTTTATAAACTGTCCTTTAGGACACCTCGCAAAGGGCAGTCCTTTTTTATTTGCGTCTCCGCTTCATGCGCGTAGTATTCGTGTACGAGGCTTCGGTATCCGAGGCGTTTCATATCATCGTACCTTACCGAAAAGCGGGCCTTCGTATGCTTTCCGTACACGAGATACCTGATGCAGTCCTGCGCGTAAAGATCTATCTCGCGCAGACTTTCCGCCGTATTTATCACCGGGAAGAACCAACTGCTCCAGCAAAGCTCGTTGTCGCGCGGGCTTTCGAGCAGTTTGCGGTTGAAGACGCGTATGAAAGCCTTTGCGGCGCTCTCTCCGTCCGTTCCGTTCCTCTTTTTCCACCTTGCAAGGGCGTCGCGCTTTCTGCGCATCTTCTGTTTCAGCTTTCTGACCGTGGCGGAGGCTATGTCGACCTTGTCCGCGCCGCACGAAAAGCCGAGGAACGTAAATCCCTCTCCGGGCTCATACACGTTTTCCTTGTCAGGATTTATGACAAGCGAGCGCGAGGCGAGAAAGGAGCGAACGTGCCGTGCGTACGTCTCAAGCTCTTTTCTCCCGGGAGCAAAAAGGATGATATCGTCCGAATACCTCGCGTATATCACGCCGCGGTCCGCAAAATACCGGTCGAGATCGGAAAGGAAGAGATTCGCGTAAAACGAGGACAGCGGAGTTCCCGCCATTATCCCTTTCTTTTCCGTGATCGTTTTTCCGCGCTCGACGACGCGATCCTCCTCAAGAAGCGAAGCGAGAAAGCCGTACGTTTTTTCGTCCTCCGAAAGAGTCTCTTTCAGCACCGGCAGGAGCATTTTCACGGGTACGGAATTGAAATAGTCGTGAATATCCGCTTTATATGCGTACATATCGAATACGCGCCTTTTTTTGATCAGCTCCCTTACGGCGTCCTTCGCCGTCCTTCCGGGACGGAACGAATAAAGCCCCCGGGAAAAATTCCCGTCGTACCTGCGAAGCAGAAGATACGTGAGAAGCTTCAAAACCGTGTTTTCGTCCTCGGGATACGTATAAACGACGCGTTTTTTATCCGTCCCCATCTTGCATATAACGGACCTTTTGGGAAGCGGAAAAGCTTCTTTTCCGTATATGACGCGGCAGACCGGAAGATACCGCCTGCCGTCTGTGAACGCGCGCAAAAAAGACGTGAACTGCTTCGGACACGCAAGCGCGGTCTTATAATCGTAAAATTTCTCCCAGACGTCCACATCCGAGAGCATATCGAGAAGTGATTCCATTTTCCGCCGAAAAATAAAAAAGCAGAAAGAGAAGACGTTAAATCCCATAAATTATGGGATGTACAAGACCGTACGCGAACGCGCTGCCTGCGAAGCGTACGCCCGCTTTTTGCGGGCGCCGAAAAGTCCGCGCCGGGTCCGCCGCAGGCGCCAAAGGCGTTCTCTTTCTGCTTTTTTAACGTTTTTTACGCGCCTTATTTCAAGGCGCCGCGAATACGTTCAACTACGTAGGCTCTGGTATTCCACCAGCCGTCGTGGTCGTAGTAAAAGCGGAGATACGGAACGCCCGCTTTTATGCATTCGTTCCTGAACTTTGAAGCGGAGCTCTTCTCGGGCATGAGTTCAACGATCAACGCCTTTGCGCCGCCGCTTATAAACGTGTATACGACGCGGTGCTTCCCGTAGTCGTCTATATACGATTTTTCATATCCGTAAGACGGAAAATCCTCTGCGAACACGTGCTCGAAATACTGCTCGAACGTGCCGCCGAAATTATACTGATTCTCCTCCGCGGGCATTTTTTCTCCCCAGGAAAATCCCGACGGATCGTCGTCATCGCACCGGTCGGGCTGCGCCGCGGGCGCCGTATCATCCCTCTCTTCGGGAGTCCCGGCGGTCTTTTTCACGGAATTCGACGCGTTTGCCGCGCTGAAAAGGCTGTTCAGCAGGTCCTTCGCCGCTTTTTCGGCATCCTTGTCTCCGCCGAAGAGTTTTGATAACAGACTCATTTTTTCTTTCTCCTTGATTTTCAGAATGTTCAGCTTTTCTTTGTAAGAACGACGCCGTAGGAATCGCCGAAATCGCCGTAGCTCGAATCGGTGTTCACCATAAGCAGGAAGCTTACGCCGTTTCTTTCGATCATATAGGAGCCTTTGCCGTTTCCTTTAAGCTCGTCGGCGGAATATTTCTGGCCGGACAGAGCGTCGGAAAACGCGCATCCGTTTGCGGCGAGCTTGTCGATAAGAGCCTCGCGGCACTTGTTCGTCTCCTCCTGGGTCGTGACGTGATCCTGATAGAAGGTGAAGTTGATCGAGCTCATGTAGGACGCCTCGCCCATCGAGACCTTGCGCACGTTCGCAAGACCCTTGAAGTCTTCGGCTTTGAGTCCGAGGCTCGGGAATTCGCCGGAATATTCCTCTGCGGTCTTGAGGGGATTGAGCGATACGGAGAGATTATACTTGATGTAGTATCTCTCTTCGCCGTAATCGTCAGTTTCCTTCGTCACGGTGAACGGGCCGAAATCCTCGTCGTAATACTCGAATTCCATGCCGCTGTCAAAGTCAAAGTCTATGCGCATGCGGTACGGCTGTTTTTCCTCCTTGCAGTAGATCATGACGTCGTACTCGTAGGAGGCGTTCTTTATCCTGTCCTTGTCGCGGTCCGCGGCGCGTAAGCCCTTTTCGAAAAGCTTGTTCGTCCATGAGACGAGTTCTTCGCGGGTGACGCCGTTGTAATAGACCTTGTACATATACGAGGTCTGCTCTTCCGGAAATTCGGTGTATACGATCTTTCCGTTCGTCTGTATCTCGTCAATGCCGTATTTGGAATAAACGGACGCGGGCCATTTCGCGGGGGCAAGATCGCCGATCTGACCTTCTCCGCCGCCTCCTCCGCCGCCTTCCTCAAGGCCGCTGAGAAGGCTGTTTATGTCGATATTCCCGAGAATACCGCAGGATGAGAGGCTGACCGCCGCAAGGACGGCGAGGATCAAACAAATCGCTCTTTTCATTTTCTGATCTCCTTTGATCTCAATATAGATTTATAACACGCTTTCCGGAAAGAGTCAACGTCAATCGTCGTATTCTTCTTCCGGCTGATTGGTGACGCCGATAGCGAACACGTTGTAGGCGTACTGGACGAATACGGCGTAGTTGTCGCTGTCATACGCCGAGAAAAGCATCACGTCGTCGTCGACTTCGTATTCGATATGGTTCTTGAAGCCCTTGGCTTTCAGTTTAGAGACGTAGCCGTCGAAATCGTCGGGCTTGCCGCCTGAAACGGAAACGTTCGTCTGATCGCCGTAGTCGACGACCGTAAAGCCCGTGCCGAAATCGGGCTTGGGGATCCTGGTGAGCGGTCCCGAAGCCGGCCACTCGTCGGTCCCGGCAGGAGGCGTGTAACCGCCCTGCTCCGTCTCGATCAGATCTACTCGCAGTCCCTTGCCGCCTATGTTCAGAGATATATGTATCTCAAGGTTGTCCTTTACGTATCCGCCGAAATAGCATTCGCTGCCGTCGTCGCCGGTATACTGCTGGTTCGCCCGCTCCTCATATCCGTTCGCGGCGCAAAGCGACGCGAAATTCTTCGCTTCCGAAAGCGAGCCGTTTTTCTTTTCAATGGCAACAAAGCCGTCGTATTGCAAAACGTCAAAAGTCCCCTTGCCGTCCGGGAGAAGGAACGCGAACTTTTCTGGAAGATCGGTCTCTTCGCCGGAGCCGTGACCGTAGGGATCGTCTCCGCCGGTTTCAGTCAGGGAGGGTTCCTTGTATTTTGCGACGCTCAGAGCGCAGGTGACGCTTCCTCCTGAGGACATGAAATTGAACTCGGCGACGATATCGGCGGAATTCTTTCCGGAATAGCCGTACATTCCGCTGTCCTTCATATCGATCTCGTTTGAGTCGACGGTGAATCCGGAGGAGGCGAGCTTTTTCCCGTATGATTTCGCCATGTCGTAGGTCACGCCTTCGAACATGATCATAAGTTCCTCGTCGTCCTCGACGACCATGGAAATATCGAAATCGTTTTTCGGAACGGCTTTACCGAAAGCAGAATCGGGCCAGCTCTTCGTTTTGCTGAATCCGAAGGGATTTCCCTCGTCGTCGACGCCCTCCACGCTGCCGTCGGGATATACGGTCAGGCGCGTCTTTCCGTCGCCGGTTATGTTTATGCTGCCGTCGGCGCCGAAGGTCACTTTTCCGCCGTCCTTCTCGACACTTGCGCGAAGCTGCGCCTGCTCGGAGGGATTCAGCGCTCTCGGCTTGAAGTAATCCGTATTGCCCGTTTCGGCGTACATGAGTATCGCCTGAAAGGACAGACCGTCGCCGTCTTTTATGCCCTGCGCCCCTCCCGTGGGAGTCTGATCCCCGGTGGAAACGGAGGGACTTTTTGTGCCGTCGCTCCTCTTAAGCGGCTCGTCTTCATCGCAAGCCGCAAACGACAGAGCAAGAAGGATCGCGGCAAGCATGATGAGTATTCTTTTCGTGATTTTCATAACGTGCTCCTTTATTATCCGTTGGACTTTAAGATTAGCCTTTCAATCTATGGAAGATATCTCGATCTTCGGCGCGTTTTCAAGCATATACCAGACCGTGCCGAGGTCGCGCGAGGTTATGAGTATATCCGCTCCCTCTCCGCCGTACATGACCGATCCCACGGAGTTTTCCATCATCACCCGTGCCGCCTCGTTGCCCACCCATGAGCAGTGCAGAGAGTTGATCGCTTTCGCGCCCTGCAAAAGCGTTTCGACGTGCCACTGCTGGATAGGTACGCCGAGGTCGACGGGCATACCGAAAGGTCCCGGTTTTGTTGCGTGTACCTTGAACTCCTGCCCGAAGGTCATGCGAAAGAGAAAGTCGATCCCGTCGGACACGTTGTTGAACGCGCCAGAAAGACGGGGCGTGACCGTTCCCCTGATCTTTCCGCTCGGGACGGTTACGGTGAAATGTCCTACAAGCGTCCGTTTCAGATACGTGGGGCGGTTGACCGTGAAAATGAACTTGTTCAAAAAATTATCGCGGTAAATCGCAGGGGCGCCTTCGAATCTGTAAAGTATCTGTCCCCAGTCGTTCACGTGGCTCGCGCCTGTCCAGATCATTGATTTGTCAGCGAACACCGCGTCGAAGTCCTTTGCGAGATCGTATCCTTCTATCTCGAGTTTCAGGTCTCCCTCATAAGTTCCGGAGTTGTCGCCGGGATCGATCATCTCGTCATCGCCCGTGGAATTGCGTTTTAAGAAGCCGGAAAGCTTATAACGCAGTCTCACGCCGTCAACGCCGAGGAACACACACTCCGAAACGGCGGTGGAATATTCGTCGAATTTTATGCTCCGTCTGCCGAAGTTTTTCAGCTCGACCTGTTCGTTAAGCTTCTGACTGCATTTTATGTAAAACTCGGCGATCTTCTGATATTTTTCTTCAAGCTCCTTGCAGAATCTGTCGTATTCGGTGTCGTCGAGAAGATCCTTTCCGGCTGAAATGGAATTGAGTGCAAAGCCTACGAGTCCGAGTCCGCCGCCGGCTTTGGGTATTCTCTTGCCCATTTTCGCCGCCTGGTTCTGCAGCGCCTCGGTGATCTTCTTTTCAAGCAGTTCCTTTCCCTTCCCCTCCGCATAGTCCAGCGGACTTCCGAGGAGCGGATCGTGTCCGTACAAGATGGATTTTATGATTGACGTGGGGCTTATTATCCCCTCGGGACCTACGGACGGTATATATTCCGACAGCGCGACGGCGAGCTTTTTCCACAGCTGTTTATACTGTTCGCGCGTCAGCTTGTCGCCGAGAGACGAGAGAACGCCGACCTCCGCGAGCGAAAGGCCGAGGGCTCTGAGCTGCTGCTCTATGACCTCGTTTATCTCTTCCATGGTAAGTCCTTCCGTTCCCGCAAGCGATCCGGCGAGTTCCACGTTTCCGAGGACCATGACGACCCGGAAATTCGCCGTGTCAGTCGTCGCCTTCTGAGTCAGCCTCGTGTAATCTATCCCGTCAAGAGGAGCGTTGCCTGCGGCGAAAGCCTTTGTCGCAAAGCTTCCGGGAGCTGCGGAAAAGATCATGATCGCGGCGATAAAAGCCGCGGCGAGCGAAAGCGCTTTTTTCTTCATTTTCATCGTTTGTTCCCCCCTTCCGCTTATTCCCCGAGGGTTTCCATCGCCTTTTTGAAATTTCCGAGCTTTTCGCTGTCCGGGAAGTATTTCAGTCCTTCCTCGAGCCATATGAAAGCCTGATGCGGCTTGTCGGCGCACACGGCGGCGGTTATCGCAAGCGCCCAGTTGTCCTCGCTTTTCGGATTCTGTCTGACGGCGTAGCGCGCCGGTATCATAGCCGCTTCATAATTTTCGTTTTCGAGAAGATCGTACGCGTCGGCGAAAAGATATTCGGCGGAGGAAGCGTACACCGATCTTTCGTATCCGTATATGACCGGAGAATAGGCGCCGTATATCTCATTTTCTTCTTTTCTCAGCTCGTCGCGCAGCTTATACAGCTCAGATACGCTCAGATCCTTGAGGTAATAGAAATCGAGCCCCTCGTCCGGAAAATTCGTCATCACGGCGGCACGGGAGTAAGCCTCGTCGGCTTTTTCGCTTTCGCCCTGAACGTCGTAGATCAGTCCCTCGAAATAGTAAGGATACGGCGACGCGAAGCACAGCTCTCCGATCGTGTCCCAGTCGGTGTATCTGCTCCCCCCGGCGACCTCTTCGAAATTCGCGCCCTCTCCCTTGAGCCAGAGCAGCCGTTCAGCCGCAAGGCGCATGGAGCTGACTATACTTGCGGCAAAGCCGTAAAAGTACGCCGCCGTCTCGTCCATCAGAAGTTCCGTGAACCTTTCCCCCTGACCGACGCATATTTCCGCCGTTTCCATAAGATCGTCGGCGGACGTCCCGTTCCCGCCGAAATCAAAGCGATTCGTCCTTTTGCATCCGGTCAGAAGAAGTGCAAGACAAATAAGCAGTGTTACCGTTTTTTTTGCAGAACTCATATTGTTTCTCCGCGATAAGAGTCATCCGATTTTATATCCGTTTTGATTATAACGCATCGAAACGCAAAAAAAAAAGCGCCGAAAGTCATTCCATTCGGCACTTTATTTGTTAAATATATGTTGCGTTTCAAACAGGTCAGGCTTTTTCGGTCCTGATCAGCTTGTTTTCGAGCGCGTAGCGGGCAAGAGCCGTCCTGCTGACGCAGAAGCTCTTGTTGAGCATGATCGAAATGTTGTTCTTGATCGTCCCTGGCTGCAGAGAAAGCTTTTCGGCTATTTCCTTGTTCGACATACCGCTGCAAATGTATTTCAGTATCTCGAGTTCTCTCTCGCTGAATTCACTTCCCGCTCTCGTCGCTTCGCGCCTGCGGAGCCGTTCCATCGCCTCGTCGTCGAATACGCCCACGCCGTCCATCACCGCAAGCAGCGACGATTTGAGCTGTTCCGGGCTGATTATCTTCAGAAGGAATCCGTCGCTGCCTGATTTCAGCGCGCCGTAGACCGTCTCGTCATCGTCAAAGGTGGTAAGCGCTATCACACGCACGTCGGGTCGTATCTTTTTCACCGCCGCCGTCGCGTCGGCGCCGGACATGAGAGGCATCTGCATATCCATGAGAATGATATCGGGCTCCGTCTTTTCACAAAGCTCCACCGTGTCTCTGCCGTTGGCGGCGATTCCGACGACTTCGAATTCGTCCCATTGACCGATCTCCATTTTCAGTCCCGCTGTCAGAAGCTGATGATCGTCCGCGATAAGTATCTTTATTTTACGTTCCATTTCCGTTGTTCCTCCATTCGACCGCCGTGCAAAAGCCTTTACCGTTTTCCGTCTCGAATCTCACGGTACCGCCGGAGGCGCGCACGTTCTCCTCCATCGTTTTAAGTCCGAAGCCCTTTTCAAACGCGCCGTGAAACTTCCCGTTGTCCGTCAGAATGAGCTTCACCGTGTTTTCATCCATCAGCGCCTTTATAATGAATTTATCCGCCATTGAATGAGAAAGCGTGTTGTGATACGCCTCTCCGCATACAGAGGCGATCGTTTCGTATTTGTCTTTTATAAACGGCGGTTCCTCTCCGACGATCTCGGTTTCGACGGGGAACGCGCTCTTCTGCGCAAAGTCCGAGAGCATCCCGGAAAGAGAATCGAATTTTCTTTTATCCCTTTCCTTCTCCGCTCTCCGGCAAATGCTTTTCGCCTCTTCAAGAAGCCGGGCGCATCTTTCGGGATCCGTATCCTTCAGATTCATGCACATAAGGCATATCGTATGAAGCTCGGTTATGGCGTGGCCGTAATCGTCGTGGATCACCTTTGCGAGCCTGAGCTGTTCGGAATAGTCGGACAGCTCTTTAACGCGCATGACGAATTCGGAAAGCTTTGCGTTGCTCTCTGAAAGCTCGGCGGCGAGCTCCGCAAGCTCGGCGCTCCTTTTTCTGCGCTGCGACGTCAGACGCGCTTCCTCGGTCGCGTCAGAAAGACGCACGGTATAGCCGGTGTCGTTCCTGCCGTTGTTTATCTTTGCCGTATACCGTCTGAACACTCTGTCTCCGCTCAAAAATTCGCCTTCTCCGCCGCCGAAGCAGTCGGGAATGAAGAGAGTGAGCTTTCTGCCCTTTTTCAGCCCGTCGAGCGGGAAAGAACGGTTGAAATCAAGAACGTATCCGTAGGTATCCGTGATTATGACGGTATCCGGGATAGCGTCGAATAGTTTTCTGACGTTTTCCATCACACACCCTCCCTCAGCTTTGCGACCGCGGCGCGCACGGAAGCTATCGTGGTCTTCGCCTTTTCAACGTTGTCGTTCAAAAACGGATCGCAGTTTTCGACGTTTTCCGCGGCGAGATCGAAATTGTTCTCCATCGTTTTTATGGCGGAAACCACGCCGTTTTGAGCCGCTGTCAAAAGCTCCTGCTTTTCCTTGAGATCGGGGATCTGATAAAGCGCGTCGAGATACGCGTCGATGTTGCGCCGTCTGTCCTCAAGCTCGCGTACTGCGGCGTCCCTTTCCGCGATCTCCTTTTCAAGCTTGTCTCGCTGAATGAAAATGCCGGTCACGTCCGTGATCGTGACAAGCTTCAAAGCGTCTCCGTCAAAATTCGAAACGCTGACTCGCAATACGTTATCAGCGATTTTCTTTTCAAAAACAGGTCCGTTTTTTTCGGCTTCGTCCGTGATCTCTCCGATATGCGCCGCGTATCCTTCAGCCGCCTTGTTGCTGTAAAGGATCCCGCCCTCTTTTTTATCGTAAAGGATCAGCGCGCTTTCGGTCTGTTCGAGGGCGCTTTCCATCGTCTGCGGGATCATGTTCACGTAGTTGCGGCGGAAAACGATCAGATACATACAGAATACTGATACGGCTACGACAAGCGGCGTATAATCGAGCTCGTCGACGCCCGATACCGAGCGTATCAGCGCCGCGATGGCGGGAAACAGCGGGAACATGGAAAAGACGGCGATGCGCTTTATCTTCTCCTTCCCGTTCCTGATTATGTTAACGAGCGATATGACGTATCCGACGAAGAGCATACCGTACACCCATACGATCCACGGAGTGTGCGCCGGACCGTGAACAACCTGCTCGCCCATGACGAGCTTTTCATAAAAGAGGTGAAAATGATGATTCGTGCATATCACGACGCAGAACGCCGTGGAGACGGCGAACATGACGCCTCTGAACGGCTTGTTCTCCGCCGCGCGTTCAAGTCCCGCAAGATGGAGGTTCCAGAACAGATACGAAAACGTGGCGTAGGTCGTCCCGACGAACTGCCAGTACGCCGCGAAGGTATAAAAGGCGTTGCTCGGCAAAAACAGATATGCCACCGATTCAAAAAAGCGCCCGGATATAAGCATCCACAGCCCCACCGAGACGACAAGGAACCAGCGCCATATCGGCGTGGGCTGTCTGCGTCTCAAAAATCCGATTATAAACAACAAATGCAGTAAAACGCATATCGCCTGCATGACGAAATTCGCTATTCTGTATCCGTCCATACGTTCACTCCCCTCGTCCCGTCGCACTTGACAAGACACTTTTTGCACTCACGTTCTCTCCGTTCCCGCTTTGACAGTATAACATATAAAAAATCAACAATCAATACTATCTGACGTCATTTTTTATTAAAATTGTTCGTTGAAATACCGCGGCGCGCCGTTCGAAACGCCGTTTTTTTGTACGCGCACGGTAAAAGCAGCTCTCTTATAACGAAACGTTTAGATATAAAATCGCAAAAAGAAAAAGCCGCTGACGCGGCTTGGATTTTTGGCGGAGAAGAAGGGGATCGCTCTCGCCTGCGGGCTCGGTCAGGGTCGGCTCTGACAGCCCACCGGTCTGTCATTCACTCCCGACCCGTTCGATCCCCGTTTTGATCTTTACGAAAAAAACAACAAAAAACGGACAAAATGCCCGTTTTGTTGTTTTGGCGGAGAAGAAGGGGATCGAACCCTTGCGCCGGTTACCCGACCTAACAGTTTAGCAAACTGCCCCCTTGACCCCTTGGGTACTTCTCCGTATATAATGACGATTTGGAAAAATGGCGGAGAGAGTGGGATTCGAACCCACGGCTCCCGAAGGGAGTCACCGGTTTTCAAGACCGGCTCCTTAAACCGCTCGGACATCTCTCCGAATCAATCGACTCGGTTATAATACACTAAAACGGAGAAAAAGTCAAGGGGTTTTCGGAAAGTTTTTTTCTTTTTACGTTTTTGACGAAAGCCCCGGCGCTTCTCTCAAAGCGTACGGACAAGCCGGGCGTCGGGGGTCAGGAAAGAACGTCTCTTATCGTATCGAGGAAGTTTTCCTCTCCGATCGTATTGATCTTGAAAAACATCGCCTGACTTCCGCCCGAAGTACACGCCGAAACGTATACAGGTCCGGAGCCGTTCTGGAAGAGCGTGACGCTCATGCTGACGCGGTTGCCGCCGAACCAGCTGTAACGCTCGAACACTCTTACTACGCAGCGGGACGTACCGTCGGAGAAATCGCTCGTTTCCTCAACGGAAGCGGAAACGCTCCCGTTCATCACCGCGCTCGTTATCCTTTCGGCGACGTCGTAAATATCGCCGGTTACCTTCTTTTCAAGTTTTGCCATTTTCAATCCTTTCTATTCTCGCCCGCGGTTCACAAGCGCGCTTACGGCGGGCGTCAGGAAATGTTCCGCACCGCGCCGATCGAAACGTATTTGTCGTATACGGCGCGAAGATCGCTTCCGTCCTCGGCGCGGAAGAGCTCCGTTCCGTCCACCTCAAAGCGCCGTCCGCCTCCGGGAAGTTCTTTAATGAGCTTGTAAAGATCGTTGTATACCGGCTCCGACGATACGGTCCTGTTTCGAAGGACGCCCCTGCATTCAGAAAGAGGACAGCCGGGAAAATTGACGTTCATCACTCTTCCCGGACCGGGTCTTTCGTCTATAAGCTCTTCAAGGATGCTTTTCAGATAAAAGTCCGCCGTTTCTCCGCACGAAACGTATTCCTCGGAAAACGCTATCGCTCCGCAGCCCTGAAACGCCGCTTCGAACGCGGCGCCGACGGTGGCGGAATACTGGATGTCCGTTCCGGTATTATATCCGTGGTTCATGCCGCACAAAACGACGTCCGGCTTTTTCGGCAGGACGGCGCGGACTCCCACGCGCACGCAGTCGCACGGCGTTCCGACGCACGAGAAAGCGCGCACGTTATCAAGCGGATAGTCATACGGATAAACGTCTATCGGATCGCGGAGTGAAATACTGTGGGACGCCGCGCTCCTCTGTCTTTCGGGCGCGACTATCCACACCTCTCCGAAATCAAGCGCCGCTTTGGCGAGACGGTAAAGTCCGCTCGCCTCTATCCCGTCGTCGTTCGTTATCATTATCAGGCGTCTTTTTTCGCCGTGCGTTTTTTGTCCGTTCATTCTCTTATGAATCTTATCCCGTCGCCCTCGAACGCGACGTCCACTCCCTCGGGCGCGCTTACGGTATACACCGCTTCGTTTTCTTTACGCTCGAAAGACGCCGTCAAAAATCCCTGCGGCAGAGGAACTCTCACGCGCATCCCGTCGGGACCTTTTCCGATCTTCGGCGATATCTTCACAGTCTTCATCCCGGGCTCGCCGCACTTGATCCCCATTATCTCGGAAACGTAAAAGTATACCGGGGAACTGCTCCACGGATGGCACCAGCTCGTGTTCCACTTCTGCTCCGCGCCCCACGCCTCCATGCAGGTAGTGGCGCCTTCCTTGACCATATTATACCACGAATGTTCGTCTTTCCCGGTAAGAAGGTCAAAAGCGAGCTCATCCTCGCCTATATTGTAAAGTCCCTTTATGACAAAATACGAGAAGTAAACTCCGCAGTTAAGGCGTCTTTCTCTGATAAGATCTACTATCGGTTTCCATCCCTTCGGGGGGACGAGCCCGTAAAACATCTGCAGCGCGTTCGCATGGAGAGAAGAATGAAGTGAATCGGGCGTGTCCGTGAAAAGTCCGCTCTTTTCGTCGTAAGTTTTCCTTATGATGCTTTCGCCCATCGCCTTGTACGTTTTTTCAAGCTCCGCGGCGCGTTTTTTGTCTCCGACGATGCCGTAAAGCCCGGACAGCGTCTTGATGAACCCGTAGAAATAAACGTTGATCACCGTGCATACGCCGTTTTTCGCCTTTTCAAAGTCGTATCCGTCCCGCAGGTTCTGGGGCCAGTCGACGAGGATCACCTCTGCGCTTTCCGGGACGTTGTCTTCATGGCGGAGCCTTTCAAACAGCATATCGTCATTTTTGAAGCGCGAATAATGATCGAGGATACCCTCGCATACGGGGAGCATCCTTTCGACGAGTTCCGCGTCGCCCGTATATCTGTAATACTCCTCGAGGAAAAGCGGAACAAGCGCGGAATAGTCGGCAAGAAGCCCTATGACATACGTGGGCAGATGCGCCATAATTGCCGGGCAGATGCGCGCCGAAGCGGCGCAGTCGAGTATGAATTTCCTGTATATCCTTACGTCTCCGGTCAGGATCAGATGGGAAAGCCCGGTTATCAGCGCGTCTCCGACAAATCCGCCCTTTTCTCTTGTGGGACAGTCGAAATACGTGTCCTGCGTTCCGATGCGCACTCCCCTCTCGCATATATCCCAAACCGCGTTCATAAGCTCGTCCGAGCTTGAAAACTCAGCCTTTTCAGACGGAAACGGATAGTTTCTCGCAAAGCAGTAGACGCTTTCCGGATCGACGGCTTTCCCTTCTGTGACGATCTCCGCGTATCTAAAGCCCTTATAGTCGAAAAACGTCACGAGATCGTCTTCGCCGGAGAGCGTTATCCGCTCCTCGTAATTGCAGTTTGCGCGCATGGCGTGTCTGACTCTGCCGTTTTCGAGAAGCTCTTCGCCGTGATATACCGTGATCATGCTTCCCTTTTCGCCCTTTGCGCGGAAGACGAGATTTCCCACGGTCTCCTCCCCGAAATCGAACAGATAGCCCTCTTCGGTCCTTTCCGTCTTTTTCGGGAACATCTTCATATGTTCGACCGGCGGCGTTATCTGCGGGACGAGCGTGTATTCCGTGGGATACGGGCACGCCGGAACGTAAGCCCGGTGCCATCCGGAATCGTCAAAGCCGGCGTCGTACCAGCCGCGCACGACGAGATTCATGTCGATATCCTCTGAAAACTGCGTCTGATATCCGTACAGACGGCTTCCGGTATATGCGCCGCACTCGGTGTATTTCCAGCTTCCGTCGCTTTTTATCGTTTCCGTTTCTCCGTTTTTGTACGTTATCTCGATCTGAGCGATAAATCCGCTGAGATCGTCCGCGCTGATAAGATATATATTGAAAAGTCCCTGATAGTATACGTGCACTCCGACGGCGTTGACGCCCTCGGTAAGAAGATCCGTAACGTCGTAACAGTTGTAGTTATAAGACGAGGGATAAGACTGTGACGGTCCCTCTCCCACAAAGGAGGAATTCAGATAAAGCTTGTAAACGTCGTCTCCGGTGATAAACACCTTTGCCGACGCGGGTTTTTCCTTCAAAACGAATTCTTTTCTGAAAAGCGTATGTACGTTCTTGTTCTCGGAATTATATTCGGGTCTTCTCGTATACCCGCGGGATCTTCCGGCTTTTACGCCGAAAAATCTGCCGGACGTGAGCCAGCAGCTCTTCCATTTTGCGGTCTTCCCCGTGACCGAGCGGTCCTTGTGATCGTAATAGGGATCTTTTATCTTGTTCAAAATCATCGTATATTCTCCGTGCGGATTGTATTTGTTATATGCTAACATATTTTCGCCCGTCTGTCAACCTTTAAGCAAAACGCAGTCACGCATAAAACGCCGCGGAGGATCAGGCCTCACGCGGCGTTTTTCAAAATCGGGTTGTCATTTCAGCAGAGGAAGTCCGCACTTGCAGCAACGGTCCGCCTCTACGGGATTCTGCGTCGTACAGCTCACGCAGACGATATACGGCGCCTTCGACTTATCGTAAAGCTCGTACGGGAAATGAAACTGCGGATGATATCTGAATCTGTCGCCGATCTGAAGGTAGTTATACGCCCAAATGAGCGATCCCTCGTGCTCGACGATCTTCTTTTTCTTTCCGCTTGCGGTCCGCACGATGGTGGTATACTCCATATACCGTTCGCGGCTGTCGGTGTTCGTATGGCGGTACGTCCATTCTGAGCGCTTGTCTATCACCGTCGCCTCGTAAGTGTTTTTCGCCCGCTCCTTTATAAAGCTGTAAAGCGCAAAAGCGAGGAATATCGCCGAAACGATCCCGCCGTATACCGCCGCCTGACCGATATCCATATTATCGTCAAACGTACTGTAAACGATAAAGCCGATCAGCGGCAGCGGAACGATAAACAGCGCGAATATCCCCGCAGAGCGGCGGTTTTTCTTTACCGCGGCGAGTATCTCGGGATGGTTCACCCGGTCGGAAAATCCCGGCGCGGGTATCCCTTCCCTCACCGCGCCGTTTCCTGCAAAGCCGGACGGGATATTATTTGCGGACGCGTTTACGGCGCTTTGCGCGCTCTGCGCGTCTTGCGCCGCTCCGCAGTTCGGGCAGAACTTTGTTTCCTCACTCAGCGGAGAGCCGCAGTTTTTACAGTATTTTGCCATGGTTTTCCTCCTTAATTTTTTGCAGGCGGGAGCGGCGGATCCTTCGGGATCTCCATCACGTCGGCTGCGGTGGGAAGACCGCTGAAGAAGAGCTCGTACATCCAATTGAAAAGCGCGCCTGAGGTGTTTTTCATCGCCTTGCTAAGGTTAATATCGCAAAGATGCATGACGCTCTCAGCACTTTCATCATCGACGTTTCCGGCAAGAAGATTGATGCTGAAAGAGAATATGATCTCGCCCGCGGGGTTGAACCAAAACAGAACCTTTTCGGCTGTTTCAATGTTGTCGTGGATAAATGCGGCTCCGGCTCCGCAAAGCTCGGTAAAGTATTTTTCGGCAATGCCGGATTTTATGATCTCCGCGTCAATATCCATCCATCGTTTTGTGCCGCCTGTATTCGCTTCGATCCTGTATGATAGCGATTGATCGGCGAGGTTGATTCTGCACTTTTCGCTGAAGTGTTTTTTCATGAATGCACTTAGTTTGGGACCGATCTTGTTCTTGAAATTCTCACTTTCGAGCCATTTGCCGAACAGGATACTCGCCGCCGCTTTGATCGCGGTGACGGTCAGATCCTTGAACGCGCCCATGATCGCGCCGTAGAAATCGCTTTCGCCCGTCTTGGCCAAATGTTCAAGATAGTTGTTCAGGCAGGCATAGGCAAAGTAAGCGCCCATAATGCCCGCCGCCATTTTGATGTTGGCGGGATTTGCCTTCAGAACGTTCGCGGCGCCCTCAGATGCCCAGCCTGAAACGAAGTTGTCACCTGCGTTCTTCAGCGCCGCGACGACTTCCAGATTTTCAACGTTGAATTTCGTGCCCCATACTATGTTGACACCCACCTCGCCCAGCGCGGAAACAAGTACATCCTTCGCCGGCGAAATGATCGCTTCCATCGGTCCTGTATAAGCCGCGACGACGTAGGAGAAAGCGCAGTCGCCGATCCATTTGACCCATTCAAGGCCCCAGACCGTCCAATCGAGTGCGGCGACGTTCCACTTATCCTTCTCGTTCTGTTCCGTCCAGTATTTCATATAGGCGCGCACGACGTCTTTCGCCATCAAACGCAGCTCCCATGTGGAGATACGCGGTTCATTCGCCGCGATTTTCTCGAGCTGCTGCAGATTGTAATCCTTATGAGACGGCAGAGAAAATTTTTCGATCCTCTCGCGGATCTTGGCGTACTCTTTGTTCCATTCCTCCATGGGATCGGGATCCTTGCCGCGAAGCCGAAGCGGTATCTCATCTTTATAGGTTTGTCCGTCGTATTCGCATGTCACGGGCAAAAGCGCCATAAAGAAGGTGCCGTTATCCGGCTCCCACAGCATATCCTGAGGTTCAAACGTATAGGTAAACTTTCCGTTCCAGTCGCCCCATGATTCCTTGTAATCGTACTTATCTGCGATCGCCTGCTCTTTTGCCGCCGCCGTACCTTTGCCGCCGGCGCCTTTGAGCTTATCAAACTTGTATTCGGCTTCTTTCGGGTCGATTATCGCTTTGTCTTCGCCCTTGACGGCAAGCGTGAACTGCAGTTCGGAAACCTGCCATTTTTTATCGAGGTCGCCGACGTGTTCTTTTTCATACGCCTGAACGCGCACGTATTTGACGTCGTTCTTCTTGCCCTCCATCGTGGAAGATACCGTGATCCCCTCCGGATACAGCTTCACCGTAACGTAACCCTTGACCGGCTCCTTTTCGTCCTCGACGATTACGTGAATCTCAAAGTTTTTGTCCTCCGGTTTGGCAAAAATATCGTGATCCGGATCGGGTTTTGTATTGTTCTTCACGGTCATTTTGTAGAGCGCGGGCTGATCCGTCAGCGCAAACTCAACGTCGAATTCGCCGGTATTCACGGCGGTTATGTCCGAAAGCTTCGGCGCCGTCGGCGCGTCGACTATTGCAAATCTCTCCGTGTATGTAAACCCGTCGCCGGGGATGGCGTCGATGCCGCAGTTTTCGTGATAAAGCGTTCCGTCACGCTCGTCCACGAATTTCAGCGACGGACCGTCGACTATGCGGAAAATGACGGTGTTGGTAAAACTTCCGCCCTCTCCCGTAAACGTAAAGGTAATGCTCGCCGTGCCTTTGTCATACTCTTTCGGCACGCTGACCGTCGCTTCGCAGTATCTGCCGACAAGCGCGGCGCCGTGTACCGTCATGCCGTCGGCTGAAACGCCGATTTTGGCGGTAAGATCGTTCCGGTCGCGCTCCGCCCCTCCCTCAATCTCCGCCATCCTCGCGCGGATAATGACCGGCTTTTCGCCGCCGCGTCTTATCGCGTCGCCGAAATCCTTCTGAACGTACATTTTGTACGTTTTCTGCTTTTTCTTTTTATCGTCAGAGCCGGATGCCGCAGCCGCGCCGGCTATCGCCGCGCCGCCGCCGAGAATGCCTATCACTATCGCCGCGGGCACCGATACGCCGCCGTCCTCGCCGGGGTTCTCCCCGGCGTTTTGGGTGACGTTCTCATATTCGAAATCCTGAAGGATCTGAGGCTCCGCCCATTCGATTTTGTAGTTTTTCGCGTTCGTGACGTACTCGTCGATATGACGCGCGAGAAAAGCCGCTTTTTCCTTGTTATGGAGTTCAAGCATGGCTTTATACTTCTCACCGTACTTCGCGGGATCGTAATCGCCCATAAAACGCCCCGTCCCGATGCTGAAATGCGTTTTGCATGAAGCGACGAAGTGGACGTTCGGAAGTCCCTCGATTCTGAAAACCCGCGCGGTCCATATGATCTCGGAGTATCCGTACGCGCCGGTTTCATCCGTTCTCTCATCCTTGAGATGCAATGAGAAAAGCGTGCTTCCGTCGGCTTCGTTTGTCATGCTGAACGGATCCGCGATCTGATTGTGATCCGACGTTCTCCAGGAAAACAGATCCATTGATCGACCGGTCTGCTCGAGCTCCATCTTCTTTTTCATCTGCTGAACGTCGGATTCGAACGAAGTATATGAATCCTCATAGACGCCGACGCTTATCCTGCTGTGACCTTCTTCATACTCGGAATCGATATAGAAAACGTTCTGGTAGAAATGATAAGACGTTTTGAATCCCTCCGGCATGGGAAGAGTCACGTCGGCGCTTTGCTTTATGAACTTGCCCTCGCCTTTCACGCATCCTTCAAAGCTGAGAGTCGATTTGAAAAACATATCGTCGATAACGGATTTCAACATATCGGTTTCCTGCTTTGCATACGCGTTGGTATAAGCGTCGCCGGAGGTGAACTGCTTATACGGGTAAGGACGCACCTGCTCCGCGGATGCCGTCAGACAAAGTGCCGAAACGAGAACGAAAGTCACCGCCGTGACGGCAAATATGCGTTTTTTCATGATTGTGCCTTTCTGCCGACGCATGAGATCTTTGTTATGCTTCACATTCCCTTTGTCGTGAGAAGCGGAGGATCCTTGGGCTTTTCAATAACGCTCTCGGCGGCGGGAACGCCCGCGAAGAAGAAGTCGTAGAACCATCCGAAGAAATCCCCGCTCATCGCCTGCAAGGTCCTTGTCAGATTGAGTTTGATACCGTAGTGGAAGGCGTCAAACAGATCGATGTTGAAGCAATAGTAAACGTAACCGCCTTCGATGACGAATTTCGATCCGTCATACACCTCGCGAAGCTTATCAAAGCCCGCTCCGGCAAGACCGCTGATGTATTTTTCCACAACGTCGGCGACCTTTGTCTCAAAGACCTTGTCGTTCGCATAGCCCGCAAGTTTGCGCAGTTCGCCGTCAAGTCCGAGCGAATCGTTGAGTTTTTTCTGGAGCGTATCGAAATTTGACTCTTTGAAGTATTTGGTGATGAACGGTCCGATCTTCTCCTGGAATTTTTTGCTTTCCTTGAGCCACTTGCCGATAAGATCGCCCGCTTTTGATTTCAGCGCCGCCGCCGTCATATCCTTGAAAGCGTCGCACAGCGCGCCCCAAAAATCCGATTCGTTCTTTTCCCTGAGTTTGAGCAGATAGTTCTTGACGGCGCAGTAGCAGAAGTAGCCGCCGAGAGTAGCCGCCGCCTTTTTCCAGTTTTTCAGATCGATCGCGTTGGAAACGAGATTATCGCCCGCCGCCGCGAGGTTTTTGGAGAACTCGAATTTGTCCACGTCCACCTCTTCGCCGAAATTGCGGGCGGCGATCACCTCGCCGATCGCGCCGGTGATAAAGTCCTTCGCGGGGGAAATCAGCGCGTCGGCGACGGGACCCGCGTATGCGTTGACAAGGAACGAGAACGCGCAGTCGCCGGCGAATTTCGTCCATTCGAGCACGTTGACGATGACGTTGTACATCGTCGCTTCGGACTGATCTCTCTTCTGCTGTGTGGTCCAGTAAGCCATATATTCCCGCAGGATCCACTTGCCGACGAGACGCATATCTTCGACCGAGGCGCGCGGTTCCGTCGCGCACTCCTTCAGCTGTGCGATCCAACGATCCATGTTTTCGGGCAGCGAGTACTGAAGGATGCGGCGCTGAAGCTCCTTGTATTCCTTCTCCCAGTCTCCCATCGGATCGGGATCCTTGCCGCGAAGCCTGAGCGGTATCTCAACTTCGTAGGTTTTGCCGTCAAATTCGCAGGACGCCGGCAAAATCACCATCATAAACGTACCGTCGTCCGGCTCGCCGAGGCTGGCGTTCGGCTCGAAGGTATAGGTGAATTTATCGTTCCAGTCGCCCCATGATTCTTTGTACTCGTACTTTTCGGCAAGACACTGCTCCTTGTCCGCTCGCATACCGAGACCGCCGGAGCCCTTGAGCTTCTCGAATTTGTATTTCGCCTCGTCGGGATCGATGATCGCCTT
>Ga0079305_1002087_pt1 | contig 19961 bp, 15 predicted proteins | sample LMS_cellobiose_e_FD_79183 | JGI IMG/M metagenome (GOLD analysis project Ga0079305, IMG submission 79183) | Rumen-fistulated moose microbial communities from Alaska, USA - LMS_cellobiose_enrichment | ecosystem: Host-associated > Mammals > Digestive system > Stomach > Rumen fluid ... | reverse complement strand
TATGCTGTCCGACGCATTCGCAACCCCCCTGTCTTCTGCGTCATATACCGTACATGTGACCAGTTTTCTTGCGTCCGGTACCATCAGTTCATCGATTACCACTCGATACGTCGTTCCGCTGTAATGCTCAAATTTACTGCCGTCTATCCTGACGCCCTTTACCACATCCTGATGATTCGTATATGTAATCATCGCATACATCGATGGGTCTATGTTATCGAAGAACATATTCAGACGAAGGTTATTGGCAAGGTTCAGACTGGATCCCCTGTAATTCGTTCCGGATACTCGTGAATCCGTAAAGGTGATCGTTCCTGTCGCATATCCCTTCTGTGTTTCTGTCAATGATCCGTTCGCTAGGTTCGACGTGTCATAACCGAAGAATGTCTGCGACGCAGATCCGTAATTCAGCATGTCCACCAGCATCGTTTTTACATATGCGTTCTGGCTTTCTATAATGCGAGTTACATATCTTACCACGCTGTCTTCCCATACTTCACTTGCGGGAGTATCATCCGTATGGAATGCCTGAACATAGATCGTGTCATTCATTTCCTTGGATGTGACGCCATCGAATGTAATGCGATAGTAGGTGGCGTTATAATTTGTCCATTCCGCTATCGGGATCGTTTTTACTCGATCCGTTCTTCCGTCCGCATACGTCTTTGTGATCCGGACGTAGTATTCCTTTTTCGGATTCAGGTCGGCTTTCCGGATGAAGAAGTTCATCGAGAGTTCATTTCCAAGCGTCATGCTTGCACCCGCGATGCTGAATACAGGTTCGGTTTCCGAAGCGTTTACCGTCACTTCGAACGTCTGGCTCTTTCCCTTATAGGTGACCGTTACTGTTTGAGTTCCTACCGCATTGGAATCGTAGCCGGAAACAACATACCCCGTTTGAACCGTCCTGTTCACTCCGTTTTCAAACGTGACGTCAAGCAACAATCCGGTAAGATCCAGTTCCTCACCTACGGAATACTCCGTTTTCGTCGGCGGCGTCAGAATCATCGTGAAGTTTCCTGCAAGGTCAACATACTCGAGGCCCATCTCGTCACAATACGCTTCGACGTAGTCGTTTGCATATGCATAAACGACCGCATCCTCCGCGCCGTAAAAGGCGAGTTCGTGGATCGAGTCAACGTCTCCGTTAAACAGGACGCTGTTCAGTGCAACACATGCATAAAACACACGGTCGCCTATCGAAGTGATTCCAAGCCCGCAGTCCACATCTTCCAGTCCGACGCAACCGTAGAAAACGCAATCTCCCAGACTCGTAACGCTGTTCGGAAGCGCGATTGCCTTGATTTTCGAACATCCGCGGAACGCGTAGTTCCCGATCGTCTGAACCGTCTGCGGAATGATCATTTCCGTAACGGCATTGCAGTTATAGAACGCATATTCACCGATCGTCTGAAGCGCATTTCCGAGCGTGAGTTCATCGATGAGAACGCATCCGTAATATGCGTACGGTCCGATCCGCGTAACCGTATCTGGCAAATTGACCGATTGCAACGACGCACAACCGTAGAACGTGCTGTGGTTGATCGATTCAATGCCCGATGGAATGTTAATGGATTCCAGGCTGTTGCAGTCGTAGAACGCGTAGGCACCGATCACACGGACCGAATCAGGCAAGACGACCGATGGGATCAGTTTCCCTTCCTCGAAGGCATGCTCGCCGATCTGATACAGATCTGAACCCAATATTTCAAGGCTTGTAACGGAAGTTGCATTTGCGAACGCGTAATCACCGATCGAGAATATCCCGTCTCCGATCACGAGACTGGTCAGGCCTGCGGTCTTTCCGTTGTAGACCTGGCTGTCGATCGTTCCGTCCACTCCGCGGAAAAACGCCGTTGCGTTCCCGCTTGAATCCGCGAAAACGCCTGTCCCACACGCCGCGATCGTATCGGGAAGCGATACCGTTTCCAGAATCGAAATGCCGTTGAACGCATTATTCCCGAGGGCGTTGATCCCGTCGTTCACAACGATATGCGATACTTTCTGGGACTGTAAGATTCCTTCGCCGACCCCTCCGTTCACCAGATAGAACGTTACCGTAACATCTTCCGTATTGTAATTGGAAATAACCGGGTTATAGAACGCGTCCGTCCCGACTGACTGAAGCAGATTCGGAATGATCAGATTTTTGAGACAAGTCGCATCTTTAAAGGCTTCGGCACCCATTGTCCGGACGTTCGGCGAAAAGCGGAATTCACCCTTTGCAGCCGCCGCGTCACCGTACGTAACGTCTTCGAGGTTATAGCAGTATGCGAAAACCGAATCGCCGATCCCCGTGATCGCGCTGTCCAGAATCACATGCGAAATGTCCATCTGTTCAAACATCCCGTCCGCAACCGTTCCGCTCAGAGAGCGAACCGTCGCCGTAAGGTTGCTGTTGAGTCCGAAGACGGAATGGCCCGTACCGGTAACATCTGGCAGAGAAACCGACACAAGAGAAGGAGCGTCGTAAAACGCCGCGTGTCCGATGTAAGTCGTCGCATCCGGCACGGTTACAGAGATCAGGTTCGGACACCCGCGGAACGCGGAACCGCCGATCGTCTCAAGCGTACCTGGCAGCGCAATCGTTTCGAACGCGCATTCCCGGAATGTTTCAAAGCCAATCGATGTAACGTTGCCGTTGATCGTCACGGTCGCAAGCGCTGTGCACTGATCGAAAACGCCGTCATTCAAAACCGTAACGCCACTCGGAATCACGGCCCTTGTCAGGCTTTCGCAGCGATCGAACGCGTACGCGCCGAGTTCCGTCAACCCTGACGGAAGCGTAACGGTCGAAAGAAGGACGCAGTCTTCAAACGCATGCGCATCAATCGTCGCGATCCCGCTCCGAAGCGTCGCCCGGGTCATCTGACGGTTTCCCGCAAAGGCATACTTTCCGATCCGCGCAACGGGCATCGGAAGCGTTACTCGTGTCAGCGCGCAGTTGTAAAACGCGTAATCTCCGATTTCGTCAACGCTCATACCGACGACGACCGTTGTCAGAGAAGAACAACCGTAGAACGTGTATTCGTTAACAGCTTCTGCGGAAATGCCGATCGTTGCGGTCTGGAGCGACGTGCAGCCGTAAAATGCATACGCGCCGAGAGATGTAACTGTATCCGGAACGACCGCTTCGACGAGCGACACACAGTTGTAGAAGCATCCCTTGCCGATACTCTCCACACCTTCGGAAATCGTAACATTTACGAGTCCGGTGCAGTTCAGGAACGCATACTCACCCACGCTGTCGATGGTCGTCGGGATCGTCGCGTTGACCATACCCGTGCAGTTTTCGAAAGCATAATTCCCAATTCGCGTGATGTTGTTCGGGATCGTTATGCTTTGGAGCGTTGCGCAATCCTTAAAGCCGTAATCGCCGATCTTAGTAACCGCATATCCGTTGATCGTTTCGGGGATCGTCAGTTCCGTGCTCGTTGTTTCACAGCCGATGATTTCCGCTTCGTTATCCGCATCGACGACATAATAGAACCGCTCATTTTCGGATACATAAGAACTGTTCAGCACCGTCCGATTTGTGGACCGATAATCGTATCCGGCGGAGGGCTGATAGACCGAGATCGCGCAGGTGGTCGGGATGGCGGCTTTTCCTATATAGTAAACAGATTTCGGTATTACAAGATTTGATAGTGATGTGCACCCACGATAGGCGCCGTTTTCAATGTATCGCAATTCATTCGGGAGAGTTATCCCGGTTATTTCGGTATGCCCAAAAAAAGCGCTTGCTCCAATACATTTTACTTCACTCGGAACCGTAACAGTCGCTACGGAACCGTTGTATTTGATTAATACGCCATCTCCACAAACAACGAACTCATCTGTCAGATTGTTATACCAGGACGTTCTTGCAAAAGCGTCGTTTCCCACTCTTTCAATTGTGTCATTCAACTGAATCGTCGTTATATATTGGCACCCATTAAACGCACCTGCGGGAATCCGCGTCGCGTCGGTGATTGTCACAGTTTTCAATTTGTTTGGAACAGAGTATCTATATGTGTATAATTCATAGAAAGAACTATATTTTATCCAATATGTTCCCCATCCTCCTGTTCCGGTAAATGTTCCTTTTTTATAATACGGCACCATATCATCCGCCGGATAATCAGCAAACAGTTGTGATCCAAACACTTCCCCTGATTCGGCTTCGTTGAAGTAGGAAAATGAATTACTGCTCATCTCATAACTTCTAATTGTAGCATTAGCTTTACCAACGACGGTTGATCCCTCGCTACCGAAAATGTAACCGAAATGGCTCGAATAACTTGTTGCTTCTCTGCTTGCCCCAACAAACGGAAGAGTAATCTCCGTTAGGGAACTGCATCCGTTGAACACGCTACTGTTGATTGTTTCAATTCCGTCGTCTACAACTATTTTTGTAATAGTCGAAGAATACCCCATCGTATTCCATGGAGCGCTGTCAATAACACCCGTCCCGCTTATTTCAAGAAGCCCATCGTCATACAATGACCAGATGACAGTTTCGTTTACATTTCCGCTATCCACAACCGTTCGATCTATTGGTGCATTAGAACCGTACACGTAAGAACATGAACAAAAAATGCAAAGTAACGCTATCCAAAAGCATAAATGAAATGTAGTATTTTTTTTCATTATTCAGTCCTTTGCTCTTTTGTAATTCAATCTGTTTGGTATTAAGATGCCGATTCGACATTATCAAACTTTGCAAAAGCAAGAAATGCCAAGGCTACACCTCGATTATAGTCTTTTTAACGACCATAGTCAAGATAGCAACTACCCCTTTACAATAACTGCAAAGGAGGAATTGCCTATGATCTCCTACGAGCCCTTCTGGGCGACGCTGCACAATTCCAATGAAACGACTTATACTCTGATCACAAGGCATCGCATATCCAGCTCCACAATCGACAAGTTGCGCAGGAACAAACCGATCACCACAACAACGCTGAACGACCTCTGTCGCATTCTGGACTGTCCGGTCGAAGCCGTTCTTCTCTATACCCCCTCCGAAAGCGAACAGACATTATAAAAACAGATGCCACGCAAAGTGACATCTGTTTTTCATTATGTCCTATGAACCTGTAATTCCTTCTATATTGTAAAGAAGAAGTTAATCCGTTCCGGTTAGAACGCGTTCATGCCGGGGTAGACCGCAGCCGCGCCGAGTTCCTCTTCGATGCGGAGGAGGCGGTTGTATTTCGCGACGCGGTCACTGCGGGACGGTGCGCCGGTCTTGATCTGGCAGGTGTTGAGGGCGACCGCAAGGTCCGCGATCGTCGTGTCCTCGGTTTCGCCGGAGCGGTGGCTCGTCACGGCCGTGTAGCCGGCTTTGTGGGCCATCTTGATCGCTTCGAGCGTCTCGGAGACGGAGCCGATCTGGTTGAGCTTGATCAGGATCGAGTTCGCCGCGCCGAGAGCGATGCCCTTCGCGAGGCGTTCGGTGTTCGTGACGAAGAAATCGTCGCCGACGAGCTGGATCTTGCCGCCGAGGCGTTCGGTCAGCTTCTTCCAGCCGTCCCAGTCCTCCTCATCGAGGCCGTCCTCGATCGAGATGATCGGATACTTCTCAACGAGTTCTTCCCAGTGGGCGATGAGCTTGTCGGTCGTATAATCCTTGCCGGATTTCGGCTGATGGTAGAAGCCCTTGCCCTTCGGGCTCTTCCATTCGGACGCCGCGACGTCCATCGCGAGGCGGAAGTCCTTGCCGGGAACGTAGCCGGCCGCTTCGATCGCCTTGACGATGTGTTCGAGCGTCTCTTCGTCGCCCGAGAAGTTCGGCGCGAAGCCGCCTTCGTCGCCGACGGACGTCGACTGGCCTTCGGACTTCAGGATTTTCTGGAGCGCATGGAAGACTTCGGTGCACCAGCGGAGTCCCTCCGAGAAGGACGGAGCGCCGACCGGCATGATCATGAATTCCTGGGTGTCGATCGGGGCCGAGGAATGGGCGCCGCCGTTCAGGATGTTCATCATCGGAACGGGGAGACGGTTCGCGTTCGCGCCGCCGAGGAAGCGGTAGAGCGGAAGGCCGAGGGACGTCGCCGCCGCGCGCGCGGAAGCGATCGAGACCGCGAGGATGGCGTTCGCGCCGAGATTGGATTTGTCTTTCGTACCGTCGGCCGCGAGCATCGCCGCGTCGACCGCGTAGACGTCCGTCGCGTCGAGGCCGATGATGGCCTTCGCGATGACGGTATTGACGTTGTTCACCGCCTTCGAGACGCCCTTTCCGCCGAAACGGGACTTATCGCCGTCCCGAAGCTCGAGCGCTTCGAATTCACCGGTAGAGGCGCCGGAAGGCACCGCGCCGAGCGCTACGGTTCCGTCCGCGAGAACGATCTCGGCTTCGACGGTCGGATTGCCGCGGGAATCGATGATCTGGCGTGCGTGGACCTGTTCAATGATCGTTTTTTTCATTTGTTTTCTCCTTGGTAAAGGGCGCACCGTGCGATGCGCCCTTCTCTTGAATCAATATGGGACGGACGGCTTATTTTCCTGCCATCTGTTTCGCAACTTCCTCCGCGAAGTTTTCGACCTTCTTTTCGATTCCTTCGCCGACCTCGTAGCGGACCATTTCAACGACCTTGATCGACTTACCGAGCTCCTTCGCTTTCGCGTTGACGTACTGCTCGACGGTCATTTCGTTGTCCTTTACGAATTTCTGGTTGACAAGGCAGACTTCCTGGAGTTCCTTCTTCAGGCGGCCGACGACCATCTTTTCGACGATGGCCTGGGGCTTGCCTTCGTTGAGGGCCTGCTGGATGAGGATTTCCTTTTCGGACGCAAGGTAGGCGGGATCGACCGAGGACTGGTCGATGAACTTCGGGCTCATCGAGCAGACCTGCATGCAGACGTCCTTGCCCATCTCTTCGATCTCGCCGACGGACGCTTCGGTCTCAAAGCCGACGATGACGCCGATGAGGCCGCCGTTGTGGATGTAGCCGACGTAGACGGTGCCCGGGCGGTCATACTTCACGAAGCGGCGGATCGACATGTTCTCGCCGATCTTCGAGATCTTCGCGGTCAGCGTTTCGCCGACGGTTCCTTCCGCGTCGTACGGGAGCGTCTTCAGCGCTTCGACGTCCGCGGCGTCGTTCGTACGGGCGATGTCGGCCAGCTTCTGGACGAAGTCGATGAATTCGGGGTTCTTCGCGACGAAGTCGGTCTCGGAATTGACTTCGATGATGGAAGCGGTCTTTCCGTCCTCCGCGAAGGAGAGTTTGACGAGACCCTGGGAAGCGATGCGGCCGGCCTTCTTCGCGGCCTTCGCGAGTCCTTTTTCACGGAGCAGGTCGATCGCCTTGTCCATATCGCCGTCGGTTTCGACGAGGACGTTCTTGCAATCCATCATTCCGGCGCCGGTGCGTTCACGGAGTTCCTTTACCATTGCGGCAGTAACAGCCATTCTTTTTTCCTCCTAAAATTATGAGACAACAATTTGTGAAACGACCGGTTTATTTTTCAGCGGCTTCCTTCTCGTCCTGGGCGGCGGCTTCGGCTTCCTTCGCTTCGGCTTCGCCCGGATCCATGGATTCGCCCTGTTTGCCTTCGATAACGGCGTCCGCCATACGGCCGACGATGAGCTTCACCGCGCGGATCGCGTCGTCGTTCGCGGGGATGACGTAATCGACGTCGTCCGGATCGCAGTTCGTGTCGACGATGCCGACGGTCGGAATGCCGAGGATGCGGGCTTCCTTGACCGCGATCTTTTCCTTCTTCGGATCGACGACGAAGATCGCGCCGGGCATACCCTTCATGTCTTTCATGCCGCCGAGGTACTTCTCGAGTTTATCGGCTTCGGCTTCGAGCTTCGCGACTTCCTTCTTCGAAAGCTTCGCGAACGTTCCGTCTTCGGCCATTGCGTTGATGTCGGCGAGTCTCTTGATGCGGGTGGAGATCGTCTTGTAGTTGGTCAGCATGCCGCCGAGCCAGCGTTCGTTGACGTAGTACATGCCGCAGCGGGTCGCTTCGTCGGCGACGGCAGCCTGGGCCTGTTTCTTCGTTCCGACAAAGAGGATCGGCTTTCCGGAAGCGGCGATTTTCTGGACGAATTCGTACGCCTCGTCGATCTTCTTCACGGTTTTCTGAAGGTCGATGATGTAGATTCCGTTGCGCTCGGTGAAGATGTACGGAGCCATCTTCGGGTTCCAACGACGGGTCTGGTGGCCGAAGTGGACGCCCGCTTCGAGCAGCTGTTTCATAGAGATGACTGACATTGGTTTTTCCTCCTGGTTTTAACCATCCACTCCCGGGCTTCTGAGGGGCTAAACCGCATTCGTTGCTTCGTTTCGCAGGCGTTCCGCGGCACCGGTCCTCGCCTCTGGGGGTGTGCATATTGAATTACGCGGCAAAAGGCCACGCTCGAATAGTTTATCGTACGTGGCCTTGAATTGCAAGTATTATTTTGCGGAAAAGCGGTGTTTTACAACAAATCCGAATATCCGTGGTGAAAGACAAAGTCCTCGCAGTGTTTGCCGATCGCCTTCGCGGCGCTCCGGTACAGATCCACGAAGTACGTTCCGTTTTCCTGGGGATCGGATCTGTCGACCGTAAACGAGTAGAGTTCTTTGGCGGAGCCGAGCGACGGCAGCTTCTTCATGAAGCAGTACGGCGCGACGTCTTCGCCCTTCCTGAAGTTGAGATAGATCTCGAGGCTCATCTCGGCGAAGTCGGAAACCGCTTCGGCGAGGGTCTGGAACGCGCCGGCAAGGAACTGGCCGGCCTGAGTCGTGCAGCCTTTTTCGGCGGCGGGAACGTCCTCGGAGAGGATCTTCTTCGTCCGGTTCAGGATGTTCTTCATCGAATCCTCGAGGTTGTCGGACTGGGAAACGCGGGTCGTGTACGTGTCGATCACTTCCATTCTGGCCTCCACGTCCGGCCTCACCGTAAAGACGCCCTTCCCGCGGTCGTTCAGACTCGCGGCGATCGGACTCTTTTTCAGATTGTCGGAGTAGTCCTTATAGCGTTCGTGGAAGTATTCGTAGGACAGTTTCTCGACCGGAAGCCGGTCCTTATTGGCGTCGTAATACATCATCGACCGCTCGGCGTTCCGGTCCATCGCGGCCCAGTCCTGGCTGAGTTGATCGGAAATCGCGCGGAGGTCGGCGTCGATCTTGTCGAACACCGCTTTCGTAAAGCCCGCCTCCTCGAAGTTATCCTTGATCCGCATGATGCGGAAGCCGCCGAGAAGCGGAAGCGCGCGGAGAAGCCCCCACGTATCGCCCGTGAGATCCTGAAGCGCCGCGGCGTCCCCGTAATACGCGAGGACGGCGTCATACGTCTTTTTCTGATCCGCCGAAAGGTTCGCGTACCAGGACGGTCTCGCGCTTCCTCCGGCGTACTGGGCGAAGCTGTTCTGGTTCGAGAGGTAGAACTTCCCGAGCCAGCCCTCCGGTCCGAGGTCCTTCGTATAGAGCGCCTTGCACATCTCGGCCGTCTTCTCGTAGTCGTTGTCGTTCACCATCCGCTGCAGCTGAAGGATAAACGCGGTCAGACGGGAGTTCAGGCCGTTGATCTCAGCCTGGACCTCGCTGTCGCTGAGATTTTCCCAGAGTTCGCTCGCGCGCGCCGCTTCTTCCTGGGCGATCAGTTCCGTATCGTCTGTCGTAAAATCGAAGCCGCTTTCGTTATCGTCTTCGGTAAAATCGTATCCGTATCCCATGGTTTCTCTCCGTAAATCGTCATCAGAATCTCTGCTCGTAATCGCGGATATACCATCTTCCGCCGTTCGTCCGGATCAGGTTCCGCCGGTTCGGGCTGCCGAGCTGCTTGCCGTTTTTGTCGTACGCGACCGTCTGGACGGAGGCGTATTCGATCTTGTCGCCGTAGCGTTTCGCGATCTCGGCCTGCTGTTCCTTCGAGAGGAAGTACGAATCAAGGCCGCCCGCGTCGTCGTAGCCCTTGACGACCGTGATCACCGTTTCGTCGGGCTGTACCTCCGCGTGGACGTACTCGCCGTGGAAACGTTCCTGATGGAGATCCCAGAAATACAGAAGCAGCGATTCCTGGATCGGGTTCCCCTTCCGTTCGGGCTGGATGCATTCGCGGTACAGTTCGTAGTTCTTTTCCTTGATCGCCTGGCGGAAGATCTCGACGAGCCGTTCGGGCGTCACGTCCTCCGGCACGGTCTTCACCGTATACCAGCTGTCCTTGATCGCGCTGACCTCGTCCTCGCCGACGAACGAGCCGCTCTTTTCGTGTTCTTCGTCATAGACGCCGAGGACATGGCCGGGAACGTAGAGCGCAATCGGTTCGACGACCGGCGCGAATACCGGCCCGCCCGCCTTCTTCTCTCCCGCCTCCGGGATTTCCATCGTAATATTCGTGATCCGTCCGAGCACGGTCCACTTGTCGACCTCGGCCATCGTGGCGTCGACGAGCCTGCGGTAGCGCTTCACCGCCTCGTACGGCCCGAGCCACTTCCGCGTGTCGAGTTTGACGAAGTACATGCCGGTCGAACGCTGTCCGACGGAAACAAATTCGCCCGTAACGCCCATGAACTGGTTCATCGGGTAGCGGACCTCGTCGAGGACGACGTATTTTCCGATCAGTTCTTCGGCTTCGGTCGTGAGAACGTCCGGGACGGGGAAGACCTTCGCAAGCGTCTCCTCAGAGTATTGCTGAACGAGGGCGTTCCACGCGTCTTCGCTCTTCTTCGCGTAAAGCGCTTTGATGTTCTCCTCGTTCTTCAGATAGAGAAGCATCTCGTCCGTAATGGTCGAGGAGCCGCCGGCAGCGCCCATGATGCAGGTTCTCGCCCGCTCGAACAGGTCCCGGACGCGCGGGTCTCCGGGCGCAAAGTCGTTGAGGATCCTGATCCGGGAGAGCGCGTCCTCCTTCGAACGGAAATTGCCCGAAGCGCCGTTCGCACGCTTCACTTCGGCCTCAAATTCCCTGAGATACATCTCCGCCTGCTGGATCCGCATCGTGAGATTGGATTCGTTCACGTTGTAGGTGGTTTGATCGACAGCCATTGCATTAGTCCTTTCCGCAAAACAATCGATTGTTTTTCTAAAAAACGCCGGGTTGGTTCAACAACAATGCCATTACCGCATTAATCATAACAGATAATCCGCGAAAACTCAATTCCCTGCGCCTTTTTCGCCGGATAATAAAAAAGCGCACGGAATGCGATTCCGTGCGCGTGCCGTTTCGGGTATTTCATTGTACGTTCAGGGTCTGCGGATCAGTTCCCGCACGACCTCCGACGCGATAAGGAGACCTGCAGACGCCGGGACGAATACCATCGAACCGACGGGGCCGGGGCCCGGCTTTGCGGGAAGTTCCTCCGAGAAGACGCACTTCGCGTGAGAGATTCCGCGCTTCCGGAGGCCGACGCGGACCGCCTTCGCGAGCGGACAGTCGTGGGTTTTAGCGATATCCGCAACGCGAAGACGCGACGGATCGAGGCGGTTTCCGGTCCCCATCGACATGATAAACGGGATTCCCGCGGCCGTGCACGCTTCCGCGATCGCGATCTTCGCGGGGACGTCATCGATCGCGTCGACGACGTAATCCCAGGCATATGCGCCGCCGGACGCATCGCTCCCGTTTCCGGACGCATCGTCCGTCGGGCCGAGTCCGAACCCGGAAAGGTTCTCCGGCGTCGCTTTCTCCGCAAAACAAATGACCCGAACGTTCGGGTCAATGAGACGCGCCCGCTCCGCGAACAGATCGGTTTTCAGCCGTCCGATCGCAGGTTCGGTCGCGAGAAGCTGGCGATTCAGATTGGACGGGGAGACAGTGTCGAAGTCCGAAACGCCGACCGTTCCGATTCCGGAGCGAACGAGGGCTTCCAGGACGTAGCCGCCGACGCCGCCCGCGCCGAACACGAGCACCCGGCTCTTCCGCAGCGCTTCGATTCCTTCGTCGCCGATCAGGCGGCGGGTCCGTTCCTCCCGTCCGTTCATCGGTTACAGTTCTTCCGGCACGAGATCCGCGGGATCCATGTTCTCCGCGTCGTCCGCGCGCTGATAGGTAATGAGATCGTCCGCGATTTCGTGGGACGCGATCGTGACCGGTTTCTGGCGGTCGTCCTCGATCAGAGCCGGCTTCCCGTCGATCAGATCGCGGGCTCTCTTCGCGGCAAGGATCACAAGGGTATAGCGGCTGTCCGCCTTTTCACGCACATCCTCGATGCGGGGATTGATCATCATAAGCTTTTTTCCTCCTCTTCAAATCGGTCGATTACGGTTGCCATATCGCCGCGGACGCTGCATTTCACGGCGTCCATGATCGATTTGGCGTCGCGGACCGCGACCGCAAGCTCGTCGTTCACGACGAAGAAATCGTAGTGGGGCAGTTCGTGGATCTCGCGCGCGACGATCGACATCCGCTCGCGGATCTTTTCTTCGGTTTCCGTGCCGCGGTTCGCAAGGCGGCGCCGGAGCTCCGAAAGGCTCGGCGGAAGGATGAAGATCAGGATCGCCTCGGGATAGATCTCGCGGACCTGTAAGGCGCCCTTCACGTCGATCTCAAGCACGACGTCGCGGCCCTTCGCGAGCTGTTCCTCCATCTTCCGCTTCGGCGTTCCGTAGTAGTTTCCGTACGTTTCGGCATACTCGAGCAGCCCGCCGTTTTCGATCTCGCGTTCGAATTCCTCGCGCGTGACGAACCAGTATTCGACGCCGTTCTGTTCGGCGCCGCGCGGGGCGCGCGTCGTCATCGAGATCGACAGATAGAAGTCCATCCGCTTCGCCAGTTCCCGGCAGATCGTTCCCTTGCCGACTCCGGACGGGCCGGAGATCACATACAGTTTTCCGCTCATCTTACCGCCTTTCGCATCGCTTCGCTTTTGCGGACATATAGTATACACTGTCCGCGCGGAATTTGCAATCAGAGTTCGCGCCGTCCCTCCATCGCCTTCGAGAGCGTCACCTCGTCCGCGTATTCGAGATCGCCGCCGACGGGGATGCCGTGGGCGATGCGGGTGACCTTGATCCCGGCGGGCTTCAGAAGACGTGCGATGTACATCGCGGTCGCTTCCCCCTCGATGTTCGGATTCGTCGCGAGGATGACCTCCTTCACGTCGTTTTGGCCGAGGCGGACGATCAGGCTCTTGAGGTTGATGTCCTCGGGGCCGATGCCGTCCATCGGAGAGATGACGCCGTGGAGGACGTGGTAGCGGCCTTTGAATTCGCGGATCCGTTCCATCGCGGCGACGTCTCTCGGCGTTTCGACGACGCAGATCACCGAGTCGTCGCGCGTTTTGTCGCGGCAGATCGGGCACGGATCGACGTCCGTCAGGTTCCCGCAGACCGAACAGTATTTCATCGTCTCCTTCGCGTCCGTGATCGAGGCGGCAAGCTTCGCGGCGCTTTCGTCATCCATCGAGAGGATGTGGAACGCAAGGCGCTGGGCCGTCTTTCCGCCGATCCCGGGAAGTCGCGACAGTTGGGCGATCAGATTGGCAAGCGGTTTCGCGTACTGGGCCATTTCCGCTACAGTCCCATTCCGGGGATTCCGAGACCGGTCGTAAACTTGTTCATCTCGCTCGAGGAGAGTTCATCGATCTGGCGGAGCGCTTCGTTCGCGGCCGTCAGGATCAGATCCTGAACCATCTCCGGATCGTCCGGATCGAGGACCTCGGGCTTGATTTCTACTTTTGTGAGCTGGTGTTTTCCGTTGACGGTCACCGAGACCGCTCCGCCGCCGCTCGAGGCGGTGATCTCCTTCTCGTTCAGTTCGGCCTGGGCCTGTTCCATTTCAGCCTGGACAGCCTGGAGGCGTGCGAGCTGGGCCTGCATTCCGGCGGCCTTGTTTCCGCCGCCGGCCGGTTTCCGTTTACCGGCTTTCATTCCTTTTCCCATACGTGTTCCTTTCTTTATTCGATCTCGACCGAAAGGCCGAGCGACGTTCCGATCTCACGCGCGAGGTCCTCCGCGCTCTTTTTCTTCGTTTCGGTTTCCCGTTTCGTTTCGATCACAAGGCGGAGCGGCCGTCCCGCGATATCGCCGAGAATCTCCTCGATCTCATCCTTGTACGTTTCGGCCATAAAGCTCGCGGAGGCGCCGTTCGTCCGGACGGTCAGAACGTTTCCGGAAAGATCCTCTCCGGCGCTCGTTTCGCCGAGCATCGCAAGGCTCGCGTGTTCCTGCGCGGCGCGGGCGCAGGCGGCCTTCCAGAGCGAAGTGGGGTCCCCGGGAGCTGTGGAGACGGCAACAGGAGCGGTTTCCGGGGCGGCGTCCGGGGCGGTTTTTTCGCCCGGCTCTCCCGGTTCGCTCGCCGCGTTCCGGCCGGTCAGCGGCTCCGGTTCCGCGCGTCTCCGTTCATCCGCGTTGGAGAGGTCGGGAGACGAGGTCTTCGCCGTTTCGGGTCGTTCCTTCATCCGGGGCCGCTCCGCGCGATACGGCGCATCTCCGGCCGCGTCCGGCTCCGCTCCCGCCGACAGACGGACAAGCGCAAGCTCGAGAAGCACGCGCGGCTTTGTCGACCATTTCGCCTCCGAAGACGCCTTCGAGAGCTCGAGGATCCCCTCGCGGATCCCGGCAAGCGACAGCGCCGAGGCCTGGGCTTTCAGGCGTTCCGTGTTCTCGCCGGAGAGGTTGAGGATGTCCTCCGGGCGGTCGACGTACTTTGCGATGAGGAGGCTCCGGTAATGCTCCATCCAGTCGCGGAGGAGCTGGCGGACGTCCTTTCCGTCGTCGAGCACGCGCGCGAGGAGCGTAAGGCCCTTCGCCGTTTCTCCCTTCGCCACGCAGTCGGTCAGTTCGAGAAAGACCTCCTCGCCCGACGTCCCGAGCAGCTCGAGGACCTCCTTCCGCGAGATTTCCTTATCGCCGCCGGACAGGCATTGGTCGAGAAGCGAAAGCGCGTCGCGCACCGAGCCGTCCGCGTTCGCCGCGATCAGCCCGAGCGCCGCGTCGGAGATCTTCACGCCGAGCTTTCCGCAGATTTTCCGCAGTCCCTCGCGCATCTTCGCTTCGGAGACGCGCCGGAAATCGAGACGCAGGCACCGCGACAGGATCGTCTGGGGGATGCGCTGGGGTTCGGTCGACGCGAGGATAAAGACGACGCCCGCGGGAGGCTCCTCCAGCGTCTTCAGAAGCGCGTTGAAGGCCTCCGTCGTCAGCATATGGACCTCGTCGATGATGTAGACCTTATAGGGGCCGACCGCCGGCGGATACTTCACGCTTTCGCGGAGCTCGCGGATGTTGTCGACGCCGTTGTTCGACGCCGCGTCGATCTCGATGACGTCGATGTACGTTCCGGCGCTTATGGCGCGGCAGGCCTCGCATTCCCCGCAGGGCCGCTCGCCATCGCCGGTACAGTTCAGGCCCTTCGCGAGAAGCCGCGCCGTCGTCGTCTTGCCGGTTCCGCGCGTTCCCGTAAAGAGATACGCATGGCTCACCGTTCCGGTTTTGAGCTGGTTCCGGAGGATGCGGACGATATGGTCCTGGCCGAGCATCTCGTCGAATGTCTCGGGCCGGAAGGTTCTGTAGAGGGCCTGATGCATCGTTTTCCTTTCTAAACTACCCGGTTGAGGGACCAGGCTTGTCTGTGGCGCACGAGTCATTCCGCTTAGCGCTGCTTGGTTCCCCACCTGACGCGGTTCACGGCGATTCGTCGCACAGGACCCGGTCCCTCAACCGGGTAGTTATGTAACTATAACATTATACAGACTCTTCCGCGCTCTTGTCAAACAGAAACGCCACTTTCCGTCCGGCAAGAATTGTAATTGCATTTCGACGGAAAAGATGTATAATAGTAGACGAAAAGAGCACCGATGAACGGTCGCTCCCTATACTACAAAGAAAGACTCCGCAGACTTGGGATCAAAGGACGGGGTCTTTTCTTTGCGTCACTTTTTGTCGTTTCTGCAAAGCCCGATGATTGCCGTTATCAGCAAACCGACCGTCGCAACGGCAGTGATCGCTTCAACTGTAATCATTCTCGGCCCTCCTATTCGTTAAGAACAGGAGCTTCCGTCCACCGTTAGGGTACTCTTTTCATATTCAATTGTATCACGAAAAGAACATCTGTTCAACAGCTAAAGTTTATAATTCTCATGCATATAGCAAAAGGCCTGTCGTTCACTAATAGACAGGCCTTTTGTTAGGAGGTTTTTATAGCAAAGCATTCCTGAAGAAAAATAATCATACCATTTGTTCAGGATGAAAAATCTCATCAAACTTTTCACTCGACAAAAACCCTAATTTCACACAGGCCTCTTTCAACGACATTTTCTCTGAATAAGCAAGTTTCGCTGTTTTAGCTGCATTTTCATACCCGATATATGGGTTAAGTGCTGTAACAAGCATAAGTGATTGTTCAAGGTTTTCTCTCATTTTTTCCCGATTTGCTTTAATCCCAATCACACAGTGATCATTAAACGAATTAATCGATTCGGAGAGCAGTCGTACGGATTGTAAAAAATTATAAATACATACAGGCATAAAAACGTTTAGTTGAAAGTTTCCCTGTGAGGCGGCCAATCCAATTGCCATATCATTTCCTATTACTTGAACTGAAACCATCGTCACTTGTTCACATTGAGTCGGATTGACCTTTCCTGGCATAATGGAAGACCCCGGTTCGTTCTCAGGAATGGTGATTTCTCCCAAACCATTTCGAGGGCCAGACGCTAGCCAGCGAATATCATTTGCGATTTTCATCATATCGCATGCTAACGCCTTAACAGCACCATGAGCAAATACCAATTCATCTTTTGATGTCAGTGAATGGAATTTATTGTCTGCTGTTTCAAAAGCCTTTCCTGTACAAGCTGATAATGCCCTTGCTACTTCCTCCGCAAATCCTTTCGGTGCATTGAGTCCTGTTCCGACAGCTGTCCCACCAAGTGCAATTTGTTTCAAGAACGGAATTGCGTTCTGAAGCATTTCCACATCTTTTTCAAGGCTGTTTCTCCAACCTGATATTTCCTGTGAAAAACGAATCGGTACAGCATCTTGTAAATGCGTTCTCCCGGATTTAACAATGTCTTTATTCTCTTCCTCCATTTTTCGGAATGAATCAATGAGTTTTTTTACAGACGGGATCAATTTATCTTCCAAAGCAATGCGGGCTGCAATGTGCATTGCCGTTGGGAATGTATCATTTGACGATTGTGACATATTCACATCATCATTCGGGTGCAGTATTTTCTCTCCTAATAATTCATTGCCTCGATTCGCGATAACTTCATTCGCATTCATATTCGACTGAGTTCCGGAACCGGTTTGCCAAACCACCAGAGGGAAATTGTCATTCAGTTTTCCTTCGATTATTTCATCTGCAACAGTTATAATACCCTGCGCCTTCTTTGCGGTCATTTTTTCCGGGCGAAGAATCCTGTTCGCATATGCCGCAGCTTTTTTCAGATATCCAAAAGCCTGAATAATCTCCATTGGCATTGTTTCAGAGCCAACACCGATTTGGAAATTATCCTTTGAACGTTGTGTTTGTGCTCCCCAGTACTTTTCAGAGGGCACTAACACTTCTCCCATACTATCATGTTCAATACGATATTCAGCCATGTATTCCCTCCAGAGCGCTTATAGCCTTGCTACTCCAGTTTGATAAGCAGCGGCTTTAACCGCTTCTGAAACGGCATTTTTAACACGCGGATCAAATGCGGCCGGAATAATATAATCCGGACTCAATTCCTCAGAAGAAATGAGATTTGCCAAGGCTTTTGCCGCAGCGATTTTCATGGCATCATTTATATCACTTGCGCGTGCATCAAGCGCTCCGCGAAAAATCCCGGGAAATGCCAGAACATTATTAATCTGATTTGGATAATCACTTCTTCCGGTCGCAACAACTTTTGCCCCACCCGCTTTGGCATCTTCGGGATTAATCTCCGGAGTGGGATTAGCACAAGCAAACACAATCGCATCACGATTCATCGAAGCAACCATTTCTTTTGTTAAGACATTTGGCGCGGAAACACCAATAAATACATCCGCCCCTTTTATTACTTCTTTCAGACTGCCTTGATGCTTTTCTTTATTTGTAATGACAGAAATGCGTTCCTTAATAGGGTTCATACCTTCTGTTCGCCCTTCGAAAATAGCTCCATGGCGATCGCAAAGAATTACATCCCTGAGCCCTGCCGCAATCAATAAATTAGTAATTGCAATCGCAGCAGCACCTGCGCCATTAACAACCACCTTTATCGTATCCAATTTCTTTTCAACCACTTTTAATGCGTTTGTTATGCCCGCAAGTGTAATTACTGCAGTTCCGTGTTGATCATCATGAAAAACCGGGATATCACAACATCTCTTCAACCTTTCCTCAATTTCAAAACACCGCGGTGCTGAAATATCTTCAAGATTGATCCCACCGAAACTGCCTGCAAGATTCTTTATAATTGAGACTATTTCGTCTACATTTTTAGTGCGCAAACAAAGCGGAATGGCATCGACATCGCCAAATGCTTTAAAAAGTACGCACTTTCCCTCCATAACAGGCATTCCGGCTTCTGGACCTATGTCGCCTAAACCCAAAACGGCTGTGCCATCTGTAATTACAGCTACCGTATTCCATCTCCGAGTCAATGCATAACTTTGATTGACATCCTTCTGAATTTCAAGACACGGCTGGGCAACACCGGGAGTATAAGCTAAAGATAACGCCTCCTTGCAGTCAACAGACACACGCGTTGCAATTTCCAGTTTTCCTCTCCATTCATAGTGCGACCGGAGGGATTCTTTTGAATAATCCATGATAATCACACCTCCTTAGTAGCCGAGAATCCCGCCGATGATCGGAATCCATACACCTGTTAAAACCGACCAGACCAAACCGATCACAAGGCCGATGACCAGCAATTGCTTTATTGAAAAATAGCCATACTTATAAGCAATCAGCGGAATTGGATCCAGCGGAAGAATCAACACAAAACCAGCCATAAAACAAGCCACTACGATAATAATAACCGGACTTGCACCCATACCTGTAGCCAGCTCGCAGAGTGCCGCTGCTGACATCGTCATTATTGCCGCCGATACTGGAAGCGGAAAATGCAACAGCGTAACAATCACTGCCACGATAATACAAAGCGGGATGATGCCAACATTTGATAATCCTCCCAGCAACGAACCGAGCAGCCAAGAACTAAGGCCGGAAGATACGATTGCGGATCCGAGCGAAGTGATGGAGCCAATCAATAGCAACGTATCCCAACCAACTTCGTCTTTGAATTCATCCCATGTAAAAAGATCGATTCCCGGTAGTTGAAGATCCTGTGCAATGCGCGACAACGTGGACATCATAATCGCTATCGCGCTTTCCGCTTCAAGCAAATAATCCCTTGACGCAACGGAATCCAAACTGCTGACGAGAATGGAATCAAATCCTAATGATTCTGCGACATATTGCCTGTTGATCGGAAATCCCGTTCCTGCAATCGCACATGCACCGAGCGGGGATTGATTCGTTGTTTCATATGCATGTTTTAAGCGAAGATAATCACGTTGCAGAACTTCCGCATACGAAACAAAGTAATGACCTAATGTGATCGGTTGTGCGGGTTGCAGATGTGTATAACCGGTTACAACATCTTCTTTATGCTCTTCTGCCAAACAAAGGAGTTTTTCCTGCAGTGTCAGATTCTTCTCTATTATTGACAACAGTTCTTTTCGCATCACCATGCGATTGAGCGCAGAGTATAAATCATTTCGGCTCCTGCCCGTATGCATTCTGCCGCCCAAATCATTTCCAGCAATTCGCATAAGTGCTCTTTCAACGTTAAAATATAAATCATCTTTTGCTGGATCGAGATCGTTTTCAGAAAAGGATTCTTCAAGCTCCTTCAAATAACGCAATAGTTGAACCGCTTTCGATTTCTGAAGTATCTTTTGATCGGAAAGCATAATTACCTGCGCGTAATTTGCAAGCATCATCTCACGATACATTGAGCGGTAATTTGCTTTCAATCCAGGTAAAACAATGTTTTGTCTATACGTCTCGGATGTATCTCCTTTTATTCTTCCACGCATAAAGCATTCTCCCGCTCACACCCTTAC